>Ga0182014_10006761_pt1 | contig 12196 bp, 16 predicted proteins | sample 612S2DmetaG_FD_120489 | JGI IMG/M metagenome (GOLD analysis project Ga0182014, IMG submission 120489) | Permafrost microbial communities from Stordalen Mire, Sweden - 612S2D metaG | ecosystem: Environmental > Terrestrial > Soil > Wetlands > Permafrost | place: Sweden: Stordalen | collected... | reverse complement strand
CGGTTCCGCCGCTGCCTTGCCGTCGCGAGCGGCAGCCTGTCGGGAAGGAAGCGCAACCAGCGCCACCAGGCCCCCGGCGAGGGCGACGATGGCCCCGGTGAAGAAGGCCAGGTCCATCCCGCCCATGAATGTGGAGCGGGCCATGCGGCTGAGCGCCCGGCCTTGAGGCCTGCCTCGACCAACAGCCACACGGGATAGGCGCCGACGGACCGCGCTCTCGGCGCTTGCCCGAAGTCGCCGGCCGGGTGGGAAGCTGCGGCGATGGAAGCTATCCCCTGGGAGAAGGCGCAAGCCACCTGGAATCGCTTGGCCGAGTTGCCGGATATGGCCGGCCTCAGTCGCGCCTGCGCTCGATTTCGTCGAGGAGGTCGCTGCCCTCCTGTCGGGGGGCACGATAGTAGCGCCTGACCGAACGGGCATCCTTCCGGCCTCCTAAGCGCATGAGGCGGTAGATAAGTTGGGTCGATGCAGTGAAGTGACGGGGATAAGCTCGTGCTGCTGCTCAGCGGCTGGGATCAGGTGGTCTAACCACCCGGGCTGCTAGCTCGACTTCAGCGGCGGGCCGGCGAAGGTGATGTTGTTGTTGGCCAGGTAGTTCCAGATCGAGGCCACCCCGGTGCTGAAGAGGAGGGCCAGCAGGTAGTAGACGTGGAGGTGATCCACCGAGGTCAGGAGCACGGCCTCGTTGATGCCCATGCCCACCAGACTCACCGCCTCGAAGGTGAGGACCTGCTGGCGACGGCTTCCCCAGCGGCGGTCCCTCCAGGTGACCAGGGAGTTGAGGGTGTAGGTGACCAATATCGCCAGCTGGATCGCGATCGCCGATCCCAGCCAGAGGGGCAGGTGAAGACCGTGGTAGAGCAGCACGGTCCCGGCGAAGGTGGTGATCAGCCCCAGTACGCCGACGCCGAGGAAGATGGGGAAGCGGTGGCCGTGGCGCCGGATGAGCTCCTGCAGATCCGGAACGGGGGCGCGGCGACGTTCGACCGAGGCGCTCAAGACCCGACGACGTTAGCAGAGGCCCTGGGAGTCGCCCGTCTCGAGACCGTCGCACGCAGGTGACGTCCTGCTCCAGGTCAGGCGGGCCGGGACGGCTGCCTCAGAGATCGAATTGGACGCGCACCTCGCCGACCTCGCGCCCTGCCCAGTTGGTGATCGGCGATCTCACCTGCCGCTCAAGCTCGCCTTCCAGGCGGGTCGGCAGCAGCTGGAGCTGCTGTAGGGCATGGACCGCGATCTGGGGCAGACCGGCCGGATTACCGGCCTCCAGCTTGATTGCCAGCGCCCAGCTGCCGTCCCTGGCCACCGCTCCAAAGATCGCCGCGGCCCCGCCCTTGGCGGTGAGGGATTCCCCGGCCGCCCTGACCAGGGCGGTGTCGAAGGAGGTGGTGCCTCCGATCAACCAGGGGTACTCGGCCATCGCCGCGTGGCACTCCTGGACCGCGGCATCGGAGCTGGCGGCGCTGGCCAGGGCCCTGGCGAAGGCCCGGAGCGGCATCCCGAACGTGGGCAGGCCGCAGCCATCGGTCCCGAAGGGAAGCTCGACCGGCGTCAGCCCGGCGTGGTAGGCGATCCGCTCCGCGATCTCCACCTGGAGGGGATGGTCCCTCTCCAGGTAGCTCTCCAGCGGCCAGCCGCGGTGGACACAGGTCGCCACCATGGCCGAGTGTTTGCCGGAGCAGTTGTTGTGGACCTGGCTGGGGCTGCTGCCGCCGCGGAGCAACTGGGCGGCGGCCTCGGGGTTGGCCGGGAGGTGGGCCCCGCACCTGAGCGCGCTCTCAGGCAGCCCGGCCTTGGCGAGGATGGCCCTCACCGCCTCGACATGGCCGGGTTCCCCCTGGTGGGAAGAGCAGGCGATGGCGATGCTCTCCCGGCCCAGGCCGAGTGCGGCCGCGGTGCCCGATTCGACGAAACTGGCCGCCTGGAGGGGCTTGCAGGCGCTCCGCAGCGTGCTCTCGACGTCGGGGTCCCCCAGCCAGCGGACCGGTTCCCCATGGCGGTCGACCAGCACCAGGTGGCCGCGGACTCGAGCCTCGACGATGGGTCCGCGGCTGATCTCCGCCAGAAGAGCGGGTTGCGCTGGCGCTGGGCTGAGCAAGCTGCAGATCCTCCCCGATCACTAGGCCCGGTCCTGGCGGGCGGCCACAAGGGCGAGATCAGTGTAGATCGCCTCGCCCCCAGACTTGGGGGCAGGCCATGTCCAGCTGCTGACGCGGGCGCGCCGGTATGCCTGCGAGACCAGGGGCCCGGCCGCGGGCGTGCGGGCGGCAGCCCCCGCGTCCCCGAGAATCTCGACCCGGACGTGAGGATCCGCGCCCAGCCGGTCCAACCCCTTCAAGAGCCTGTCAAGCAGCCGGGCGGAGAAGGCGCTGTGGTCGGTGGGCAGCCAGGCGAGCGCCACGCGGCCTTTTTTGCCCCTCGAGCTGGAAGCGGACCAGCCTCTCAGCGGGCTCCATGGCACGCCGTGTTGATCCTCGGCGTCCGGACGGTGCCCGCGCCATAGCCGGCGTGGGAGCCGCCTCCGCGGGCGGGTGCCGACCCGATGGCCCAACGGGGATGTTGCCGTATTCGGCCGCGAGGTTCAGGATTCCTGCAGATGAGCAGGTGGACCTGGGCCGCAGTGCCGGCCCTGCTGGTGATGACCGGGGCCCTGGCGAGCTGCTCCTCCGCGGCCAGCACCGGGAGCCCTCCCAAGGTGGCCAAGATCAGCCCGATCAAGATCTCCCCGAGCTCCCTCTCGCAGTCCCTGGCCGTGCTCCAGCAGGCCTACGTCGACCTCTACAAGGTGGTGAGCCCGGCGGTGGTGCAGATCTCCACCAAGGCCGACCTGGGCTCAGGGATCATCTTCAACGCCCAGGGTGACATCGTCACCAACAACCACGTCGCCGACGGGTACAAGTCCTTCGAGGTGACCCTGGCCGACGGCAAGGAGTACCCCGGCACCTTGGTCAACAACTTCGCCCCTGACGACCTGGCCGTCATCCACATCAACGCCACCGGGCTCCAGCCGGCCACCTTCGGTGACTCCTCCGAACTCCAAGTGGGGGACATTGTGATGGCGATCGGCAATCCCCTGGGCTTCCAGAGCAGCGCCACCGAGGGCATCGTCAGCGCCATCGGCCGGACCGTCAGCGAGCCCAACGGGGTGACCCTCCCGGACGTGATCCAGACCTCGGCACCGATCAACCCCGGCAACTCCGGGGGCGCCCTGGTGGACCTGGAGGGGCAGGTGGTGGGAATCCCCACCCTGACGGCCCTGGACGAGGAGCTTGGGGGGTCGGAGGCAGCCGGGATCGGCTTTGCCATTCCCAGCAGCCTGGTGGCCACTATCGCCGGGCAGATCGTCAAGTACGGCGCCGTCCAGACCTCGGGCAGGGCCTGCATCGGAATCGAAGTGGAGCAGGTGACCGGCTCCAACGGCGAGGATGACGGCGTGCTGGTGACCTCGGTGACGCGGGCGACCGCCTCCTCGGCCGGGCTGAAGGCCCAGGACGTCATCACCGCGGCCAACGGCCAGGCCACCCCGGCGGTGGAGGACCTCACCGACGCCCTGGCCAACCTCAGCCCCGGGGCGAAGGTCACCCTTGCGGTGACCGAGCCCAGCGGCAACAAGACCACGATCTCCCTCACCCTGGGACAGCTCTCGGCGACCAGCTGTGCCTAGGGGCCCGCTGCCGCCCGCGCTTCGCCGCTTCCTGGAGCCTCCCAACATGGCGACGGTGGCGACCGTTGACCCCAAGGGTGCCCCCCAGGCGACCATTGTCTGGTTCGACCTGGAAGGGGAGATGGTGCTGGTGAACACCAAGCTGGACCGGGCCAAGGCCCGCAACCTGGCCCGTGACCCGCGGGTGGCGCTGGCGGTCTTCGACGACTCCAATCCCTACCGCTCGGTGCAGCTGCGAGGGCTGGTGCGGGAGCAGCGCATCGGCGAGCGGGCTGCCGACGACATTCACCGGCTCAGCCGACGCTACACGGGCCACGACTATGGGGAGCCCACCAACCGGATCAGCTATCTGATCGAGGTCGAATCCTGGTCCAGCTGGGGTCTCTCGGAGGAACGCTGAGGCCGGCTCCGATCAGGGCTGCCCTACCATGAGTGGGGCCTAGCAGGGTGTTGATTTTCGCGGGCTGATTCGGTCCTGGAGTGCGCGCAGCGCTCAGGTGGCCGTCGCTCCCGCGGTCGTTCAGCGGGTGCTGTCGCGCTCGGCAAGGCGTCGCAGCGCCTCGTCCAGGGTCAGGAGCTGGGCGTCCGCAACGAGCGCGGCGGCCAGGGTGAACGCGTCGGGCAGCCGCAGAGCGCTGTGCCGCGCCCGCAGCTGAGCGGCCAGTCGGGCCGTGTGTCGGTCGACCGGCATCACCTCGGCTCGGACAGCGTCGAGAAAGTCGTCCACGATGGCACCGGTCCCGACCAGCAGCGGGCGGACGAGAATCTCGGCGTAGACGCTGGCGCTGACAATGAGACGGTCACCTGCCGTGATGCGAGGGCGCAACTCGGCCACCGCCCGGTCGTGATGAGCGTCGGCGGGGTCCAGGAAGCCGATGAGAACGTCGGCGTCGAGGGCTACCGCGGCCATTCGCCGCGCAGATCGTCCAGGTAGCCGGCGGGATATGTGCCCGGCGGCAAGCTGCCCGCGTACCGGCTGACTAGCTCGTCGGCGCGCTCCACCTCGATGCGACCCAGAGCGGTGGCGCGGACGATCACGTCGTCTCCAGACGCGATCCCCGCGTCGCGGAGGACGCGGACGGGGATGGTGATCTGATGCTTACGGGAGACCTTACTCATCGCTTTACTATTCTACCGAATGGTAAAGGATTGGGCGACCACGAGTGTCAAACGAGGATGGGTTGAGCGTGCTAATAATTGATTCTCTTAAGCAACTATGATAGCCTCAGGGCATGAGCCCCAACCGAGCGGTCGTCGAGCGCATGGTGATCGCCCTCTTCACCCTCAACGCCGGGCTGGACCGCGCCCGGCGCGAGAGCCCAGGTGCCGGCAGGCTGTCCGTGCTCCAGGTCCTCACCGCCCCTGAGGGCGAGCGCCCCTCCGATATCGCCAACACCCTCCAGGTCAGCCGTTCGCTCGTCACCCGGCACGTGCAGGAGTTGGAAGAGGAGGGCTTCGTGGCGGTGACGCGTGATCCTGCCGACCATCGGTCGTGCCTGGTCTCCCTCACCACCCGAGGGTGCGAGGAGATGCGCCGGCTTCAGGAGGTCGGCGTGGCTCGCTTCGCATCCTTCGTGGCCGGCTGGGACACCTCTGACGTCGTGAACCTCACCCGCCTCCTCGAGAGGCTGGAGCTCGACAAGCACGCCACGGCCCAGCGGGAGGCGAGGCGATCCCGGCGTCCCCGGTGGGCTCAGGACTCAGCTCCGGATCGAGGGCGGGGGCTGGCCGATGCGGATCCCGGGACCGTGGGGGAATCGCGGTGAGCCAGACCGTCGATCGTTTCGCCCGGGACACACGGCGACCCTTCCTGCACATGCCGGTGCCGTGGGTCTTCGTCCTCGCCTATCTACTCGGGGCGGGTCTGCAGCTCCTGGTGCCCCTCAACCTCGGTTCACCGGCACTATCGCTGCTGGTGAGGCTGGGAGGGGTCGTCGTCTTCGCGGCGGGCGCGACCCTGGCGGGGTGGGGACTGCTCGTCTTCCATCGGGCTGAGACTACCACCACACCCGGAGAAGCCCCGGCGACCCTGGTCACGGCAGGCCCGTACCGATGCACGCGGAACCCCATGTACGTGGGCCTGGTCCTTGCCTACCTCGGCGAGCAGGGGATGCTCGTCGAAGTGTGGCCGCTGGCGCTGCTGGTCCTCACCGTCGCGTATGTCAACTGGTTCGTGATCCCCGTCGAGGAGACCTCGCTCCGGGCCTTCGGGCCCGCGTATGACGCCTACCGCGCTCGGGTGCGTCGATGGATCTAGACCCGATCGCGGGATGAGCGGATGACCAGCGTGGCCGGCGCCGGACCCGAGCGCGGGCGCCGGCGCCAGGCTCTCACCTGGGGGATCGTCGGTCTGCTGGCACAGGTGGTCTTCGCAGCCGGATGGGTGATCGCCGAGACCTGGCAGGGGCCGAGGTACAGCCCCGTGACGGACACGATCAGCGACCTGCAGGCGGCGACCGCGCCGCACGTCTGGTTCCCGATCGTCTGCTTCGCTGTCGGCGGCCTCGGCACCTTCGGTTTCGCCATCGTCGGGTTGCGTCCTGCGTTGGCGGGTGTGAGCTCGCCTGCAGCGTGGAAGATCGGTCTCTCCGGCCTCGCCCTGGGCAACTCCTTCCCCCTGATCCCCTGTCAGCTCTCGGCGCATGCATGCACCGCGACCAGCCAGCTGCTGAGCGCCGGCGGTTTGACCGACGCGCTCCTCAGTGGGGTAGCCCTCTGGGTGCTGGCGATCACCCCGTTTCCGCTGGCGCGGCGCGTGAGCGCGCTCCCCGATTGGAGGCCCCTGAAGCCGCTCCTGCTCGTCGCCGGCGTTGTGACGCCGGCCCTTTACGGCCTCCTTGCCATCGCGCTGCTCGTGGGTGCCTGGCAGGGCCTCGCCGAAAGGGGCCTGGTGGTCGTCTGCCAGCTGTGGATCTGCCTGCTCGCCGGCAACCTCATCAGGGGATCGTCCGCCGATCGCGCCGGTTAGCAGGGGCTGGTTTCGCGGGCTGATTCGGCCCCCACAAGGTGACTCCGGTGTGCGAGTCTTGGGGTGTCGAATTCAGCCTTGCGGAGATCGGAGCATGCGCGGCACCACCAACCTGCAGGTGACGATGCTGTCCACCCTGACCTCGGACAGCCTGATCCCAGACGACCACCCGATCCGGCGCATCAAGCCGGTGGTGGAGGCGGTCCTGGCGGATCTGGAGCCGGAGTTCGACGCCATGTATGCCGCCACCGGCCGGCACAGCGTGCCCCCCGAGCAGCTGCTCAAGGCCACGGTGCTGATGGCCCTCTACTCGATCCGCAGCGAGCGGCAGTTCTGCGAGCGGCTGCGGTACGACCTGCTCTTCAAGTTCTTCCTGGACCTCAACGTCGATGCCGAGGGCTTCGACCACAGCACCTTCAGCAAGAACCGGGAGCGGTTGCTGAAGCAGGAGATCGCCGACCGCTTCTTCGCGGCGGTGGTGAAGCAGGCTCACCTGCGCCGCTACATCTCGGGCGAGCACTTCAGCGTCGACGGCACCCTGCTCGAGGCCTGGGCCTCGCACAAGAGCTTCCGACCCAAGGATGACGGGGGCCAGGGCGGTCCCCCCGGCCTGGGACGGAACCCGGAGGTGGACTATCACGGGGAGCGACGGAGCAACGAGACCCACCGCTCGACCACCGACCCGGAGGCGCGGCTGGCGCGCAAGGGGAACTCGGTGGCGGCCAAGCTCAGCTACGCGGGGCACCTGCTCATGGAGAACCGGAGCGCGCTGATCGCGGATATGGACTTGAGCCTGGCGACGGGATACGCCGAGCGGGAGACGGCGCTGAGCCTGCTGCGGCGGTTACCGAAGAGCGCCCGGCGACGAACGGTGGCGGGGGACAAGGGCTTCGATACCAGAGACTTCGTCGCCGGTTGCCGGGAGATCGGGGTGACCCCCCACGTGGCCCAGAACACCACGCACCGACGCAGCGCCATCGACGGACGGACCACCCGACATGCCGGCCACGTCACCAGCCTGCGCATCCGCAAGCGGATCGAGGAGCCCTTCGGGTGGATGAAGACCGTGGCTGGAGGAAGGAAGCTGCGCTACATCGGTCTGCAGCGCAACCGGGCGTGGTTCCTGATGACCGGAGCGGTCTACAACCTGATCCGCATCACCGCCCTGGACGCTCAGGCGGCCTGATCCGGAGGCCGGAGGACCTCCCCCACGGCCAATCGGGGATCGGGGTCTCCCGCCAACCAGCCCGCTTGCTCACCGGGCCACCCCTCAGACCTTCCCCGCTCCACCGGAAGCGAAGATCAACAGCCTGCTAGCAGAACCAGGTGGAGACCTGATGAACACAATCGACCCAGAGCGAGGGTTGGCTCTTACTCTGGAGGTGGCGGTCCGCTGACTCGGTCAGGCGGAAGGGCGCGTCGAGCCCGGTGACGCCGGACCTTAGTCCGCTGACGCAGCTGAGGGTCGAGTGCAGCGCCTTCCCCGTAGAGGTCCTCGGTAATGTCGCCGATCTCGTCAGGAGCCAACCTTGGCCTTCCCAGGCGCAACTTGCTAACTTGGTGGGGAATACTCGACGCTCGTATTCGCTTGGGCGTCGCGTAGCCTAGTCGCCGCAGGAGAGCGTGGCTCGTTTGTTGCGCCTGCCGGTGTAGTTCGGCAGCTGCCTCGGGCGGGAAGAGCGGCGGGGTTTCCACTCGGACAAAGAACGCCACATCCTGGGGCGGGCACTGGGCCACCGTAAGTGGTGCCCCGGGCTCGGCGGGAAATGGCACGGCAATCAATGGAGCTTCCCCAACGCCCGGTACCTGCTGCCAGACTCGGACCCCGAGCTGCCAGGCGTAGTGGAGGACCCAGGCCCGGAAGAGCGGGTCCACCCCGGCCCTAAGGATGATCCGCACGGTTGGTGCTGGAGCCTCCATGCGGAATGGTCCCTCCTCAGGACGATAGTTGCGCCCCAAGCACATCAGGCGTACCGTCCCTTCGGCCAGGCCATATCGGGCGGCGACCGCCACGGTCCGAGGTACAAAGGTGGTCTGGTAGGCGGCCGGTGACTGGCCGCGCAGCGCCCACCACCCCCACTCCTCTTCAGTGAAGAGCCGGTGCCGATCCAGGGCTCGCAGGCCAGCGCGACGAAGCTGACGAAACTCGGGGGAGGCGCGGAATAGTGCGACCTGTTCGTGGACGTGGTCCACCCAGCGCTGCTCCGGAGGCCGCTTGGGCATCTCGGCTTCAGCCTACCTGTTAAGCGTGGCCTATCGGTAACTCCCCGGATGAGCCCCCCGAGTAGACCCGGTGGGGTGCACAGCCATGAGCCGTCCGTCACCTTGACAATCGAGACGGTCAAGGATCCGGAAGGGCCGGGGGACATCGCCCGGGCGCTGGACCTCGTCTGCCGAGTCGCCGACTCGCGTGGGCCCGAGTTGCCTACGTCTGCCTGCCAGGAGGAGGGCAGCGACACTCCCAACGGCCCAAGGAGAACGCGGTGAGCGATCAGTCCACAAACCCCGGCAGTCTGTCTCCCGAGCACCGCCACTCACTGGTGGTCGGCTCCGGCATTGCTGAGGAGGTCATCGCGGCCCGCGGCTACCGGACTGTGACTGTGCCCGCCGAGCTACACCGGCTCGGGCTCTCCCATGCCCAGTGTCGCGTCCCCGCACTCCTGGTCCCGATCTGGAGTCCGCACGGCGAGATCGTCCTCTACCAATCCCGGCCCGACCAGCCGCGCATCCGTGACGACAAGCCCGTCAAGTACGAGACGCCAGCTGGCAGTCGGATGGCCTTCGACGTGCCTCCGACGCGGTGCCAACTACTTGCGGATCCGACGGTGCCGCTCCTAGTCACCGAAGGTGTGAAGAAGGGCGATGCGCTGGTCACGCACGGCGGCTGCGTGATCGGTCTGCTGGGCGTGTGGAACTGGAGGGGCACCAATGACCGGGGCGGCAAGACCGTGCTGCCGGAGTGGGAACTGGTCGCACTCAACGGCCGCACCGTCTACCTGGTGTTCGATTCGGACCTCATGGAAAAGCGCCTGGTCCACCTGGCCGTGGAACGCCTGAAGGCGTTCCTGGAGAGCCGTGGGGCGACGGCGTCCATCGTCTACTTGCCTCCTGCCGAGAACGGGGCCAAGGTCGGGGTCGACGACTTTCTCTCCGCCGGCCACACCCTGGATGATGTCTTGGCCCTTGCCAGTCCCGAGCTGCGTCCACTCCCGAGGGAGAAGGCGAGGCCTGCTGGCCCCCAAGATGAGAACCCGGCCCTCTGTGTGCCGCGGAAGGCCATTGTCGCCAACCGCACGATCTGCCCGAGCAAGCAGAGGCCGCGTGGGCGGCCCTGGAGGCTGTCAACGACCCTCCCCACCTCTTCCGGCGGGGAGGGCAGCTCCTCCGGCTCCAACCGGACGACGACGGTCAGCTTGTTGCCGGGCCGCTCGACGCAGACGGGCTCAGGGGAGAGCTGGCTCGGGCCGCGGAGTGGGTCGTGTTGGGAGACGATGACTGTGACCCGGTCCCCGCCTATCCGCCAGTCGCAGTGGTGCGCGACATGCTCTCCACACCCACATTGCCGCTGCCCGGCCTCGCCGTCCTGACCGCACTCCCGTTCGTCACGCCGGACGGGTCAGTGGTGACCAGGCCCGGCTACGACGCCGGTTCTCAATACTTCTACGCGCCCCCACCAGGGTTCCAGCTACGGCCGGTTCCGGAGTGCCCCACACCCGCCCAGGTAGCCGCTGCCCGCGCGCTCATCCTCGACGAGCTGCTTGGCGACTTCCCCTTCGCCGACCCGGCCGATCGGGCCACGGCGATCGCCGCAGTCCTCCTCCCGGCAGTACGGGCACTTATCACCGGTCCGACGCCTCTTCACGTGATCGATGCTCCCAGTCCCGGGTCCGGCAAGGGGCTCCTCGCAGACTGCATCTGTCGGGTGGCCACCGGCCGTCCGGCCGCCATCCTGCCCGCCGTCGACGACGACGACGAGTGGCGCAAGCGGCTCACCGCACTCACGAGCAAGGCCCCGGCGGCGGTCGTCATCGACAACGTGACTGGCGTCCTGGGAGGCGCCGCGCTCTCGGCCGCCCTCACCGCCGAGGTCTGGGAGGGGCGGGTGCTCGGGCAGACCACGATGGTGCGGCTCCTCGTGCGCCACCTCTGGCTCGCGACCGGTAACAACTTGCGGGTGACCGCCGAGCTCGCGCGTCGCACGGTGTTCTCCCGACTCGAGTACGGCGGAGATCAGCCCAGGCAGTGCCATACGACTACATGACTGCAGCCCGGCAGAACGCCGGGGCGAGAGCGCTCCAGCGGGCCGCCGACGATCGCGGCCAGCGCTCCAAGGGGCACAGTGGCCATAAGGCGACCTTGGCGGCCGCACCGCGCCAGCTCGGCGCCAGCTCCGCGCTGGCGGCTGAGGCATGGGAACTCGCGACAACCGGCCACGCTACGGGTGGCCGCGCTTACCTGCTGCCGCAGCTTGGCGGCTGGCAGTGGGCCGCCATCGTTGAACCCCCAGACCGCGCGCGGACCTCGGCAGTGCTCCTCACCATCGCGCCCGATGGCGGCCGCTACCTTGAGCGGTTCGGTCGCCCGGATGGCGCATGGGCCGATCTGGAGCGCATGACCGCCGATGCGCTCGGCGATGAGGCAGCCAGAACTCCGGCCGACTTCGCCCTATTCTTGAGGATGTCGGCGCCGGATGCGGCCGCTGACCTTGAGGAGACCGCGCGGCCACTCGATCCGGTGCCGGAGTGGCTGACCGGGTGGGGGGGTGCGCCAGTTGTGGACACCCCCGCGCCAGCCGAGGCCGTGCCAGCGCAGGCGCCGCTGCCGTGGGTCGCGGCCGCCAGTGCGCCGGAGCCGATCGCAGGGCCAGAACCCGAACCCACGCCCGCGTGGCGCCCGGCGGAGTGGTTCGCCAACTGGCCCCATGCGCTGCTACCGCGGGCGCTGGCCGCCGCTCCGCCCGCGCGCGAGTCCGTGCCCGATCTGCCCACGGTGACCCGGCGGCGCGCGCCCTGGTTACGTGTGGCGCGCTGGTCCCACCGTCAGTTGGCCGCGGGCATCGGCCCCTGGATGGCCGAGCGGCCCCCAGTCCTCGAACTGCCCCGACTGGTTCAGCTTCAAGTCAACGACTAGAGGAGATCAACCCACTATGACCTACAGAGAACGGAGGGAGGCCAAAGCCGACCGGCTCCGCGCGCGGGCCGAGAAGCGCGAGGTCAAGGCAGCGGTGGACCTGGACCGAGGCCACCAGATGGCTGCGGCAATCCCCTTCGGGCAGCCGATCCTGGTCGGCCACTACTCCGAGCGACGGGACCGACGATACCGCGACCGGATCGGCGCGACCATCGACCGGGGCCTAGCCTCAGCATTTCACCAAGGACGTAGACACCCGGGGCGGACGCCTGCAGAAGCGGCTTTGGGGACCGGGGGAGTCCTGTCGCGGTGGGCGGGCAGCTGTCCGTGCCCGTGAGCATGACCGGCATGGGTGCGGTCGGCAGTTCTTGGGCAGTTCTGGGTGCGCTGGCAGAAGGCGTCAAGACCGGAGCGCTGACCGAGGTCGGTTCAGG
>Ga0182014_10006758_pt1 | contig 12199 bp, 12 predicted proteins | sample 612S2DmetaG_FD_120489 | JGI IMG/M metagenome (GOLD analysis project Ga0182014, IMG submission 120489) | Permafrost microbial communities from Stordalen Mire, Sweden - 612S2D metaG | ecosystem: Environmental > Terrestrial > Soil > Wetlands > Permafrost | place: Sweden: Stordalen | collected... | reverse complement strand
AGGCCGACGAAGGCGATGATGCCGGCCACCGAGACGGCGATCGCGGTGAGGATCGCGGCCGTCACCACGAGCACAGCCTTGGTGCGCTCGACGTCGACGCCCAGCTCGAGGGCGCGCTTCTCGCCTTGCAGAAGGATGTTCATCTCCTTGGTGAAAAACAGCGGCACGATCATGAAGGGCACCGCGAACAGCGCCGTCTCGACGTCGGTCCAGGTGCGCCCCGAGAAACTGCCCAGCAGCCAGTAGAGGATCGCCCCGAGGTCGTCGTTGGCGTGGATCATGAGCACGGTGATGAGCGCGCTCAGCAGGTACGAGGCCGAGACCCCGGCCAGCAGCAGCACGTAGACGTCGATGCGGCCGCGGCGCCGGGCCGCCGTCCAGACCAGCAGCAGGGTGGCGAGGCCGCCCACGAGAGCCAGTCCGGTGAGCCACAGCCCGCCGGCGAGGCCGAGCACGATGGCGATGGTCGCCCCCAGCGCGGCGCCCGACGACACGCCGGTGACGTACGGGTCGGTCAGCGGGTTCAGAAACAGGTCCTGCAGGATGACCCCCGCGACCGCGAGCGCGGCGCCCACCAGAAAGGCGAGCACCACGCGCGGCATGCGGATCTGCCAGAAGATGATGCCGGTCGCCGTGTGTGCGCCCGGCCCGGCCATCAGGTCGTGCCAGAGCTGGCCGGGCGACAGCGAGGCGGCGCCGAAAGATAGCGACACGACCAGACACGCAAGCGAGAGGCCGACGGCCAGCGCAACGCCGGGCCAGCCCTTCCTGGCTACCCCGCTCACGCGCGCCGACCTCTCGCCCTCATCGTTTCACTTCGTCACGGCGTGGCCGATGCGACCGGCGACGGCGAGCCGAAGACCTCAGGGTGAATCATCTGAGCGAGCTGCTCGAGACCGTCGACGAGACGCGGTCCCGGGCGCACCAGGAGGTTGTCGTCGATGACATATACGCGCCCGTCCTTGACCGCCTTGAGGCCGCTGTAACCGCTGCGCTTGGCGATCTGGACCGGGCTTGCCATGCTGCCGGTCGTGGCCACATACACATCAGGGTTGTCCTTGAACAGCACTTCGGAGCTGAACGACGGATAGCCACTGCCGGCGGCGTCGCCGATGTTCGTGCCGCCGGCGAGCGTCACGAGGTTGTCGATGAACGTGCCCGTGCCGGCGGTCATGAGCGGCTTGCTGTAGATCTCGACAAAGACCGTGGGCTTCGACAGTCCGGCGACCTTCTGTTCGATCGCGGCGGCGCGCTGCTTCATGGCAGCAACCACCGTCGTCGCCTTGCCGGACACGCCGAGCAGCCGCCCGAGGGCGGTCATGTCGGCGCAGGTGGCGTCTAGCGTGCTCGGATTGACCACGAAGACCTTGATGCCGAGGTTCTCGAGCTTGGCGCGCAGGCCGGACTGAATGCCGCCGGTGGCCAGCACCAGGTCGGGCTGAAACGAGACGATCTTCTCGACGCTGGGGCTCTGGAAGTCGCCGATCTTGGGCAGCGCCTTGGCGGCGGCCGGGTAGTCGTCGTAGCTGGTGCCGGCGACCAGCTTGCCACCGGCGCCGATGGCGAAGGCGATCTCGGTGTTGGCGGGCGCGAGCGATACGACCCGCGCGGCCGGCTTGGCAAGCGTGACCTGATGTCCGGAGTCGTCGGTGGCGGTGATGGGGCCGGCGGCCGCAGGGCTCGCCGAGCTCGTCGCGCCGCCGGAGCTGCCGCAGGCGGCAAGGACGACGAGGGCCAGCAACGCGACGGTCAGGGCCGCGGCGGCAGTGACGATCCTGAGGCGGGCGTGATGGTCGGAGGTCATGTGGTTCCTTTCTGCTTTCGGGGCTGCTGTGTGGGTGGGTTCAGCGGGGCCGGTGGGTCGCTGCGGTCGGCGGCGGCTCGTCGATCACATCGACGAACCGGTACTGATCGATGGCCACGGTGCCGCGCCAGGCAAAGGCGACGGGCGCGGCGAACAGCGGAGCCGCCGTGACGACGGTGTGAAACTCCCCTTCCTCGCCGCAGGCATCGACGCCGGCGGCCTCGAGCTCGGGGATGAGCGCCCGGTCGAGCCGGCGGCCCAGGAAGCGCTCGTCGAGACGGTCGCCGTTCACGGCGACGACGGTCGCCTCGACGCCCGCGGCGAGCAGCTCGTCGAGCAGCGCGTGGCGCGCCTCGAGCCAGAGCGGCAGGCAGGCCCGCAGGCCGGCGACGGCGCAGACGCGCTCGACCCAGTCGCGATGCGGCTGCAGGTCGATGTCGCCGAACACACCGACCGCGACCTCGAACTTGTCGCGCAGCTCGGCCAGGCCGTCCAGAAAAGCCGCTTCGTAGGTGTCCCACGAGGCGCCGCGCAGCACGAAGGGCAGTCCGATGGCCTGCGCCTGGCGCTCGATGAGCGACACGGGCAAGGCATGACTGTGGGTGCGACGGCCGTCTTCGTCGGTCATGGTGAGCAGCGCCGCGGGACGACCGCCGCCGGCCACGGCGCGCTGCAGGGCGAGATAGCTGTCCTTGCCGCCGCTCCACGACGCAAAGAACGTCCGGCCGGCGACGACGTCGAGCTCCGCCGAGCGGTTCGGCGCAGTCATCGCGCCACGCCGCGGCACTCGGCGCACACCCCGTAGACCTCGAGGTGGTGGCCGTAGATGGCAAACCCGGTCTCGGCGGCGAGCTTGGCCTCGAACGCCGTCAGGTCGCCGTCGCCGTCGAAGCGCACGACCCGGCGGCAGAGCCCGCAGACGAGCGGATGACTGTGGCCTATCGGCGGCGCCGTGAAACCGATGTCGCCGCGGCGGTCCTGGACGCGGACCAGCAGACCGAGATCGCTCAGCAGAGTCACGGTCCGATAGACGGTCGCCTGACCGATACCGGCCTCGCGCAGACCGTCGGTCGCCTCGGCGATGGTCGCGGCCCGCGAGCCCAGAGCGAAGAACTCCCAGACCTGCCGACGCTGGCGGGTCATGGGGATGCCCTTGGCGCGAAACACCGCGTCGATGTCGGCGGCGGCCGGCACCGCTTCGTCAGGCGCAAGGGATGATAGTGACTTGCTTCGGGTCATGGTTGAGAGAAATTATCAATCAATCCGAACGCCGTCAACCCGCGCGTCGTGACCGGCCCGCGCAAGTCGAGCGACGCGGGCCGGGCCGCGCGGACCGAGCTGCGCGGGCCGGCGCTGGGCGGCTACTCCCCGTCAGACCTTCGTCGCGAGCCCGCGCAGGTGGCTCGTGTCGTTGACGAACCGCACGCTGATCCAGTCCTCGCTTACTTCGAGGAGGGTCAGGCCGCCGTGGCTGGTCGAGATCGCCCAGTGGCGCTCCGGCGGAATGCCCAGAATGTGGTTCAGGATCGTGCGGATGGGACCGTCGTGGCAGACGAGGCAGGCGACGGCGTGCTCGCCCTGCGTGATCTCTTCGAAGGCGGCCAGCACCCGCTCGCGGACCATGCCCAGCGACTCGCCGCCGGGCAGCGTGGTAGTGAACGGCTCGCGGGCAAAGGCGCCGGCCAGCTCGCGGTCGGCGACGAACTCGTCCCACGAGCGCCCCTCGTAGTCGCCGAGATCGATCTCGCGCAGGCGGCGGTCGGCAACGACGCCGACCGCCGCCTGCGCGGGCGACGCCGTCTCGGCCGTCACGGCCTGCGGCGGCGCCCACCGGGCCGCGATCAGGCGAGCCGTGTCCAGAGCGCGCGGCAAGTCGCTTGTATAGACAGGCATGGGTCCGAGAGGCGCGAGCCGGGCGGCAACGCGGCGCGCCTGGGCGGTCCCCAGGCGCGTGAGCGGATGCTCGCTCCAGCCGGTCATGCGGCCCGGCAGGTTACCCGCCGAGCGTCCGTGTCGCACGACGTAGAGCTTCATCGCACGATCACCACCGCGCCGACCAGCGCCAGCGCCTCGGCGAGCTCGATGCCCAGGCCGTAGACGTCGCCGGTGAGGCCACCGAGGCGGCGCCCCACGAGCGCCTGCACGCCGAGCGCCGCGGTTACCGCCGCGCCAGCCAGCGCGAGACCCAGAAGAGCGCCACCGGCGCCGCCGTGAGCGAGGGCGCCGGTGACCAGGGCGGCGGTGGCGGCCAGCCCCGCCGCCGCCACGACCGGACCGTTCGTCGTGCCGGCGCCGGCGAAAGCCGCGCCGGTGCCCTCACGGCGGGCGTAGGCAAAGAAGCGCACGTCGAGCGCCGGCAGCAGCCGAGCGGCGCTCAGACCGACCACCAGGCCCAGGGCGGCGCCGGGGCGCGCGAGCGAAGCGAGCGCGCACACTTTCACGACGATGACGGCGATCGCCGCGAAGACGCCCATCGCGCCGACCCGGCTGTCCTTCATGATCTCGAGGGCGCGCTCGCGCGAGGCGCCGCTCAGGTAGCCGTCGGCCGTGTCCATGAGCCCGTCGAGATGCAGCGCCCGGCTGGCGAGCTCGAGGGCGACGACCACGAGGGCGGCGGCGACCAGCGGCGTGACGGCGTACAGCAGCACGGCGTAGACGCCCCAGGCCGAGAGCCCCAGCAGAAGGCCGATCAGCGGGTAAAAGCCCATGCTCGCCCACAGGTCAGCGGGCGCCGCCGCGGCGCCGGCGTCGGGCAGGCGCACGGCGGTCAGAAACGTCACGGCGAGCGCGAGATGGCGCGCGCGGGCGGCAAGGGCGTCGTGCATTCTAGCGGCGCAGGTCGGAGTCGGCTTCGTTGGGGTCGCCGGCCACGCCGGCGCTCTCGAAGGTCGCCATCTCGTCGAGAATACGGGCGGCCGCCTCGATGATGCCTATGCCCAGCGCCGCACCGGTGCCTTCGCCGAGCCGCATTTCCAGATCGAAGAGGGGGATCAGGCCCAGCTCGTCGAGCACCGCCTGATGGCCGATCTCGATCGACACATGGCTCGGCAGGATGTAGTCGACCGCCTCGTGGCAGAGGCGCACGGCGCAAAGCACGGCGGCGGCCGAGATGAAGCCGTCCATGACGACCGGCACGCGGTTGGCGGCCGCGCCCAGCACGACGCCGGTCAGGGCGGCGATCTCGAGCCCTCCGACCTTAGCCAGCACGTCGACGGGGTCGCTTGGATCGGGTTCATTGAGCGCGAGCGCTTTCTCGATGACGGCGACCTTGCCGGTCAGCGCCTCGGCCGTGATGCCCGTGCCGCGGCCAGTGACTCTGGCGACCGGCAGGCCGGTCAGGGCGGCGATCACGGCCGAGCTGGCCGTCGTGTTGCCGATGCCCATGTCGCCCGTGGCGACGATGTCGAGCCCGTTACGCAGCTCATCGTCGACCAGGTCGATGCCCACGCCGATCGCCTGCAGCGCTTCGTCGCGGCTCATCGCCGGACCCAGAGCCATGTTGGCCGTGCCCCTGCGGACCTTACGCTGCCGTACGCCGGCGGCGGCGGAGAGGTCGGCGTTGACGCCCACGTCGGTGACCAGTACGCGCGCCCCGATCTGACGCGACAGCACGTTGATGGCCGCCCCTCCGGCGACGAAGTTCATGACCATCCCCGGCGTGACCTCGGCGGGAAACGCCGAAACGCCCTCGGCCACGACGCCGTGGTCGGCGGCCATGACGGCGACGAGCTTGTGCGAGAGCCGCGGCCGCGGCCTGGCGGTGATGCCGGCGAGCTGGATGGAGAGCGCCTCGAGCCGGCCGAGCGCCCGCGGCGGCTTGGTGAGCTGGAGCTGGCGCGCCTCGGCGGCGCTCATCGCGGCCCGGTCGAGCGGCTGGATGCGGGCGATTGTCTGGGCGAGCTGGTCGGTCATTCGTGGTGCTCCTCTTCGCTGGCAAACGGATCGGCGGCGAGCGCCTTGAGCTCGAGCGGAATGCCGGCGACGAGCAGATACACCTCGTCGGCGGCCTCGGCCAGACGCCGGTTGGCGCGCCCCAGCTCGTCGCGGTAGAGACGGGCGATGGGGTATTCGGGAACGACGCCCAGGCCGACCTCGTTGGAGACGGCGATCATGGTGGCGCCGGTCTCGCGCAGGGCGGCGAGCAGGTCGTCGAGCGCGGCGCCGATGCGCTCACCCACCGCGTCTTCGACCTCGCGCGCGATGAAAGCCTTGTCGAAGTTGCCGAGTCCGTCGGGCATGGTGCCGCCGAGATCGCCCGCCGAGAACATCAGGTTGCTGACCCAGAACGTGACGCAGTCGAGCAGAAAGACGGGGGCGCCGGCGTCGCGTGCCTTCGCGGCGGGTCGCTCCGCGGCGGCGGCCTGGCGTGGCGCCGCGGCGGTGCTGCGCACCGCCGCGGCAACCTCGAGCGGACACTCCAGCGTGACCCAGGCGACCGGCCGGGCGGCGCGATGCGCCGCCACGCGGGCCGCCATCTCCTGGTCGTTGGTCTCGGAGGTGGCAAGATAGGTGACGCGGCCGGCGCCGGCCGCGAGCTGCGCGGCGAGGCGCTCGGCAAACGTACTCTTGCCACCGCGCGCGCCACCCAGCACCAGGACGAGTCGAGTCGGGTCTTTGGGCGACAAGACCACCGCAGCCCTCCCACGAGGCATTGATTGCAGTGACTCCCGGACCACGGTGTCCTGGCTAGCCGCTTCGTTCTACTGGCCGCGCCTTCCCACCCCGCAGGGCAGTGGCGGTGTGCGGCGTTCGTCTGCGGTCACAGTTGCGGGGCAGCGCCGGTCTTGCACCGGCTTCCCGCGAACCGGGAGAACGCCGCCAAGCCTAGTAGACGCCTCGGGCGGCGTCAAACGCACACCGGCAAGACGCGGCGCCGCATGGACGCACGCGCAACGGGTCAGGACTTCGCCGAGCCCGAGGCGGCCGCCGAAGGCCGCCGCCGGAAGTCTTTGACCATGGACACGCACGCGCCCCGCCCATCCGCGCCTCCCGTGCGCACGTGCACGTCGTCCATCAGATGGTGGATCAGAAACAGGCCGCGGCCGTGGGTCTCGAAGGGGTCGGGCCGTGAGCGTACGTCCACCGCTCCGGGTTCGAAGCCGCACCCGCCGTCGCTGATCTCGACGAGCACACGGCCGGCGCGCACCTCAGCGCGCACGTCGACCTGGCCCTCGATATCGCCGCTGTGCATGAAGGCATTGATGTATGCCTCGTCGGCCGCCAGCAACACGTCGTAGGCCGCGTAGCGCGGCACGCGGTTCAGGTTCAGGTGCCGGGCGAGTGTCGCCCGCAAGGTGTGGGCGGAGGCGCGCTCTAGCGGCAGCCGCAGCCGCAGAATCGCCTCCTTGCGGCCCCGATTCACGATGGACTCACACTCGCTCCCCAGACACGCGCTTACCGGTGCGCATATATACGGCGCCGATGCATGTGTCCCTCGTCAATAGTCGTCGTTCGTCGCCGGCGCCACGCCCAGGCGTAGCCAGAACTGGCAACAGCAGTGCCTGAGACCCGGGCGCCGGTTGCCGAGCTATACTCGACGGCGTGACCGTCGACGACCTGAGACGCGCGCCGCTGCTCGCCGGGCTAACCGACGAGCAGCTCGACGCCCTTGCCGCGATCGCCCAGCCCGTCTTGCTGCCCGGCGCCGCCACGATCTTTCGCCAGGGAGACCCGGCCGAGGCGTTCTACCTGCTCGCCGAGGGGTCAGTGAAGGTCTTCAAGGCCTTCCGCGACGGGCGTACGGCCACCATCCGTCACGTGCGCACCGGCGAGACATTCGGCGAATCGGTGCTCTTCAACGACAGCTACCCGGCCGGTGCGCAGACCATGGAGGAGAGCCGCCTGTACCGATTGCGCAGCGACGACTTTCGCCGGCTGATGCTGGCAGAGCCCGAGCTGGGGCTGCGCATCATCGCCGCCATGGCTCACCTGCTCGTCATGCTCAATCAGCGGGTCGAGGAGCTGCTCCTGCCGGTGCCCGCCCGGCTTGCCCGCTTCCTGCTCGACCTCTGCAGCGAGCAGGGCTCCTCGACGCAGTGCCATTTGGCCATCGCCAAGCAGGAGCTCGCCGCGCGCCTCGGCACGGTGCCCGAGACCCTCAGCCGCACGCTGAACCGGTTCGTGCGCGGCGGCCTGATTGCCGTCGACGGCAACACCTTCGAGGTGCTCAACCGGCCCGCGCTGGAGCGGCTGGCGCAGCAATAGGGGCGGACGCAGCGGGGGGGCTCCCCGCCCGACGGCATAGGTAGCTGTCGCTACCTTGAACAATTGGCCCAGAAGTTGATCAATTGTTCAAGCCGGCTGACGCCCCACCTACCTTGTCGACTCACCAGGGCGGCGGCTTTCGCCGACCCGCTCCGCACCGAATCGAGCTTGACGCAAGTCAAGGGACCCGGTCCACGTTTGCGGGTACCGTTGGTCTACAGGCATGCCCTGCCCCAACCGCAACCGCGCCGGACCCGCCGTCACCGCGAGTTCCGCGACAAGAAAGGCGAGTCGAACCATGACACTCGTGACCCGCAGCATCGTCCACATCGACGAGGCGCTGTGCACCGGCTGCGGCCTGTGCGTGATGCCGTGCGCCGAAGGCGCTATCGAGATCGTCGACGGCAAGGCGAAGGTCGTCAAAGAGGAGCTGTGCGACGGCGCCGGCTTCTGCCTGGCCGTCTGCCCCGAGGGCGCGCTCACCGTCGAGCATCGCGAAGCGCCGGCGTTCGACGCAGACGCCGCCGCCGAGAAGACGGCCGCCAGGCTCACAGCCGGCGCCGTCACGGTGCAGACCTGCTTCAGCTGCGGGCGCAGCGAGATGGACAGCCCGCTGCTGCCCGTGCGTACGGAGGGCCGCAGCGCCTGGGTGTGCGTCAAGTGCCTGCCACAGCTCATCCACGGCTGACGATCGCCGAGGGCGAGCAGTCGCAACCCGACCGAACCCGGCGCCAACGAGCTTCAGACGAGCGAGACCGGCCGATCACCCCGACAAAGGAGGACCATGGAACCCACCGCAACACGCGATAGCCTGCACAGCTCCGTGAACACCATGCTCGAGCGCACCCGCGCCGCCGGCGAGGACACCGTCTTCGACCGCATGCAGGCGCAGGGCGACCGGCGCTGCCAGTTCTGCGAGGGCGGCATCCGCTGCTCGATCTGCTCGCAGGGCCCCTGCCGCATCACGAGCAAGGCGCCGCGCGGAGTGTGCGGCATCGACGCCGACGGCATGGCCATGCGCGGCTTCCTGCTGCAGAACACGATGGGCACCGCCGCCTACACCTACCACGCCGGCGAAGTCATGAAGACCCTGGCGCAAGCCAAGCCCGGCGGCACCTACGAGATCAAGGATTGGGGCAAGCTCGAGATGCTGGCCAGCGCCGCCGGCGTCGCGCTCGAGCCCAGGGACACGCTGCCCAAGCGCGTCGCCGACACCATCTGGGCCGAGTTCAACCGCGACCACCACGAGGAGTCGCCACTCGTCGCCGCCTTCGCCCCGGCGCCCCGCGTCGAGGCCTGGCGCAAGCTCGGCGTCATGCCCGGCGGCGTGCTGCACGAGAACAACCGCGCCACCACGAGCTGCATGACAAACATCGACGGCGACTACGTCTCGCTGGCGCTCAAGGCAGTGCGCCTGGGCATCGCCACCGCCTACGGTTCGCAGGTACCGCTCGAGCTCGCCCAGGACGCCCTGTTCGGCACGCCCACGCCGCACGCCATCAAGGTCGACCTCGGCATTCTCGACGCCGGCTACGTGAACATCGTGGTCAACGGCCACGAGCCCATGATCGGCGCCGCCCTGATCGACGCCGCCCACGCCGAAGCCGTGCAGGCGAAGGCCCGCGACGCGGGCGCCAAGGGCCTGCGCATCGTGGGCAGCATCGAGACCGGCCAGGAGCTCGTCCAGCGCTTCCCGGTCGACGAGGTCTTCGTCGGGCTCACCGGCAACTGGCTCAACCAGGAGGTGGCGATCGCCACCGGCGCCGTCGACGTCTTTGCCGCCGACATGAACTGCACCGTGCCCACCCTGGCCGCTACCTGCGCCGCCCACGGCGCCCTGCTCATTCCGGTCAGCGATCTCATGGGCATTCCGGGCGCCGAGCCGCCCATCGTGTTCGATCCGGCCAGGGCCGGCGAGCAGGCCCGGGAACTCATCGCCAGTGCGATCGGCAACTACCCGCAACGCGCCGCCCGCGGCAACGGCAAGCCCGCTCTGCGCACCGGCGACGCCGTCGCCGGATTTTCGACCGAGAGCATCCTTGCCGCGCTGGGCGGTTCGCTCGAGCCGCTGCTCGACGTGATCAAGAAGGGCACGCTGCGCGGCGTCGCCGGCCTGGTGAGCTGCACCACGCTGCGCGACTCGGGCCAGGACAGCAACACGGTCGCCGTCGCCCGCGAGCTCATCAAGAACGACGTGCTCGTACTGGCCATGGGCTGCGGCAACGCCGCCGTCCAGGTCGCCGGCCTCGAGGCGCCCGAAGCCAAAGAGCTCGCCGGCCCCGGCCTGAAAGCCGTCTGCGAGCAGCTCGGCATTCCGCCGGTGCTCAGCTTCGGCACCTGCACCGACACCGGCCGCATCATGCTGCTGGTGGGCGCCATCGCCGACGCCCTCGGGGTCGATGTGCCGGCGTTGCCTGTGGTGGCAACAGCCCCTGAGTACATGGAGCAGAAGGCCACCATCGACGCCGTCGCGGCTCTGGCCTTCGGCATGTACGTCCACGTCAACCCGGTGCCGTTCGTGACCGGCGCCCCGCGCCTGGTCAAGCTCCTCACGGAGGACCTGCCGGGCGTGACCGGCGGCAAGCTCGCCGTCGAGACCGACCCGGCCGAGGCCGTCAGCGCCATGCTGGCGCACATCGAGGCAAAACGGACGGCGCTGGGGATCTAGCCCGACTCGGACCAACCCTCAGGGCCGAGGCGCCGCAGGCAAGCCGGCGGCGTCGGGGCGGGGCTGCGGGCATTCGCCCGCAGCCCCGCCCCTCTTCATGTCAGAGCAGTGGCGAGACTCGGCGCCAACGGGCGGGGCTTGGTGACAACCGGCGCCGCCTTGAGGTGACGCTCGGCCGCACGGCCTTGACCAGCAGGCGACAGCGCCGAAGATGAGGCGGTGCCGACTCACTCATCGCCATCGCCCATACCGCCGCCACGCCCGGAAGGCCAGCACAAGGGCCCGCTCGCGGGGCGGCCGCTCGCGGGGCGGCCGCTCGCGGGGCGGTCTCCCCTGGCCCGACCGCTCCCGGCGGCCCGCCCCGGCTCCTCGACCAGCTGCGCCTGGCCCTGCGCTCGCGCCACTACAGCAAGCGGACCGAGCAAGCCTACTGCCTGTGGGTCCGCCGCTTCATCCACTTTCACGACCTGCGCCACCCGGCCGAGATGGCCGAGCCCGAGATCAACGCCTTTCTCACTCACCTGGCGGTCACCGACAAGGTCAGCGCCTCGACTCAGAACCAGGCGCTTTCGGCACTGCTGTTCCTGTACCGCAACGTCCTCGGGCGCGAGGCCGGCGACCTCGGCGATGTCGTGCGCGCCCGAGTCTCCCACAGAGTGCCCGTCGTGCTGACCCGCGGCGAAGTGCGCGCCGTCCTTGCGCAACTCGACGGCGAATCCCGGCTGCCGGCGGCGCTGATGTACGGCACAGGGCTGCGCCTCAGCGAGTGCCTCCGCCTGCGCGTCAAAGACATCGACTTCGATCAGCACGAGATCACCGTGCGAGCCGGCAAAGGCGACAAGGACCGGCACACGATGCTCCCCCGCTCGCTCGATTGTGCGCTGACAACACAACTCGAGAGGGCACGCTGGGTCCACCGCCACGACCTCGCCGATGGCTGGGGCAGCGTGGCCCTGCCGGGCGCCCTCGACCGCAAGTACCCCGCAGCCTCCACTGAGTGGCGCTGGCAATGGGTCTTCCCGCAGGCTCGGCGATGGCGCAACGAGCAAACCGGGCAGCAAGGCCGGCACCACGTGCACGCCAGCGTAATCCAGCGAACCTTCAAAGAAGCCGTCGGCCGCTCCGGCGTGACAAAGCTCGCCGGCTGCCACACCCTGCGCCACTCCTTTGCCACCCACCTGCTCGAGTCGGGCTACGACATCAGGACCATCCAGGAGTTGCTCGGTCACCGCAATGTGAACACCACGATGGTCTACGCCCACGTCCTGAACAGCGGCGGCTTCGGCGTTCGCAGCCCCATCGACACCCTTTGACCCTCTGTTACGCAGACTGCATATACAGAGACGTTACGAGGCCCTTCCCGCCATTACATACAAAAGCGTAGGCTGTTTCCGACTTTACTCAGTAGACAGAATCACTGTTAGCAGCGCAGCACCGGAATCGCCGCGAGGGTTGCAAATGGGGTTGATAAGGTATACTTTCCATACCATTCCGGCAGCGGGGGTCGTGCGTGGCGTTTGAGT
>Ga0182014_10006755_pt1 | contig 12200 bp, 8 predicted proteins | sample 612S2DmetaG_FD_120489 | JGI IMG/M metagenome (GOLD analysis project Ga0182014, IMG submission 120489) | Permafrost microbial communities from Stordalen Mire, Sweden - 612S2D metaG | ecosystem: Environmental > Terrestrial > Soil > Wetlands > Permafrost | place: Sweden: Stordalen | collected... | reverse complement strand
GGTTGGGGGTTCGAGTCCCTCCCGCCCTGCCAAACGGCCACAGCCGGAGAGGTGGCAGAGTGGTCTATCGCGGCGGTCTTGAAAACCGCTTCGGCTTAACCGCCGACGGGGGTTCGAATCCCTCCCTCTCCGCCAAACTATGATGAAATTGTGACTGACTTGGTATGATAACATTGCTTATTTGGGCTGTAATCATCGGTGCCGCTTTCGCCTACTGTTGGTGGAAGGGGTACTTGCAGCAATTGACTAACTACGTCCAGCAGACGAGGGAAGAATTGCGCAAATGCACCTGGCCGACCTGGGCCGAACTGAAGGGCTCCACGGTGGTGATTACCATATCTATCGTTGTGCTTGGTGGTTTCATCGTCCTGGTTGATCAGGTTTTCTTCCGGGTCTTCATGTTCTTTAAACTCTAGCATCATGCGAAGCCAGTGGTTTGTCATCCATACCCTCTCCGGCCAGGAACAGAAGGTCAAAGAGAGCATTGAGAAACGCATCAAGGCCGAAGAGATGGGCGATTTCATTAAAGAGGTCCTGGTGCCGATGGAGAAGGTGGTGGAAGTGCGGAACCAGAAGAAGACAGTTTCCACTCGCAAGCTCTGGCCAGGCTATGTTTTTGTAGACATGGTGCTGTTGGACGAGAACAACCGTATTGTTGAGAAGCCGTGGTATTTCATACAGGAAACGCAAGGCGTCATCGGGTTTGTAGGTGGCGAACCCCCCACGCCTACGCCGGCTGAGGAGGTCGAGGCTATCAAGAGCCAGATCTCAGCCTCGGAGGATCACGAAAAACCTAAGGTAAGCTTCGAAGTCGGGGAAACGGTCAAGATCAACAATGGTCCGTTCCTTAATTTCAGCGGCGTGATCGAGGAAGTCGAGCCGGAGCGCGGCAAACTGAAAGTGACCGTCAACATATTCGGGCGCAACACGCCGGTCGAATTGGAATACTGGCAGGTGGAAAAAGGCTGAGCATTTTAGACTCGGGAAGAGGCTGCTGATACCCTGCCTTCCTGGGTTCCCAAATTAGAGCACACATTTTGTTATGGCAAAGAAGATCACTGGAATAATTAAGTTGCAGATCCCCGCGGGGCAGGCCAATCCGGCGCCGCCGGTCGGTCCGGCCTTGGGGCAGCACGGCGTCAACATCATGGCGTTCTGCAAAGAGTACAACGCGAAGACCAAAGACCAGCCCGGCATGATCATTCCGGTGGTCATCACGGTGTATCAGGACAAGTCATTTACGTTTATCACCAAGTCGCCTCCGGCTTCCGTCCTGCTTAAGAAAGCGGCGGGCGTTACGGTTGGCTCCAAAGAGCCGAACAAGGAAAAGGTGGGCAAGGTGACTCGCAAGCAGGTCTTGGAGATCGTGAAGCTCAAGATGAAAGATTTGAACGCGACCTCTGAAGAAGCAGCATTTCGCATTGTGGCCGGCACCGCCCGCAGCATGGGTATTGAGGTCGTCGGCTGAAGAGAGTGACCGGAGAACCGAGAGAATAACCGCGGGAGAGCGAAGGCTCGTCTGCACCGCAACCAAAATAAATGCCAAGCAAACGATACAAGAAAGCACTGGAACTGGTGGATGGCAAGAAGACCTACCCGCTGAAGGCCGCCGTCGAGATCTTAACCAAGTTTCCCAAAGCGAAGTTCAACGAGACGGTTGATCTCGCCTTCCGCCTGGGCGTTGACCCGAAGCAGTCCGACCAGATGGTCCGCGGCACGGTGCCTTTGCCGCACGGCAGCGGCAAGACCGTTCGCGTGCTGGTCTTCGCCAAGAGTGGTCCAGCCGCAGAGGCTGCCAAGACCGCCGGCGCCGAATACGTGGGCTACGAGGACATGATCAAGAAATGCCAGGAGGGCTGGGCTGATTTCGACGTGGCCATCGCCACCCCCGAAGCCATGGGCGAAGTCCGCAAGCTCGGCAAGGTGCTCGGCCCCCGCGGGCTGATGCCCAACCCCAAGACCGGCACCGTGACCGATGACACCGCGCGCGCCGTGAAGGAAGTCAAGGCTGGACGCGTAGAATACAAAATTGACAAGGCGGGCAATATCCACGTCCCGGTGGGCAAAGTCGCCTTCAGCGCGGCGCAAATTGAGGAAAATGCCCGCGCGGTCATCGATGCGGTCGCCAAGGCGCGGCCACACAGCGTGAAGGGGGCTTATATGCAGAGCTGCACGCTATCGGCGACGATGAGTCCTCCGGTGCGCGTGGACCCCAAGGAATTCGCGGTCTGAGCGCTTCATTGCTTTAACCCTTTACCGAATTTAAGAACATGCGTCCCGAAAAGCAAAACCTGACGAAAGAGTATCTGGCGCGGCTGAACGCCTCGCCGTTCTTTATCGTAGTGAATTACAAGGGCCTGAAGGTGAGCCAACTCACCGAGTTGCGCAAGCGGCTCCACAAGGCCGGCGCGGAGATACACGTGGTGAAGAACTCGGTGTTCCGCGTCGCTGCCAAAGAAGCTGGCGTTGGCGACCTGAACGGCGCGCTGGGCGGCCAACTGGCGGTTGTCACCGGACAACGCGACATCTCGACTGCAGCAAAAGTCGTCAAGAGTTTCGGCTCGGAACTGGACCGCCTGAAGGTGCATTTTGGTTATCTGAACAACCAGCGGCTCGAACAGCCGGAGATCATGATACTGGCGGACCTTCCTTCGATGGAGGTTTTGCGCGCCAAACTCCTCGGTTTGTTCACTGCCCCGGCCTCCACGCTGGTCAGGCTGTTGAACACACCCGCCAGCCAGATGGCTCGCGTGCTGCAAGCCCGCGCCGAGAAACAGCCCGAAGCAGCGGCGCCGGCGGCGAGTTAGACTTAAACGAATTTCATCTCCGTTCTAAGCCAACGGGGAAGAAAATGAACAAACAACAACGTAAATCGTCGGTTTGCAGGCAGCGGACTTAATCCGTCCATGGCCGTGGGCGGCGACGAGACGAAATGAAAGGTAACATGGCTCTAGACAAAGCAAAAATCGTAGAAGACCTGAGCAATGCGACGGTGATCGAAATCGCCGATCTGGTGAAGGAACTCGAATCCAAGTGGGGTGTTTCAGCCGCCGCGCCGGTTGCGGCCGCCGCTGTCGCTCCGGGAGCTGGCGCTGCCGCGCCCGCTGCCGAGGCCAAGACGCAGTTTGACATCATCCTGGTCTCGTTGCCGGCGGACAAGAAGATCTCCGTGATCAAGGCGGTGCGCGAGGTCAAGGCCGGCCTCGGCTTGGCGGAAGCCAAAGCCTTGGTCGAAGGCGCGCCCAAGCCGGTGCTCGAAGGGGCCAACAAGGCTGAGGCTGACGCCGCGAAAAAGAAGCTTGAAGATGCGGGCGCTAAGGTCGAAGTAAAATAAGAGGCCATTTCCCGGGGGTGGCGGCCCATGGCCGCCGCCCCTAATTTGCCTTAAGCAGAACAACGAAAGTTCTAGATTAGAAGACACAACATCAGCGACGCCACCCGGGGTGGCTTGAGTTTCGGCAAGTTCGCGCTTGAACGCCGCGTCCTTGCCTTCTGTCGTTTACCAGTAACTAACGGTCTGGCCTATGTGCCAGCCATCTATTAAAGGCCCAAATGCCAACGCGCGCAACTGAACGGATTAACTTCGGCAAAATTAAAGAGATCATCGCTCCGCCCAACCTGATCGAATTGCAAACCAATTCATACAGGGATTTCCTCCAGGCCGAAGCGTCCCCCTCCAAGCGGAAAAACCTGGGGCTGCAAGCCGTCTTCACCGAGGTTTTCCCGATTGAGAGCTACGACGGCAAATGTGTTCTCGATTTTCACTCCTACGAAATCGGTGAGCCGAAAGTGGATTGGCTGGAATGCTTGCGGGAAGGGCTCACCTACGGCGCGCCGCTCTACGTGACCTTTTTGCTCAAGGAGGAGAAGGCAACCAAAGAGGAAAAGGTGTTCATGGGCGAATTGCCGCTGATGACCCCGCAGGGCACGTTCGTCATCAATGGCGCCGAGCGCGTCATCGTCAGCCAATTGCACCGGTCGCCCGGACTGGCCTTCGAAGCGACACAGCATCCCAATGGCAAGTTGCTGCATTCATTCCGCATCATTCCCGATCGCGGTTCATGGTATGAGGCGCAGTTCGACACGAGCGATCTGCTCTATGTGTATCTGGACCGAAAGAAGCGCCGCCGAAAGTTCCTGACCACGACGTTATTCCGCGCCCTCGCGTTTTTGGACAGCGACAGCAAGGGCAAGGATAGCCAGGATAAGAACCGGGGCACCGACGAAGAAATCCTTAAACTGTTCTACGAGGTTGAGGAATTCAGTGTCAAGGAGGCGGAAAAGCGCGAGGACCTCCCGAACAAAGTGCTGGTCGAGGATGCAGTGGATTCGGAAAAGGGTCTAGTGATTGCGCGCGCTTTCGAGCCCCTCTCCAAGGCGGTAGTCAAGCAGATCGCCGAACTGGGTGTTAGCAAGATCAGAGTGGTCGATACGACTCTGGACGATGGGATCGTCATCAAGTGCATGAAAAAGGATCCCGCCAAGAACGAGGAAGAGGCGCTCAAAGACATTTATCGCCGGCTGCGTCCGGGCGATCCGCCGACCGCCGCCAACGCCCGCGCCTTAATCAAACGTTTATTTTTCGATCCAAAGCGATATGATCTGGGCCGCGTTGGCCGTTACAAGATCAATCAAAAGCTGGGCATCAAAGGCGGCGACTCTCGGATCCTGACCAAAACCGACCTGGTGGCGGCCACGAAGTACCTGCTGCGCCTCAAGAAGGGGGAAGGTTCCCTGGACGACATCGACCATTTGGGCAGTCGGCGAGTTCGCACTGTGGGGGAATTACTCGCCAACCAATGCCGGGTTGGCTTGGCGCGCACCGAACGCCTGGTCAAAGAGCGCATGACGCTGTTTGATCAAGGCGTCGAGTCAATGTCGCCACAGAAGCTGATCAACCCCAAGGCCTTGTCAGCGGTTATCCGCGATTTCTTCGGGCGCAGCCAGCTTTCCCAGTTCATGGATCAAATCAATCCCCTGGCCGAACTGACGCACAAGCGGCGTCTTTCCGCGCTGGGACCTGGCGGTCTCTCGCGCGATCGCGCCGGTTTCGAGGTCCGCGACGTGCATCCCTCACACTATGGGCGCATTTGTCCGGTGGAGACGCCCGAAGGCCCAAATATCGGCTTGATTGCATCGCTGGCGACGTTTGCCCGCATCAACGATTTCGGTTTCCTGGAAACGCCCTATCGCAAAGTCGATAATGGCCGCGTAAGCGAGCGCATTGATTACCTCACCGCCGACCGCGAGGAAACATTCGTCATCGCCCAGGCTAACTCCCCATTTGACGATAAGGGCAAATTCACCACGGACCGCGTAGTGTGTCGGGGAAAAGGCGACTTCATTGATGTCGAGCCAGCTCGTGTCGATTACATGGATGTTTCGCCCAAGCAACTCGTCTCCGTCGCTGCCAGTCTGATTCCGTTTCTGGAGCACGATGACGCAAACCGAGCCTTGATGGGCTCCAACATGCAGCGGCAGGCGGTGCCGCTCCTCGTCACCGAAGCGCCTCTGGTCGCAACCGGCCTGGAGGAGCGCGTTGCCCGTGACTCCCGGGCAGTCATCGTCGCCGAGGAATCCGGCAAAGTGGCTTCGCTCACCGGCAGTCAGATTATCATCACCGAGGACGGGAAACTGCCCGACAGCAAGAAGAAGATTAAGCACGATCCGGAGAAGGGCATTTACGTTTACCAGGTTCGGAAGTTCATGCGTTCCAACGCCGCCACCTGTATCAACCAGAAGATCGTCGTCAAGAAGGGCGAGTCGGTTAAGAAGGGCCAGGTCATTGCGGATGGCCCCTGCACTCAGGGCGGTGAATTAGCACTAGGTCGCAATGTGCTGGTCGCCTTCATGCCATGGAACGGTTACAACTTCGAAGACGCCATCCTCGTCAGCGAGCGCGTCGTCAAGGACGACGTGTTTACTTCCATCCACATCGATGAGTTCGAGGTTGGCGCTCGCGATACCAAGCTGGGCCCCGAAGAGATTACGCGCGACATTCCGAATCTGGGCGACGAAGCGCTCCGGAACCTTGGACCCGACGGTGTCATCCGCGTCGGCGCGGAGGTGAAGCCGGGCGACATTCTCGTCGGCAAGATCACCCCCAAGAGCGAGACAGAGCTCGCACCCGAAGAGCGGCTGCTGCGGGCTATCTTCGGGGAAAAAGCTGCCGATGTGAAGGACACTTCATTGAAGGTCCCGTCGGGCACGTACGGCATCGTGATGGATGTAAAGGTTTCGGCCAAGAAGGATTCGGACAACGAATCGAAAACCTCTGCCAGCGAAGAGAAGCGGCACGCCAAAGAGGTCGAAGAGGATTACAGGAGGAAGACTGAGGAGTTGCGCGAGCAGCTTACCGAAGCGCTGAGCAATATCCTGCTGGGCGAGAAGATTCCGCTTGACGTGGTGAACAGCGAGACCGGCGAAATCATTATTCCCGCTAATCGCAAAATCACCAAGACCCTCTTGCGCAAATTGGCGCAGGTGTACGATCGTATCGAAATCGACCCGTCGCCAATCCGCAACAAGATCAACGAGATTATCGGCAACTTCAAAAAGAAGTTCGACGACCTGCAGATGCAGTACGACGAAGAACTGGAGCGCGCCGAATCCGGCGAAGGCGTCGACAGCGGCGTCATCAAGTCCGTCAAGGTTTATATCGCCTCGAAGCGCAAGCTCTCGGTCGGTGATAAAATGGCTGGTCGTCACGGTAATAAAGGTGTCGTCGCCAAGATTGTAGCGGAGGAGGACATGCCCTTCCTGGCGGACGGCACGGCCGTGGACATCGTGTTGAACCCGTTGGGCGTGCCCTCGCGCATGAACGTCGGGCAGGTATTGGAGACGCACCTTGGCTGGGCGGCGAAACTGCTCGGCCTGAAGTTCGCGACGCCGGTATTCGACGGCATCAAGGAAAAGGATATTCGTGCTTACCTGAAAGAAGCCAAATTGCCGGAACATGCCAAGATTCAGCTTATCGACGGTCGCACGGGAGAGCCGTTTGATCAGGAGATCGTCGTCGGGTTCATCTATATGATGAAGCTAGGCCACTTGGTGGCGGACAAGATTCATGCCCGGGCAGTCGGGCCGTATTCCCTGGTCACCCAGCAACCGCTGGGCGGCAAGGCGCAATATGGAGGCCAGCGCTTCGGCGAAATGGAGGTTTGGGCAATGGAAGCATATGGGGCGGCCTATACGCTGCAGGAACTATTGACGGTCAAATCCGACGACGTGCAGGGGCGCACTCGTATTTACGAGAGCATCGTGAAAGGCGACAACAGTTTGGAGGCTGGCATTCCGGAGTCCTTCAACGTCCTCGTGAAGGAAATGCAGTCGCTGGGGCTTGATGTCAAGGTGGGTTACTCCAATCCGGTGGAACAACCTGCTGAACCCATTCAGGCCTTAACGGCCGTTTAACTGAGATAATAATTTTGTGCGAGACAACTCGCTCCAACAATCCATTGTATGATTAGCTCTAAAGAAAGCGCCCGAGAATTGCTCGGTTTGGAAAAGGTCAATCAGGTGGAGTACGTCGCGATTGGTGTCGCGTCGCCCGACGCCATCCGGTCTTGGTCCAAAGGGGAAGTCAAAAACCCTGAAACCATCAACTACCGCACGTTCAAACCGGAAAAAGGCGGCCTGTTTTGCGAACGCATCTTCGGCCCGGTCAAAGATTGGGAATGCTCGTGCGGCAAGTTCAAGCGCATAAAGCATCGCGGTGTCATTTGCGACCGCTGCGGGGTAGAAGTAACGCTGGCCCGCGTTCGCCGCGAGCGCATGGGGCACATCGAGCTAGCCGTGCCGGTCTGCCATATCTGGTTCTTCAAGTGCATGCCCTCGCGCATCGGTCTGGTGCTCGACATGACAGCCCGCAACCTTGAGCGGGTGATTTACTACGAAGACTACATGGTAATCGATCCCGGCTCGACGCCGCTCAAACAGAATCAACTCTTGAGCGAGCATGAGTATCGCGAGGCACGGGAAACCTACGGTCCCGATGCGTTCCTCGCCAAGATGGGCGCGGAAGCAGTGCGCGAAGGCTTGGCAAAAGTGGACCTCGGCAAGCAAATCGACTACTTGCAGACGGCGATGACTGAAACCAAGAGCAAGCAGATCCGCAAGAAGATTGCCAAGCGCATCAAGTTGCTCCAGGGCCTGCAGTCCTCCAAAAGCCGGCCGGAATGGATGATCCTCACCGTGTTGCCGGTTATCCCGCCGGACCTGCGGCCGCTGGTGCCGCTGGAAGGCGGCCGATTTGCCACCTCCGATCTCAACGACCTCTACCGCCGCGTGATCAACCGGAACAACCGGTTGAAGAACCTGCTCCAGCTCAAGACGCCGGAAGTCATCATTCGCAACGAGAAGCGCATGTTGCAGGAAGCGGTTGATGCGCTCTTCGACAACGGCCGGCACGGTCGTGCGGTAACCGGGGCCGGCAACCGCGCCTTGAAATCGCTCAGCGACATGCTCAAGGGCAAGAGTGGACGCTTTCGCCAGAACCTGCTGGGCAAGCGTGTGGATTACTCCGGCCGCTCGGTTATCGTCATTGGCCCCGAGCTCAAACTTCACCAATGTGGTTTGCCCAAGAAGATGGCGCTCGTTTTGTTCGAGCCCTTCATTATCCGCCGACTCAAGGAACTGGGCTATGTCCACACCGTGCGGTCGGCCAAGAAACTGATCGAGCGTCAAACCACGGAGGTGTGGGATATTCTTGAAGAAGTGACTCGCGGCCATCCCGTTCTGCTCAACCGCGCCCCCACCTTGCACCGTTTGTCGGTGCAGGCGTTCGAACCGCAGCTCATTGAGGGTGAAGCTATCCGTATCCACCCGTTGGTCTGCACCGCATACAACGCGGACTTCGACGGCGACCAGATGGCCGTTCATGTGCCGTTGTCCGTCGAAGCGCAATTGGAAGCGCGCCTGCTCATGATGGCGCCCAACAACATATTCAGCCCGTCCAGCGGCCGGCCAATTATTACGCCGACGCAGGACATCACGCTGGGCTGCTTCTATCTGACAGCGGATCCGCGGACGCCGCCGCCGGCTGACCCGAAGCAATTGAAACTGTTCGGCTCGAAGACAGAAGTCGTGTTTGCTTTCAACGATGGGGCCGTAAAGACTCACGAGCGCATTCGGCTGGCGAATCCCGATTTCGGTAAAAAGACCGAGTTGGGCGATACCAACAAGAAGGTCATTGAAACCACAGTGGGCCGCGTCTTCTTCAGCGAAATATGGCCGGACGAACTGGGATTCCCGAACAAGTCGGTCAAGAAGAGCGAGCTTGGCGACCTAATCTGGAAGTGTTACAAGATTTGTGGTCACGAAAAGACGGTGGCCATGCTCGACAAGCTCAAGGAGCTCGGCTTCCGCGAGGCCACGCGCGCGGGCGTGTCTATCGGCATCGACGACATGATCATTCCCAAGGAAAAGGATCAGGAAATCGACGCCGCCCAGAAGCAAATCAAGGAGGTCGAGAAGCAGTATCGCAAAGGTGTTATCACCCCAGGCGAACGCTACAACAAGATCATCGATATCTGGACACATTGCACCGACCAGATTGCGAACGTCATGTTGAAGACGCTCGACCACAACCAGGGCAAGAAAGAGTACAACCCGGTCTCGCTGATGGTCGATTCCGGCGCGCGCGGCAATCGGCAGCAAGTCCGCCAGCTTGCCGGCGTGCGCGGCCTGATGGCCAAACCATCCGGCGACATCATTGAGAAGCCGATTCTCTCCAACTTCCGTGAGGGTCTCACGGTGCTCGAGTACTTCATCTCAACGCACGGCGCCCGTAAGGGTCTGGCCGACACCGCGCTCAAGACCGCCGATTCGGGATACATGACCCGCAAGCTAGTGGATGTGGCGCAGGACGTGATTATTCGCGAGGACGATTGCGGCACGACCAACGGCATTTGGGTCCAGGCCATCTACGAAGGCGAAGACAAAGTGGTCAAGTTGAGCGACCGCCTCGTGGGCCGGTTTTCGTGCGACGACGTCCCGAATCCTTTGAAGCCGAAGGAACTGCTCGCTAAGGCGAACGAGGAAATCGACGAAGTCAAGGCTCGGCTCATCGACAGCGCGGACATCGAGAAGGTTAAGATCCGTTCGGTGTTGACTTGCGAAAGCAAGCATGGCGTGTGCGTCTATTGCTATGGGCGGAACTTGGCCACGGGAGCCCGGGTAAAACTGGGCGAAGCCACCGGCATTATCGCTGCGCAATCGATTGGCGAGCCAGGCACGCAGCTCACCATGCGTACGTTCCACATCGGCGGCACCGCCTCTGCCGTGTTCAAGGTGCCTCAGATCAAGGCCAAGCACGATGGCACCATGCGTTACAACGAGTTGCGCCTGGTCACACTTGAAGACGGCAAGAACAACATCGTCCTCAACAAGAACGGTACCGTTTCCATCCTCGCCGACGACGGGCGCGAGCTGGAGCAACACACGGTCGTCATTGGCGCGGTCATTTCCATCGCGGATGGTGCCAAGGTCAAGAAAGGCGACATCTTCGTTCAGTGGGACCCTTACAACGTACCAATCCTTTCCGAGAAAGCCGGCAAGGTGAAGTTCCTCGACATCATCGAGGGTGTCACCATGAAGCAGGAAACGGACGAAACCACAGGCCAGGAGGCCATGGTCGTCATCGAGCATAAGGAAGATTTGCACCCACAGGTCATCATCTATGACGATAAAGGCGAGCCTGTGGCGAACTACCCGATTCCTTCTGGCGCGCACATCGTCGTGGCGGAGGGCGACAAGATCATCGCCGGCACCCTGATGGCCAAGACGCCGCGCAAGACGTCGAAAACCAAGGACATCACCGGTGGTCTGCCGCGCGTGGCCGAGCTTTTTGAGGCGCGCCGGCCCAAGGACGCCGCGGAGATTTCGAAGATTGAGGGCATCGTGGACTTTGGCGCCAGTGTGCGTGGCAAGCGTTGTATCCTCATCAAAGACCAGCAGACCGCCGTGGAGGAGGAACACCTCATCCCGATCGGCAAGCATGTCATCGTCTTCAAGGGCGATTACGTCAAGAAAGGGCAGCAGCTCACCGAAGGCCCTATCGACCCGCACGAGATCCTGGACATCTGCGGTCCGCAGGAACTGCAGGAGCACCTCGTCAACGAGGTCCAGGAAGTCTATCGGTTGCAAGGCGTTACCATTAACGATAAACACGTCGAGACCATCGTGCGCCAAATGCTGCGTAAGGTCCGTATCACTGAGCCGGGCGACACCTCATTTTTGTGGGGCGAACAGGTCGACAAGCTCGACTTCGAAGACGAGAACCAGCGCGTCGAGAAGATGGGTGGCAAGCCAGCGGAAGCCCAACCGGTATTATTGGGGATCACTAAGGCATCGCTCGAGACCGAAAGCTTCCTGAGCGCGGCTTCCTTCCAGGACACCACCCGCGTGCTGACCGAAGCCGCTACTCGCGCGAAGGTGGATTACCTCCGCGGTTTCAAGGAGAACGTCATTATGGGCCACATCATTCCGGCCGGCACCGGCTTCGACCACCACCGCAAGGCGCGGCTCAAGCCTCTGGTGGAAGTCAGCGAAGAGGAGCCCGAAGAACCGAAATCGCTGACCGCAAGCGAGAATCCGCTGCTGGCCTGATTCGCCATCACGTCACTTGCACGAAGAGCATTCGGGAAGCCGGATGCTCTTTTTGCTTCCCTCAGGGCTCCAGACCACACGGGTTGGGCGGCGCTAGGGATTTCCGATAGAGTCAAGCGGTTGCGGATTGAAACCAGTGTTTACTCGAATCGCCGGGGTGCTGCCATTCGGCGGAGCGGCTTATCTCGCCTGGGCGCGCCTGCCCGCCGCATATTTGGCGACCGTGAAGCTGACGGGTGCCTCCTTGGTGACGCGCTCCGTGGTCGATCGATTGGCCACGATTTACCTGGCGACGGGCGCCGTCGGCGGCTTCGGTTTGGCGTTGATTGTATTGCCATTGCAAGAGCGGAGCAGAAGTTCCAGGAATTGAACGACCGACTGCCGCGATTCTCATTCCGGCCTTTGAAAAGGGGATAATTAACCGGCAGTGTTTTTTTGGGGGGGGCCGCGTTGACTCACGGGAAAACCTTACCGTGTTGCTTCGGCAAGTGTGCGTGACGGCATTTCGGCCGCCGCGGTAGTCTTTGCGCCAGATTATGGCAGCGAAGACGACCACCAAATCCGACCCCACCTTTTCAGCCGCGATTGCGCGG
>Ga0182014_10006753_pt1 | contig 12202 bp, 5 predicted proteins | sample 612S2DmetaG_FD_120489 | JGI IMG/M metagenome (GOLD analysis project Ga0182014, IMG submission 120489) | Permafrost microbial communities from Stordalen Mire, Sweden - 612S2D metaG | ecosystem: Environmental > Terrestrial > Soil > Wetlands > Permafrost | place: Sweden: Stordalen | collected... | reverse complement strand
TTGAAGGCCGGCTACAAGGTCGCCTGCATCGACCTCGACAGCCGCCAGCAGACGCTGACGCGCTTTTTCGAGAACCGCCGTTCGTGGTCGAGCCACGCCGCGCGGCCGATCGAGTTGCCGCGCCATTGTGCGATGGGGCGCGGCGAGACCAACGACGTAAGGGCCAACGAGGCGCATGAGTTCGCCTTGTTCGCCGAAGCGATCGGCGCCGTCGAGCACGACTACGAGTTCGTCGTCATCGACACGCCGGCCAACGATTCCTATCTGATGCGGCTCGCCCATTCGCTGGCCGACACACTGGTTTCGCCGCTCAACGACAGCTTCGTCGACGTCGACGTCTTCTCGCGCGTCCACCACGACCGCTCGCAACGCGGCGCGGTCGCCCAATACGCCGACCTGGTGATGGAGGCGCGGCGCAAGCGGCGAATTGTCGATAACGGAATCATCGACTGGGTGATGGTGCGCAACCGCATAGCGACAATCGCCAGCAACAACGCGCGTCAAGTCGCCCTTAGCATTTCGCGCCTATCGAGCGAACTGCGGTTCCGCGTCGCCGACGGCCTGCACGATCGCGTCATCTTCCGCGAACTGTTTCCGATCGGCCTCACTGCGCTCGATCCGATCGAAGAATCGGGGACCAGCCTCAGCAATTCGCAGGCCGCGGCGCGGCGCGAGATCGAAGGCTTAGTCGAAGCGCTCGACCTGCCTGGCCGAGTTCCGGGGATCGAGCATCTGCAGGCGCGTCGGCTGTGGCACGACCGCGTCGCCAAACACTATCGCGAGCTCGGCGCCGCCGACTGGCGCAAGAGCTGAGCCCGCTTCCCCCGCCCTTCACAGCCGCCGCAAAGCCGTTATCCTTGACGCGCGCGACCGCGATCGCGCCGACGAAGACGGGTTGAGCCTCCATGCCAAGTCGATCGCCGACGATCTCGGTCGTCATTCCAACCAAGAACCGCCACGCCATGCTCGCCGAAGCAATCGCCTCGGTTCTGCGCCAGGATTTCGACGACTATGAAATCGTCGTCGTCGACGACGGCGTCGGCGCAGGCGCGTTCGTCGCCGGGTGGTTCGGCGCCGAGGGTTGCATTCGCTGCGCCGACAACGCTGCGGCCGGTCAGGTTCGGGCGCGCAATCTCGGCGTGTCGCTGGCGCGCGGCGAGATCGTCGCCTTCCTCGACGACGACGACCGCTGGGGCGCGAAGTCCTATCTCGCCGCGGTGCAGACGGCGATCGACGGACGACAGGCCGCGACGCTCGCCTCCGGCGAGATCGTCGTCGTCGGCGACGATATGAGCGTCGTCGAAACCGTCCCGTTTGCGGCTTCGACCAGCCCCGAGGCGATCCGTTGCGACAACAAGATTCTGGTCTCCGGCTTCGCCTTTTCGCGCGCGCTGAGCGGCCGCCTCGGTCCCTTCGACGAGACGCTGCCGATCTACTGGGACTGGGACTGGTATCTGCGGCTGCACGCCGCCGGCGTCGCCTTCCACGATCTCGGGCCGCAGGCGATCGCCATCACCGCCCACCGCCACGCGACCTCGGGCGAAGGTCACTCGCGCCTGCGCTCCGATAATCTTGCGGCGCTCAGCGCCAAACATCGGCTCGGTCCGCTGACCTTGCGCAACCACGAAAGCATCGCCCGCGACGAGGCGGCAGGACGCTGACGGCGGCGCGGACCGGCTTCGGCGCGCGCTTCGCAACGCCGCGTTAGGGTTAATCCGAACTTAAGGTCTGTCGGCCAAGTTTCCCAAGGGCGGCCGCGATTCTCCGCGCCGCCATACGGGAACAAACCGATGAAGACCTCTGTCGCCGCCGCGCTCGCCGGCCTCGCGATGGCCTCGACGCCGACGCTCGGCGCCGACTTGTTCGGCACAGCCCCGCCGCCAATGTCCTACTCGGCTAGCCAGAGCCCCCTCGCCGAGGTCGGCTCCAACTGGTACTTGCGCGGCGACGTTGGCTTGGATTTCGACAAGGCGCCGACATTCTCGATGGCCGACATTTCCAGGCCGAACGGCGGCGCGGGACTCCTGCCCTTCAGCAGCGGACTCGGCTCGTCGAAATGGCATGACGACTACTCGGGCGACATCGGCGTCGGATACCGGTTCAACAATTGGCTGCGCTTCGAGGGAACGTACGAATACCGCACCGCCGCCAGCGGCAGTAACAGAAACAGCGCCCTCTGCCCGACGAGCTTGGTCGCCGTGCCGACCGGCGGCCCTTACTCTGGCTACCTCTACGACCTAACCGGAACCAGCACGACGGTCTGCACCGGCGCCCTCAGCCTAACCCGGCGCGACTCGACAGCGCTCGCCGCCGCCTATCTTGATCTTGGCAACTATTGGGGCGTCACGCCCTATGTCGGCGGCGGCCTCGGGTTCAACGCTGACATCATAACCGGCAACGTCGCCTACACCCGCAACGACACCGGCGCAGCGTACAGCGCCAATCTGACGCCCGGCTCGACTACTGTTCCACAAACCTGGCGCACCACGACTGGCGGGACGACCGCTCAGCCCAACATCGGCTTCACCACGCAGAACTGGGACCACTCGATCAAGCAGACCCATTACAGCATAGCCTGGGCGCTGATGGCCGGCCTGGGCTTCCAGCTTTCGCCCAGCGTAACGCTCGACGTCGGCTACCGCTATCTCAACGCCGGCACAAACACTTTGGCTGTCACGCCCCAGACCGGGGCGTCAGTCAAAATCCCCAACGTGTCGCAAGATATTCGCGTTGGCATCCGGTTGATGGCCAACTGACTGCGGCGGCTGGTCGCCGGGGCCCTCGCTTGACGCGGCAGGGGGTTTAGTTTCCCATCCGCGCCCTGTGACCTCCGAACGGCGTCGGCCTGTATGTTCAGTCAGTTGATGCGCACACGGCGCTTCGCGCCGCTGTTCTGGTGCCAGTTTTTTTCGGCCTTCAACGACAATTTCGTTCGCCAACTGCTGGCGATGCTCATCCTGTTCCGCTTCGGCGCGGAAGACGCCGGCGTCAAGGTGACGCTGGCGGTGGCGGTCTTCGTCCTGCCGTCGATCGCGCTGTCGCCGATCGGCGGCGCGTTTGCCGACGCCCATGACAAGGCCGCGGTGGCGCAACGGCTGAAGCTCGCCGAGGTCTTCGTCCAGCTTATCGCCGCAGCCGGCTTCTGGTTCTCGTCGCTCGGGCTGCTCTACCTCGCGCTGTTCGGCCTCGGCTGCGTGTCGGCGCTGTTCGGGCCGATCAAATACGGCATCCTGCCCGACCACTTGAAGGCCCAGGAGCTGGTCCCCGGCAACGCCTTGGTCGAAGCGGCGACCTTCGCCGCCATCCTGTGCGGCCTGGTGATCGGCGGCTGGGCGGCCGCCGAGGGGCGGTCCGCCTGGAGCGTCGTCGCCCAGCTCGTCGTCGTCGCCGCCGCCTGCTACGCGTCCTCGCTGTTCATTCCCGCCACCGGGGTCGGCGCGCCCGGCCTGGTCGTCGACTACAATCCCTGGACGTCGGCGAAAAAGATCCTGCGCGAGCTCAGAGCCGACGATCGCCAATGGGTCGGCGCAGCGGCGGTGAGCTGGTTCTGGACTGTCGGCGCGATCACCCTGTCGTTGGTCCCGGTCATCATCAAGTCGCGCATCGGCGGCGGCGTCGAAGTCGAGACGGCGATCACGCTGGTCTTCGCCGTTGGCGTCGCCGCCGGCTCGATGCTCGCCGCGGTCCTGTCGCACGGCCGCATCGAGCTCGCGCCGGCGCCTTTTTTGCTGCTGATCATCGGCGCCTTCGCCATCGACCTTGGCGCCGTCACGTCGGCGCTCGCGCCAACCAGCGAGACGACCGGCCTCGTACAGTTCTTCAGCGCCGCCGCGGGACGGCGGATCGTCTTCGACGTGCTCGTCTGTTCCTGCGCCGCTGGCCTGTTCGTGGTGCCGATTTTCGCCGCCGTGCAGAGCTGGGCGGGCGAAGACCGGCGCGCCCGGGTCATCGGCGCGGTCAACACGCTCAGCGCGATCTACATGGTCGCCGGCTCGCTGGCGACGACCCTGCTGCTCAAGCTGTTCGGTCTCAGCGAGTCGGCGGCGATGGTCCTGCTCGGCGTCGCCAATTTCGCCGCGGCGATCTATCTCTTCCGCCGCCTACCGGCCGACTTCCTGGTCTTTGCGCTGCGCGCGCTGTGGCGGGTCTTCCTGCGGCTCGAGGTCGTGGGCTTCGAGACCCTGCCCCCCGCCGGCTCGCGCAACATCGTCGCCATCAATCACATCTCGCTGCTCGACGCCCCAATCATCCTGTCGCTGCTCAACGACCGACCAATTCTGGTCGTCGACGCGGCGCTAGGAAGACTGTGGTGGATCCGCCAACTGCTGAGGCTGTGCGACGCGCGCCTGCTCGATCCCGCCCATCCGTTGGCGGCGCGCGAGCTTGTCGACATGGCGCGCGAGGGCCGACGGCTGGTGCTGTTCCCCGAGGGTCGCAGCATGGTCACGGGCTCGCTGACCAAGGTCTTCGTCGGCGCGGCGATGATCGCCGACAAGGCCGACATGACGATCACCGCGGTCAGGATCGAAGGCCCCGACCGCTCGCCGCTGTCGCGTCTGCCCACCGCGCACATCCGCCGCAGCTGGTTTCCCAAGACGAAGGTGACCTTCCTGCCGGCGCGGCGCCTATCGGTCGATCCGGAACTCACGGGACGCGCGCGCCGCTTGGCGGCGGGCGCGGCGTTCTATGACCTGATGTCGGAATCGGTGTACGTCGCCGCCAACTTTCGCCGCACCCTGCTCCAGGCGTTCGAGGACGGCGCCCGCGAGCGCCAGGGCCGACACGTGATCCTTGAGGACCCGGTCTCCGGAACCCTGACCCAGAACCGATTCCGCATCGGCGTGGCGCTGCTGGCGCGCAAGATCGCCGAACGCAGCGCGCCGGGCGAGACTGTCGGCCTGATGCTGCCCAACGCCAACGCCGCCGCCGTCGCGTTCATGGCGATCCAGGCTTCGGGCCGCGTCGCCGGGATGCTGAACTTCACCGCCGGCGCCTTCAACCTCATCGCCGCCTGTCGCACCGCGCGCATCCGCACCGTGCTGTGCTCGCGCAGTTTCATCGAGAAGGCCAAGCTTGAAGAGCTGGTGCGGCAGATGGAAAGCGAAGCGCGCTTCGTTTGGCTGGAGGACGTGCGCGACCAGGCGGGGACGACCGACAAGCTGCGCGCCATCCTCGATCGCGGTCGCGCGCAGTATCCGCGCGCGCCCGACGACCCTGCAGCGGTGCTCTTCACTTCCGGTTCGGAGGGCGTGCCGAAGGGCGTCGTGCTGACCAACGCCAACATCCTCTCCAACATCTGCCAGATCTTCGCCCGCTACGATTTCACTGCGGCCGACATCGCCTTCAACCCGTTGCCGATCTTCCACGCTTTCGGCCTCACCGGCGGCCTGGTGCTTGGCCTAATGACCGGCATGAAGGTGTTTCTGTACCCGACGCCGCTGCACTACCGGCAGATTCCCGAGCTGGTCTACCGCATCAATGCGACGGCGCTGTTCGGCACCGACACGTTCCTCTCCGGTTACGGCCGCAACGCCGACGCCTATCACTTCCGCTCCTTGCGCTATGTCGTTGGCGGCGCGGAATCGATTCGCGCCGCCACCCGACGGCTCTATCTGGAGCGGTTCGGCCTCAAGCTGTACGAAGGCTACGGCGTCACGGAGGCGTCGCCGGTGCTGGCGGTCAACACGCCGATGTTCAACCGCGACGGCTCGGTCGGCCGTCTGCTGCCGGGGATCGAAAGCCGCGTCGAGCACGTCGCGGGCATTGAGGAAGGCGGCCGGCTGCTGGTGCGCGGCCCCAACATCATGGCCGGCTACCAACGCGCCGACAATCCCGGCGAGATCGAGGCGCCGCCGCTCGGCTGGCACGACACCGGCGACATCGTCGTCATCGACCGCGACGGCTTCGTCTGGATTCGCGGCCGCGCCAAGCGCTTCGCCAACATCGCCGGCGAAATGGTGTCGCTCGCCGGCGTCGAAGAGATGGCGCTCGATCTGTGGCCCGACAATCCGCCGGCGGTCCTCGCCGCGCCCGACCACAGGAAGGGCGAGCGCATCGTCATGGCGACGACCAAGCCGGGCGCGACGCGCGCCGAAGTCCAGGCGTGGATGAAGTCCAAGGGCGCGGCCGAGTACATGGCGCCGGCCGTGGTGCTGGTTCTGGAGACGATGCCCCTGCTCGGGTCGGGCAAGACCGACTACGTTGAACTGAGCCGCGTCGTGCGGGATCGATTGAGCTGAATCGACGACGGCGCGTCAGGCTTACGCGACCGCCGCGAGCGCCAGCGAGCGCACGCTGCGGGGCGCGCGCGGCAGACTGACGAGCACGGCGGTGCCCTCGCCCGGCTTGGAGGTGATGCGCAACAGGCCGCCATGCAGCTCGATCAGCGAATTGGCGATCGCCAAGCCAAGGCCGGAGCCCTTCATGCCGTTGGCCATCGTCGTCTCCGCCTGCTCGAACGGCCGACCGAGACGCGAAATGTCGTCCGGGCCGATGCCCGAGCCGGCGTCTTCGACATAGAAATACATCTGATCGGCGACGGCTTGCGCGCCGACCGTGACAACGCCGCCTTCGGGCGAGAACTTCACCGCGTTGCGCAACAACGTCACCAGGATGCGCTCCACGGCGGCGAAATCCGCCTCGATCGCGTCGGCGCCGTCGGCCTCCACCTCGATCATGACGCGCTTGTCGCGCGCCGTCGCGGCGACGTCGAGCAGCGCCTTGCTGATCGCCCGTTCGACCTTGAAGGATTCCGGGCGCAAGCGAATGTGACCCGATTCCAGCTGCGACATGTCGAGCACGTCGCTGATGACGTTGAGCAGGTACTGGCCGCCGGCGAGAATGTGGGCGCAGTAGTCGCGGTACTTTTCCGAACCGAGAGGTCCGAAGGTCTCGCCCTCCATCAATTGCGAGAAGCCGATGATGGCGTTGAGCGGCGTGCGCAGCTCGTGGCTCATGTTGGCGAGGAATTCCGCCTTGGCGCGGTTGGCCATCTCGGCCTGCGCCTTCTGCTCGTGGTAGCGCTCGGCAAGATCGGCAAGCTGCTGCGCCTGCGCTTCCAGCGACCGCCGCGACTGTCTGAGCTGGGCGACGGTGGCGAGCAGCAGCTGTTCGGAATTGAGCAGCTGTTGCTCGTGCTCCTTGAGATCGGTGATGTCGGTGCCGACGGACACATAGCCGCCGTCGCGGGTGCGCCGCTCATTGACCTGCAGCCAGCGGCCGTCGGAGAGGCGCGCCTCATAGGTGCGCGCGTCGCCCGCGCCGAGCGACTCGCCGGGCTCGACTTCGGTCTCGCGGTCGACGAGCGGCGGCGCGCTGAGCGCGGCGAGTTCGGCGTAAGGCGCGCCGACCTTCACGGCTTCCGCAGGCAGGTTGTGCAGCCTCTGGTACTTCGAGTTGCACAGCACGAGGCGGTTCGACGAATCCCAAAGGACGAACGCTTCCGAGATCGCCTCGATTGCTTCACGCACCCGCTGGTCGGCGGTCGCCGACAATTCGGCCTCGCGCTTCTGGTCGGTGACATCGAGCGCGATGCCGACCAGCCGCCGCGCCCCGGTCGTCGCATCAATGACCAGTTCAGCGCGCTTGCACAGCCAAATCCAATCGCCTTTGGCATTACGAATGCGCAGCTCGAAATCGATCGACGACGAGTTCGCTTTCTGGGCGCGGGCGGCGATCGCCGCCAGCGGCTCGTCGTCGGGGTGGCACATCGCCTGCAAATCGGCGAGGGAAAGTTGGCCGGCGCGCGGCGGCAAGCCGAGCATCTCGAACATCGATTTCGACCAGTCGACGCGCCCTTGCACAATGTCCCAATTCCACAGACCACATCGGCCACGATTGAGGGCTAGGTCGATATGGCCGCGCATCGTCGCTTCGGCGCGGGCGCGCGCCTGCGCCCGTCGCGCCTGCAAGGCGAAGGCGCTGGTCGAACCCATCAGAGCAAAAGAGGCGGCGCCCAGCAATAAGATCATAATCAGCGCCGAACGCCGCCAGGGACGCAACAGCTCATCGACCGGCGCTACGAAAGCGATCTGGTCGGGCGCGGCCCGCAGGTTGCGAACCGCGGCGAATTCATCATCGCCGTTGACGCCTTGCAGCCTGAACGCCCCCGCCTTGTCGGCGAGAATGGTCAGCGACTGGCCAGCGCTGAGCACGGCTTCGAGTTGCGCGCCGGAGGGGAGCGGCGGATCGGCGGCGATCACCCTGCCGGCGCCGTCGGCGAGCAGCGAGCGCGACGGCCTTAGATCGGGATTGGCGGCGAGGACCGAGCGGAGCGCTTCAGCCGGCGCGAGGGCGGGCGAGGCCGCAAGCGCTTCATCTAGCCGAGCGGCCAGGGTGGTCGAGAAGACGTCGAGATCGCGCGCTCCGCCGGCGAGCGCGCGCTCGCGTTCGGAGTGCAGATGCTCGAATGTCAGCCCGAACAGAGCGAACAGCAACAGTGCGGCGAGGAGGGACGGCAGCGCGGGGCCCCAGACGGCAAACCGACCCATGGTCGCTGCGCCAGCGGCCGGTTTGGCCGCCTCCGTCCTGCCGCGCCGCAGGCGCAAGCCATCGATTGCCGCGCTTGCACGCGTCATCGTATCCCCCGAAACCTATCGCAATGAGACCGGGAAAACCCGCCGCCACTACCCGAATCACTTAGATAAGAATCCTTGTGAGAATCTTTGTCCAGACCTTAATGAATCGTTGACGTGAAAAATCTGCGGCCGGAATCCCACCACGACTCAGGGCGCCGGCGCGGACCTGTTCCGGGACGTCGGTGGCCGGAGTCGCGCCGCGCGCCAGGCGACTCCGGCGACGCTTCAGCCGAGCGAGCGGCCGGCGATGTCGCGCACGTCGGCGGAGAGGATGGGGTGGGCGAGGATGCGCCGCAACGCCGCTTCGGCCCGCCCCTGACGCTGCGGCTCGAGCGACCGCCATGAGCGCATCGCCGTCAGCAACCGCGCCGCCACCTGCGGGTTGGCGGGATCGAGCTCCAGCACGATGTCGGCGAGGAAGTCGTATCCGGCCCCGTCGGCGCGGTTGAACTGGGTGGCGTTGGCGGCGAAACCGCCGATCAACGATCGTACGCGATTGGGATTGCGCAACGAGAAGGCGTGGTGCGTCATCAGCTCGCGAACCCGGTCGAGCGTTCCCGACTCGGGAATCTGAGCCTGCAGCGCGAACCACTTGTCGAGGATCAGCGGCTCGGCGGCAAAACGGCGGGCGAAGGCCGCCAGAGCGTGCTCGCGCCGCGCCCCCGGGATGGCGGCGATCGCCGCCAACGCGCCGAGCCGCGCCGACATGTTGTCGGTCTCGGCGATCTGGCGATAGGCAAGGTCGGCGCCGTCGACCGCGTTGCCGGCGACAATCATCGCCAGCGCGACGTTGCGCAGAGCGCGGCGCCCGGCGCTCGCGGCGTCGGGCGAGAAGGGCGGCGCGTCGGCCGATTTGGCGTGCAGCGCCGTCAGGGCCTCGGCGTGGGCGCGGCCGAGCGCGCCGCGCAGGTCTTCGCGAGCGCGATGGATCGCGTCGGGATCGACATTGAGCGCCATCTCGCGCGCCAGATCGCCCTCGCTCGGCAGCGTCAGCGCCAGGGCGGCGAAAGCGGGATCGATGCGTCCGGCGAGCGCGTCGGCGGCCACCGAGCCGTAGGCCGCGACAAAGGCCGCCTGGGGGGCCGGTTTGGCCCCGACGCGGATCGCCGCCACGGCGCGCAGCAGCAGTTGCGTCGCCAGCGTCTGCAACGCCTGCCAACGGTTGAAGCTGTCGCTGTCGCGCGCCAGCAGCGTCAGCAGGTCGGCCTCGGCGAGATCGTCCTCGACCCGCACCGGCGCGGAAAACCCGCGCAGAAACGACAGCGCCGGCCGACGCTTGAGTCCAGTGAAGGCGATCGAACGCCGCTCGCCTTCGAGGTCGAAGACGCCCGTTTCGAGTTCGTGCGCGCTCGCTTCGGCCGACGCCAGCGTGACGTCGCCGTCGTCGCGATCGACGAGGCCAAGGGCAATCGGCATCGTCATCGGCGATTTGTCATACTGGCCGGGCGTCGGCGCGAGCGACTGCGCGACGTCGACGCGCAGCGTTCCCTGCCCTTCGTCCCAATGCGTGCGCACAGTCAGAACCGGCGTGCCCGCCTGCGCATACCAGCGCTTGAAATTGGTCAGATCGCGGCCTGAGACCTCGGCGAAGCAGGCGAGGAAATCCTCGACGGTCGCCGCTGTGCCGTCACAACGCGAGAAATAGAGATCCATGCCGACGCGGAACGCTTCGGCGCCGATCAACGCGCGCAGCATGCGGATGAGCTCGGCGCCCTTCTGGTAGACCGTCGCTGTATAGAAGTTGTTGATCTCATGATAGACCGACGGCCGCACCGGATGGGCGAGCGGCCCGGCGTCTTCGGCGAACTGCGCCGCCCGCAATCCCCGCACGTCGGCGATGCGCTTGACCGGCGCCGAGCGCTGATCGGCGGAGAATTGCTGATCGCGAAAGACAGTCAGCCCTTCCTTCAGGCAGAGCTGGAACCAGTCGCGGCAGGTGATGCGGTTGCCGGTCCAGTTGTGAAAATACTCGTGGGCGATGACGCCTTCAATGCCGGCGTAGTCCTCGTCAGTCGCCGTCTGCGGCGACGCGAGCACGTATTTGTCGTTGAAGACGTTGAGCCCCTTGTTCTCCATCGCGCCCATATTGAAATCGGAGACGGCGACGATATTGAAGCAGTCGAGATCGTATTCGCGGCCGAAGGCCTGCTCGTCCCACGCCATCGATCGCTTGAGCGCATCCATCGCATAGGCGGCGCGCTCCTCGCGACCGTGCTCGACATAGACGCCGAGCGCGACGCGCCGCCCCGACATGGTGACGAAGGCGTCCGAGATGTGAGCAAGATCGCCTGCGACGACGGCGAACAGGTAGCAGGGCTTTTTGAATGGATCGCACCATATGGTCCAGTGACGGCCGCCCTCCGCTTCGCCGGCGCTTTCGAGGTTGCCGTTGGCGAGCAGAACGGGCGCTTCGGTTCTGTCCGCCTCCAGCCGCACGCGATAGGTCGACAGCACGTCGGGACGATCGGGAAAATACGTAACGCGACGAAACCCTTCGGCCTCGCACTGGGTGCAATAGGCGGAGCCGGAGCGATAGAGGCCCATCAGCTTGGTGTTGGCGGACGGATTGAGCCGCGTCTCCAGCCGCAACGAGAAGGGCCGTCGCGGTGGGTTGGGCAGCACGAAGCCGGACGGCGAGGCCTTGTAGGCTTCAGGGGCGAGCGTCGCCCCGTCGAGAGCGGCCGCGACGAGTTCGAGCTCATCGCCGTCGAGCTCCAGCGCCGCCTCGGGTCGACCCTGGGGGTGCGGCCGCAGGCCGAGCGTCGCGACGACCCGCGTCGCCTGGCGATCGAGCGAAATGTCGAGGTCGACCGTATCGACCAGAAAGTCGGGGACCCGATAGTCTTCGAGGCGAACGGGCTGACCCTGGGCTGTACGCATTCCGACGGCCTTTCGCTGGTCACGGCGACGCCGCCGAGTTCAGTCGGCCGCCGCGCGCGTCATCGCCGAGGTAGCGGTCAGGCCAAGGCGGCGCAAGGCTTTTCGCAACGCCTCGGAGGGCGGCCGTCCGCTGGTGAAGAAAGCTGGGAACGGGCCGCTGGCGTCGCCCCCAGGCCCGCCCGCGCCGACCAGCGAGCCAACGCGACGGGCGATCGCCGGCGCCGGATCGACGAAGGCGACCGGCCAAGGCGCGAGACGCACGAAATGACTGATTAGAAGAGGGAAATGCGTACAGGCGAGGACCACCTGGTCGGTGCGCCGTCCGCCCTGGTCAACGAAGCACGGCTCGATTTCACGCGCCACGTCGGCGTCGGCGACCGGCTCGCCGCGCAGGCGCCGTTCGGCGAGCCCGGCGAGATGGGCGGCGCCGACCAGCGTCACCTCGCAACCGGCGGCGAAATCGCGCACCAGCGCGCGAGTGTAGTCGCGCGCGACGGTGCCCGGCGTCGCCAGCACGCTGATCATGCGACTTTTCGAGGCCAAGGCGGCCGGTTTGATCGCCGGCACCGTGCCGACGAACGGCAGATGCGGATAGGCGGCCCTCAGCGGCGGCAGAACCAGGGTCGAGGCGGTGTTGCAGGCGATCACGACGACGTCGGGCGATGTTCGCGCGATCAGGTCGTCCATCACCGCGCCGACCCGTTCAACCAGCGCCGCCTCGCTGAGCGCGCCATAGGGAAAAAACG
>Ga0182014_10006752_pt1 | contig 12205 bp, 11 predicted proteins | sample 612S2DmetaG_FD_120489 | JGI IMG/M metagenome (GOLD analysis project Ga0182014, IMG submission 120489) | Permafrost microbial communities from Stordalen Mire, Sweden - 612S2D metaG | ecosystem: Environmental > Terrestrial > Soil > Wetlands > Permafrost | place: Sweden: Stordalen | collected... | reverse complement strand
CCAAACGCGAGCGCTTACCGCGGGAGTTTGCGGCGCAGCAAGCCAACCAGTCCCAACAGCCCGGCGCTCATCATTCCCAGCGTCCCCGGCTCGGGAGCCGGCAGCAAATCCAGCGTCCCGGGCTTTGACGTCAGTGAAATTTCAACGAAGCGCTGTGAAGTCTTGACATCGGGGGTGAAAAACGCGCTGTCAGGCTGGTAGCCAGCTTTCACCGCAGCCGTGGCTTGGTCAATCCAAGTCTGCGCTGCCGGATCGATGGGCATAGTTGTGCCGTCGGTTTTGGTCGAAGAGGGAAACTCAATCTCCCAGATGGCCATTGAAATGGCCCCAGTGTTAGGCGAGGGGTTATTTGGATTGGTGCCGGCCAATTGGTCGGCCAGCCAAGACACCTCATCGTCGGCGGTGGTGACAGCAACCCCAAAGGTGCCGCTGTAGGTTGCGCCGGCGACCGTCGGGTTATTGAAGTCCAGGCAACCGAACTGAGAGGGTATGTCGACTCCCTCGATGGTGGAGGTTGCCGAGTAGGGAGAGACCCACTCAGTGACGCTGCCGCCGCCCTCCGCGGTGAATGTGTAGGAGATATAGGTGGGTGAACTCAGGGGGGTGCCGAGGATGATGCTATCGGCAAAAGCGGCGGAAGCAAAGGCCAGGCCCAACAAAACCGAACCGAGGGCGCGAACGAAGAGTTTATTCAAGCATCTCCTCAGCGTCCACTGCTGCGATGGGCAATGGAAGCGGTTACAAAAAAGTCCGTTGTGCGAATTACAATTTCATCTTATGAAGGCCGGTCACGCCGATCAAGAATTTTCGCGAATTTCCATGGGAGATGACATGACGGAAACTCGGAAACGACATTACGGGAGACGTGGATGCAGGTTACCGAGGATGTAGCCTCGAATCACACAAAGGTGACCCTCTCGACAAAGAGAAAGTACGGTTCGGTGAGCAGTGCTGCTACCGTCTCTCCAACAAATCTGCGCAGTTCAACCGAGACCACTTCGATCTCATCCAGAAGTGACTTGCTTCCGTCCACGACGGTGATGAAATCCTCGAGATCATGGCTGGCGAAGTAGCCTCCCTGCCCGTGTCTTTTGAGGTCTTCGGTCTTGGTTCCCAAGAAGTAAGGCGCGGTGATAGCCCGCAGAGTGAGCCCACCGCGAAAGTGGACCTCGTTACAGTGCGCAGGGCATCGGCAAACCAGTATTCAATGACTTGAGATCGTCTATACGTGTTTGCCTTTGCAGCCTATCTCCATACCGTACCAGGATTCCCGATTTGGTAGTCTGCCCTGTTTCAGGATTCTTCACTGAAGATGCGCATAATTGACCACTTTCCAATTTTTCTGCCCAGCCGATGGCTTTAATTGAATGACGCAAACCAGTTAGCAATCCTCCGTTTTCAATGGGGCACGTCGCAGTATCTGCGGAATCCGGCAGTGTTCGAACCGCAGATTCAACATTCCGAAGGCAAACACGAAAGGAAAGGACTATGGCACTCGTCAAGAAAGTTGCAGTTCAGGCAACCTCCGCAGCAGCGCAGGGTGGAAAGCCCTCGCTTGTAACCGCTCGCGAAGCGGAGGCGCAGCGCAAAAAGGCGCGGACGCTCGCCAAACAACAGCAGGCGGCCGAGCGGATCGCAACGGCCACTGCCCAACTGGCCTCCGGCATCGCCGAGGCATCGAGCGCGGCTGAAGAACTGAAGCGTGCCAGCGACCAGATCGCATCCGGCGCCGAAGAGGCATCGAGCGCGGCGCAGGAGTCGCTTTCGGCCTTCACGCAGGTGGGCGTCTCGCTCACCCGGCAGTTGCAGAATGCCGAAGCCAGCCGCGGCAAAGGCGAGGCTTGCCAGACATTGATCGTTCGCACCAGCGCCGACGTGGCTGGACTGATTGCCAATGTTGGCGTGGCGGCACAGCGGCAGTTGGATTCGGTGCGCATGGTCTCCGAGTTGGAAAAACAAGCCGCAAATATCGGCGACATAGTGAAGGCCGTGGCGCGGATTGCGGATCAGACCAACCTGTTGGCGTTGAATGCGGCGATTGAAGCGGCGCGGGCTGGCAAGCACGGCAAGGGCTTTGCCGTGGTGGCTGATGAAGTGCGGACTCTGGCAGAGACCTCGGAGAAGAGCGCCAAGCAGATTCAGGAGTTAGTCGGTCAGATTCAGAAGGACGTGAAGTCCATTGCCGATGGCATTAATACCTCGGCCAAGAGCATTGAGGAAGAGGTTGCGAAAGGCAAGCTGATCACTGCGCAACTGGAGCAGATTCGTCTGGACGCGGTAGAAATCGTCAAGGGGATTCAAGAGATTGCCACCAACGCCGGACAGTCGAATGTAGCCGCGGGGCAGGCGCTGAAAGGTTCGCAGAGCATCGCAGCCGCGGCCGAGGAGCAGTCTTCCGCAGCAGAAGAATCCGCCAAGACAGTGGCCGAGCAGACCCAGGCGCTGGCCGAGTGCGAACAGGCGGCGCAGGCGTTGTCCGAGCTGGCCGAGGATTTGAAAAACTCGACAGACGTGGCCAAGAGCGCCGAGCAGGTGGCTTCTGCTTCCGAGGAGCTGTCATCGGCGGTGCAGGAGATCAACCGTTCCAGCGCACAGATCATGACCGCGCTGGGACAGATTCGCAAAGGAGCGGAGGTGCAGTCGTCGGCATCCGAAGAGTCCGCAGCGGCAACCAATCAGATCGAAAAGGGATTGGATGTGGCGCAGAAGCGGGCCAAGGTGAGCGCGGAAAAAGTCGTCGCCATCAAGAATCTGCTGGCGGAAAACAAGGTAGCGGTCAACGGCCTGATCGCCGGGGTCTCGACCTCCGCCGAAGCCTCGCGCACGAGCATCAAGCAGATGAATGATCTGGAGTTGGTCTCGCGGCGCATCGACAAGATCGTCGAGGCCATCAGCACGGTCTCTATCCAGACCAATATGCTGGCCGTAAATGGCGCGATTGAAGCCGCGCGAGCGGGCGAGTTCGGCAAGGGCTTCGTGGTTGTGGCCACCGACATTCGCAACCTGGCGCATGATTCGAGCGAGAACGCCGACAGCATCAAGGATCTAGTGAAGGCCGTGCAGGATCAAATCGGCGTGGTGGGCCGCGACTTGAACGAGATTGTAATTTCGGCGGTTTCAGAAGTGGAGAAGGCCAAGGCTACAACGGCCGATCTGGTTTCGATCGAGTCCGACATTCTGGTGGTGGAAAAGGGCACGGCGGAGATACTTGCCGCGTCGGACGAGATTGCCGCGGCGATTGTTCAGGTCAAGAAGGGAATCGAGCAGATCTCCGCTGCCGCAACCGAGGCCGACAAGGCAGCCACCGAAGCATCGAGCGCCGCGCAGCAGCAATCGAAGGGCGCAGAAGACCTGGCAGCAGCCATCGAAGAGATTGCTTCCCTGGCGGACGAACTGCAGAGCGCAGCGTAAGGGGACGCCATGACGAAAAGAACTTCAAAGCAGAATGCGGGCGTAGCGCTTCTCGATGAACCCGTTCTCGACGAGCGTGCCCCTGATCAACAGCCGGATGAGGCTACCCCCGCTGATCGCGGCGAAAGCGGGCGTGCCGCATCGATTCAACAAGGAACTCAACAAGGCACTCAGCAGTTTGTCACCTTTCTCTCTGGCGACGAGGTCTTCGCCGCCGATATGTCGCCGGTAAAGGAGATCATTCGGGTGCCTCAGGTGGTACGCGTACCGCTGGCGCCGGCGGCGCTGGAGGGACTGGCGAATCTGCGCGGGAAAGTTCTGCCGATCATCAGCCTGCGCCGGCTCTTTGGCTTTCCGGAACTGGAGCATGACGATTCGACGCGCGCGCTGGTGATCGACGTTGGCCAACCTCTGGGCTTTGTCGTGGACCGAGTTTCGAGCGTAATGGGCGTCGATGCCGGACATATCGAAGACGTGGGGTCGATCAGCACCACGGTAAATACCGAGGTGCTTTCCGGTCTCATCAAAGATGCGGGCGGTCACGCGATGATCATGGTGCTCGACTTTGCCAAGCTCATCCACCGGGAGTTTTCGCAGATTGCGGCGATCACGAAAAACACTTCGGTCGCCAGCGCCGCGCAGGCTCAGGTGCAGAGCGAGGAAGAGGATTCCAGCGACGAACTGCAACTGGTCAGCTTCAATGTCGAAGGCCAGGAGTATGCCATCGCCATTGAAGACGTGCAGGAGATTGTGCAGGTGCCGGAGGCGGTGATTCATGTGCCACATTCGGAGTCGCACGTGCTGGGCGTGATGACGCTGCGCAACCGCCTTCTGCCACTTGTCAGGCTGCGCCGCATCTTCGGTTTGCCGGACAGCGATCTCGACGAGAAGAGCCGCATCGTTGTGCTGACGCTGAATGGCGTCTCGGTGGGCGTGGTGGTCGATGCGGTCAGCGAGGTGCTGCGCGTCTCGAAGTCCGGAGTGGATCCGCTGCCGGCACTCCTGGCCCGCGAAGGCAATCTGGCCGAGGTTACTGCCATCTGCCGTTTGAACAACGGGAAGCGCCTGGTCTCGATCATGACTGCGCGCAATCTCTTCGATCATTCTGCAATCAAGGAGGCGCTGAACACGGTGAATGACAGCGAAGTGGAGAGCAGCACGAAAGCCAGAGAGGCGGACGACAACCTGGATGACGATGAACAAGTAGTCGTCTTCCGGCTGGACAAGGAGGAGTTTGGCGCGCCAATCGCCAGCGTGCAAGAGATTGTGCGTGTGCCGGATGAACTGGTCCGGGTTCCTCAGGCGCCTTCGTTTGTCGAGGGAGTCATCAATCTGCGCGGGACCGTGCTGCCGGTGATTGATCTTCGCCTGCGGCTCGGGCTCAAGCAAGTGGAGCGCACCGATCGCCAGCGGATCATGGTCTTTCTGATCTCCGATGTGCGCACCGGATTCATCGTCGATCAGGTGGCCGAGGTACTGAAGATTCCCAAGTCGGCCATCGAACCGGCGCCGCAACTATCGAGTGAGCAGAGTTTGTTGTTGAGCCGCATGGCCAATCTGGAAAAGCAGAAGCGGATGGTACAACTGCTCGATCCCCCGCACCTGATGGGAAAGAAGGAATTGTGGGCGCTGGCTGCTGTTGCAGGATAGGGCCGAGGGCGAATCCATGATCAAACTGCTCATTGTGGATGATTCAGCCCTGATGCGCCGTCAGTTGATGAACCTGTTTCAAGCCGAAGGGGACTTCGAAGTCCGGCCGGCAAGAAACGGCGACGAAGCGGTGAGGGAAAACCGGGAGTTCCAGCCGGATGTTGTAACGCTCGACATCAACATGCCGGAGATGGATGGATTGACCGCACTTTCCCTCATCATGACCGAGCGGCCTGTGGCCGTGGTGATGGTTTCTTCGCTCACCAATGAAGGGGCGCTGGCCACCTTCGAGGCGCTGAATCTGGGCGCGGTGGATTACATTGCCAAGCCTGGAGGCACGATCTCGCTCTCGATTGACCGGATTACCGAAGAGCTGGTGGCGAAGGTGCGCGCGGCAGCTCGCAGCCGTCCGAGGGGCAAGCTTTCGAGCGGAGCGGCGGTTGCGCGGAGGATGCAGGAGGAGCGCAAGAAGGCTGCTGCCGCTTCTTCCGCGCTGGCTGCGCCGCGCGGCGCGGGCGATGGGTTGCTGGTGGTGGGCGCTTCCACGGGCGGGCCGCGGGCGCTGGAGATTGTCTTATCGGGATTGCCGGTGAATTTTCCCTGGCCGGTGCTAGTGGCGCAGCATATGCCGGCAGCGTTTACCAGGGCCTTTGCCGAGCGGTTGAATCAGTGCTGCGCATTGCAAGTGGTGGAAGCCAACAGTGCTCTGCCGATTGAAGCAGGCAAGATTTACATCGGCAGGGGCGGCGCTGATATGGTGCTGGCCAGCCGCGCGGGACGGCTAACCGTGCTGCCCATGCCGGAGAATTCGCAGTTTTTGTGGCACCCATCGGTCGAGCTGTTGGGACGATCGGTTTTGGAGCACTACGATCCCAAGCGCGTTACGGCGGTGCTCTTAACCGGCATGGGTTACGACGGATCGGATGCGTTTGCGGAGATCAAGAAGCGCGGCGGCCGCACCATCGCCGAATCGGAAGAGACGGCCGTTGTCTATGGAATGCCGGCGGAGTTGGTTGCCAAAGGCGGAGCAAATTTGGTGTTGGCGGTGGAGCGAGTGGCCTCGCAGTTATCAATCTGGGCTGGCCGGTAAGGAATGAACAATGGGACTCGTCAAAGCAACAGTTGTTGAGAGCACGGAAAAGAGTAGGCAGATAGAGCAGCAGAGTTGTGAAGAACTGGCGCTTGCGCTGGAGGATTCCGACGCGACCGTTCGCCGCCACGCTGCGCAGAAAATCACCTCCTGCCTCGATGCGGCAACAGCTTTAGTGAGCCGTTTGAAGCGCGAGGAAAACACAGCCGTTCGGGAGGCGATTCTTAATTCCCTGCTGCAACTGCACGATCCTTCGGTTGGCAGCGGCCTGGCCGATTGCCTGCGCAGCGAAGATGCGGCGCTGCGCAATGATGTCATCGAGGCCTTCAAGCAATTGGGGGACGAAGTAGCACCTATCCTGCGTTCCTTGCTGGCAGATCCCGATCCGGATGTGCGTATCTTCGTCGTGAATATCCTCAACTCCGAGCGATATCCAAATGTGGAGCAATGGTTGATCGAGGTCATTGAAAGAGACTCCCATGTAAATGTTTGCGCTACCGCAGTCGATCTGCTCTGCGAAGTTGGCACGGAAGCGGCCATCGATCCGATGCTCCGTCTCAAAGCCCGCTTTGCTCACGAAGCTTACATCCAGTTTGCCGCCGATCTGGCGCTGAAACGCGTACGTGAAATCTGAGCGCCGATGAGCAACTATGCGTCCCAGCCGGAATCCGCAACCATCACCGACGAGGACTTCTTGAAGTTCAAGGAGTTCTTCTATCGCCGCACAGGCATCAGCTTCGAGAGGTCCAAACGTTACTTTGTCGACAAGCGGCTGGTGGAGCGCATCGAAGCCACCGGCACGGGAACCTTTCGCGGCTACTTTACGATGCTGCGATTTCAGGCTTCAGGCGAAGAGCTGCAGCAGCTCACCAACATCATGACAGTGAATGAGACCTATTTTCTGCGCGAGGAATATCAGTTCAAATGTCTGGTTGATTCGATACTTCCGCAGATCGTGCATCGCAGAGTTGGCGCGGATGCCATCCGCATTTGGTGCATTCCCTCATCGAGCGGCGAAGAACCGTATTCAGTGGCCATGTTTCTATTGGAAAACTGGCCGGGCATCAAAGAGTGGGACGTCGAGATCATCTCTTCGGATATCGACACCAGCATACTGCGCCGCGCGCGCGCCGGGCGCTACTCGGCTCGCTCAGTGCAATATGTTCCCGAACCTTGGTTGAAGAAGTATTTCAAAAGCGTGAACGACGAGTACCAGCTCTGCGACGATCTGCGCCAGGCAGTCGAGTTCTCGCGCGTCAATCTTGCGGAGCCAGCCGATACGCTCAACTATCGCAACTTCGATGTGATTTTCTGTCGCAATCTTCTCATCTACTTCGACGACGCATCGCGCAAGACGGCTTCAGAAACCTTCTATGAAGCGCTGAATCCAGGCGGCTATCTTTGCCTGGGCCACTCGGAGTCCATGAGCCGCATCTCGTCGTTGTTCGAGGTGCGCAAATTTCCCGAAGCGATTGTCTATCGCAAGAGTCTGGAGGCCAAATGATGGACGGCCTGGTCGTGAATGAAGGCGTGATTGCCAAACGCATTCTGATTGTCGATGATGCAGCCACCGTGCGTATGTATCACCGCGGCATATTGGAATCGGCCGGCTATACGGTTGAGGAGGCGATGAATGGAATCGAGGCGCTGGAAAAGAGTCTTGAAGCTCCCTTCGATCTGTACGTCGTGGATGTCAATATGCCCAAGCTGAATGGCTATGGCTTTTTGAGTGAACTGCGCCAGCAGGAGATTCCGCAGCAGCCGGCCATCATGGTCTCGACCGAAGCCGCCCAGGGCGATGAGGCAGCAGCCTACCGCGCCGGCGCAAATGGCTATCTTATTAAGCCAGTGCAGTCAACGCAATTGTTGACGTATACACGTTTGATGCTTGGGGAGGCGCTCCAATGAATACCTTGCCCAAGAATCCTTTGTTGGAGCAGTTTCTTTCTGAAGCCCGTGAGCTGCTGGAAGGCATCGGCCAGAAGCTGATGCAGCTGGAGGAAGCGCCCAGCGATCGGGGCCTCATCAACGAACTCTTTCGCATGGTGCATACACTCAAGGGCAACAGCGGGCTCTTCACATTTCCTGAGATGACCCGCGTGCTCCATGCCGGCGAAGACCTGCTCGGCAAGGTTAGAAACGGAGAGATGGCGTTTTCGCGGGAGTTGGCGGATCGTCTGCTGGATGCCATGGATTTTGTCGGCCTGCTTTCGAATGACATCGAGTCCACCGAGTTCATCGACGCCTCGCGCGGAAAAGATTCTGCGCGTCTTTCCGATTCGCTGCGTGCTCTGATTGCCGGGGTTTCCGCATCCTCAGTTTCTGCCGGATCGCCCCTAGTGGCAACGGAATTTACCGCAGGTGTGCTCACCAAGTTGCCGCCGCTCGCGGAGATTCCTGAAGCGCTGCGCATGGAAGCCTTCCGCCGCTCGGGCGAAGGGGAGAAATTCCATTGGATTGCCTATCGGCCTGTGCCCGAGTGCTTCTTTCAGGGCGACGATCCCTTCCATCGCGCCCGCCAGACACCTGGCCTGCTCTGGGGACGCGTCCTGCCTGCCGAGCCTCTACCGCCTCTTGCCGATTTAGACACATATCGGTGTTCGCTCAACTTTCATCTATTCACAGCGGCATTCCACGAAGAGCTGGTCGAGTACTTTCGCTATGTGCCGGATCAGGTGGAGATGGTTGCAATCGATCCATTGTGGCTGTCACTTTCCGAAAGGAAATCTGAGGATATATGTAATCCTTCTGCTGAAATGCAAGGTTCAGTTGAGGAATGCAGCCCGGAAGCAATCGAAAAGGCAGCCGCCCTCGCCCGCATTTTGGCGGCGCAACAGCAGATTCTCGCATTGGACGATCATCCTGGTTGGTTTTCTGGAAGGATCAAAGCTGTTGCGACAGTGCTCAAGAATCTGGCAAACTCCGTGGGCAATTCTGAAGCAGACGGTCAGATTGAAGCCTCGCTTGCTAAAGCTCTTGCTTTCTCCAACGGTCTTCCCATGCTCGAATGGCTCAATGCGCATCGGAGCCAATTCACTGCGATAATTGTTCGACAATCCACCTCGGGTGGGAGCCGCGGCAACGCTGAAGAAGAGTCCTCTGCATCGGACCCTGCCAAGCCGGCCGCCGATGATGGGATCAAACTCGGCCGCCGCGCCGAAGATAATCAGATCGGTCCGCGCAGCCTCAAAGTCGATCAGGCCAAGGTCGACCGGTTAATGAATCTTATTGGTGAACTGATCGTCGAGAAGAATGCGCTGCCGTATCTGGCGCAGCGAGCCGAAGCGCAGTACGGAGTGCGCGAGCTTTCGCGCGAGATCAAGGGCCAGTACTCGGTCATCAACCGCATCGCCGACGAGATGCAGGACGCGATCATGCAGGTGCGCATGATGGCCGTGTCGATTGTCTTTCAGCGCTTCCCGCGATTGGTGCGCGATACCTCCCGCAAGCTCGGCAAGGATGTGCAACTGATGCTGGAAGGCGAGCAGACCGAGGCGGATAAGAACATCATCGAGGCACTGGCCGACCCGCTCATTCACATCGTTCGCAACAGCCTCGACCACGGCTTGGAGTCGCCTGATGTCAGGCGCGCCCATGGCAAGCCGGAGACCGGCACACTTACGATTCGCGCATCGCAGCAAGCCGACAGCGTGATCATCGAGATCGTCGATGACGGCAAGGGCATCGACCCGGCAGTGATCAAGCGCAAAGCCTATGAAAAAAGGCTGATCGACGAAGCGGCGCTGGAGCGGATGAGCGATCGCGAGGCCGTCAATCTGATCTTCGCCGCTGGATTGTCCACCGCCGCGGTCGTCTCCGACCTGTCCGGACGCGGCGTGGGAATGGACGTGGTGCGAACGGCCGTCGAAAAACTCAATGGCTCGGTTGTGGTGGAAAGCGAAGTGGGCAAGGGCACATCGATCCGCATCTCGCTGCCGCTCTCGATGGCGGTGACTCAGGTCATGATCATTGAGTCGGACGGCCAGCTTTTTGGCGTGCCCATGGACCATGTATTCGAAACGGTGCGGATTCCCAGACGTTCCATTCATCGCATCAAGCAAAGCATGACGGCAGTTCTGCGTGGGCGCGTCGTTCCATTGAAGGTTCTCAACAGCTTGCTCGGAATCCCCGCTCAACCTAAAGCAAATGCGGACGATGAACTATCTGTACTGCTCGTGCAAGCGGGGGGCGGAGTACTGGGCCTGTTAGTGGACGGGTTCAGGGAAACCCTGGGTGTGATTCAGAAGCCGATGGCGGGCTTCCTATCCAGCTTGTCTGTGTGGTCGGGCTCGGCGCTAATGGGTGATGGTTCCGTGTTGATGATTCTGAATATCCGGGAGATCGTCTGATGCCGATTGAATTCAAGAAAAACCGCGTGATCTTTCGAGATGTAGCGCGTGTAGAAGAGGCCGAGTCGCTACTGGAAGCCTTGCAGAAGAAGCCGGTTGCAAAGGTGGATCTAGCGGCTTGCACTCATCTGCATACCGCTAATCTTCAGGTGCTCATGGCGGCCAGACCCTGCATCGACAGTTGGCCGCGAGATCTTGATTTACGCACCTGGCTTGAAACTGTGCTCATGCCCGCATCGTAAGGACGGCTTAATGGCAATTACTATCCTTATCGTTGACGACTCGGCAACCATGCTAATGAGCCTCAAGACAGGGCTGTCCATTAACGGGTTCAAAGTCGAATCGGCCAATTCCGGACAAGCAGCTTTGGACAAGTTGAAATTGGGAGTCAAGCCCGATCTGATTCTCACCGACATCAACATGCCGGGCATGACCGGCCTCGAACTGATTGGGAAGATACGCGTCCTTCCAGGCTTTCGCTTTATTCCAATCCTGACGCTGACCACCGAAAGCGAAACCTCCAAACGCGAGGAAGGCAAGCGCGTGGGAGCGACCGGATGGCTGGTCAAGCCGCTCTCCGGCAACGATCTGGTCAAAGTGATCAAGCAGGTTCTGCCGGGAGCGTAAAAATATGGCAGCGGAGCGATTTACATTTCGGCGGTCATTCTTATTGTTTATGTTGGCATCCTTACTGTCTATTCTCATGCGAAAAAGAACGTGTCGTGAGGGATCGCAAAATACGTTTGCGCCGCATCAGAATCCGTCTACTCGACCGGTCGGCGCTCGGTTTGATATGTAATCTGATGCTATGGTTTTCGTTATCTGCCGAGCAAGGACATTGTTTCAATGAGCATTGGCGGCATAATGCTGGAATTTTCCTGCTTTTTATTCTGATTCCAGGAATATTTCTTATGCTTACGAACTGGAAGCAGGCCAAAAGCGCTGTGAGTGATATGTAGGCATTTGGGAGGCGCAACTTCGAAGATATCTCGCGTGAACTGGCGGCCCGCAAAGCGATTGAGTCGGTCATAAAATACTCGAAGCCTTACATAGACGTAATGCATGCATTCATGTAGCACATATTTATGCGTTAACCGGCAGAATTCGCAGGAACATGACGCATAGCGAGCCGGCGTTCGAGTAGTGAATTTATTGCATGGGGAAAAAGAGGTCAATTTAAGCAGAATGAAACAAAGGTAATCGAACCGTGGGAAGGATGGAGAAAAAACGGCCAGAGTCCGCATGGCGCGACGGACCAATAGAAATGACTTGGCGCTGAGAGACATTTGCGCTCTTCGCCACAGAGATGCAAAACTTACCAAAGTATTTCGTTTTCGCGTGACGCGGTCGAGGCCGAGATTTGTGGAGGTGACTGCCATGTCCACCTTGCAGGGACTCTAAGCACGGTAAAGATGGTCGAGAAGTTCAGCGAAGATCCATTCCGCATCCTTGTGTTTGCTTTGGGCCCTATCGAGAGTTGCAAGATTTGGGAAACAATCGTCCATGAATCCCCCTCACCTTTTACAAGGCGGAGTGGTTCCAGGATAGGGATGCATTTTTCTCTGCCTCGGCGAATCTGCCAAGCAGTTCGAGGGAAGTTGTGAGGGTAATTGCCAGTGTACACTAGAAGGCCAACGTCAGGTGATTCTCTTTGCCATAGATGCGGCGCCTTATCTCGACAACCTGCGCAAGAAGATCGGCGGCT
>Ga0182014_10006751_pt1 | contig 12205 bp, 10 predicted proteins | sample 612S2DmetaG_FD_120489 | JGI IMG/M metagenome (GOLD analysis project Ga0182014, IMG submission 120489) | Permafrost microbial communities from Stordalen Mire, Sweden - 612S2D metaG | ecosystem: Environmental > Terrestrial > Soil > Wetlands > Permafrost | place: Sweden: Stordalen | collected... | reverse complement strand
CTGGTCCCTTTTTGCGCGCCAATGCCGGCGAATACGGCTGCATATTCCTGGCGGAGTTGCTCAAGAGAAATATCTTTGCCCACCACGCAATTGCACTTCAGTTCGACTCCGAGATCGAGAATGCGACCGATCTCCGCGTTGAGAACTTCACGTGGCAAGCGGAATTCCGGGATGCCGTACCGCAACATGCCTCCCGGCTCGTTCAAGGCTTCGAAGACAGTGACTGCGTATCCTCGCCGAACCAGTTGATAGGCGCAGGATAAGCCAGCCGGGCCCGCGCCAATGACGGCAACTTTTTCTGCGCGGGGCGAAGCCGCGAGCCGCGAGAGCCTCAGCTTGTTGGCAATGCCAAAGTCGCCGATCATCCGTTCGATCGCATTGAACGCCACCGGCCCTTCCTTGGCGCTGCGGTTACAAGCAGTCTCGCAAGGGTGAGGACAGATTCGGCCGGTGACCGCGGGGAAAGGGTTGCGTTCCACAATTCTTTTCCAGACGCGTTCGAAAGCCTGCTCTTGAGTCAAGCCGTAGTCTTTGGCTTGCGCGACGATCACCAGCAGTTCCCGGATTTCGTTGCCGTTGGGGCAACCCGAGGCACAGGGCGGCGCCTTGGGCGCAAAGCGAGGACGCAGCGGGCTGATCTCACCTGCGCTCGCCGCTGCGGTTCGAATGACCGGTTTCTTGACTTCTTTGAACAGCCCCATCAGCCAGCTTCCTCGCAGGGGGAGGATTGGAGAAGGCGCTTCAAAACCGAACGTGCGCCGACCGTGCGTACGTCAGTGCCGCATGCTTAAAGTCATCAATGTGATAACGCGTAAACTCAAACCCGGTCAGCTGGAAAAACCGGGGCCAGCCGATGCGCTCGATCCACTCGCCCACCCGCTCGTACTTGCGCGCGTGTTTTGCGTAGACATCCACAATCTTCACTACGGCCTCGACCACCTCGGGCCAGCGCGGAGGATTATTGGGGAGGAATGGAATCGCCAGTTTGGAAAACTTGGGTACGCTCCGCGCATTGCTCACCTTACCGCCCACCCAAATGGACAAACCGTCGTTGTCGGCGTCATTCATGGGCATGGCGGGGCATACGGTGTAGCAATTGCCGCAATACATGCACTGCTGCTCGACCACGGCGACCGAGTTCTTGCCGTCTACGGTCGCCGGGCGAATCGCTCCCGTCGGACAGGAAGCGATCAGAGTTGGGACCTCGCACACTCGGGGCAGCGTGCCATGCTGGATATTGGGGGGAAGGCGATGAACCCCGAGGATGGCGATGTCAGAACAATGCACCGCGCCACACATGTTCAGACAGCAGGCCACGGCGATCCGCAATTTCGCGGGGAGATCCTCGTGCGTGAAGCGCTCGTAGAGAGCATCCATGACGCACTTGACCAGGCCCGAAGCATCAGTTGCCGAGGAATGGCAGTGGATCCATCCCTGGGTGTGCACGATGTTGCTGATGGCGTTATTGGTGCCGCCAACCGGATATCCCAAGGCGATCAGTTCCCGCTTCAGGGGCTCGATCCTGGCCGGATCGTCGAGCAGAAACTCGAGATTGTTCCGGCTGGTGAAGCGCAGATAGCCGCCGGAATATTTATCGGCCAAATCGGCAAAGATGCGCAGCGTGTGGATGCTCAGCAGGCGGGGCGTGCCCGCGCGCACCGTGTAGATGCGGTCGCCCGATTCCGCCACATGGCAATAAATCCCGGGGGCCAGATTCTCGTGAAACTTCCACTGGCCGTAGTTCTTCTTAATCAGGGGATGCAGATACTTTTCGTAATGCGGCGGCCCGATGTCGGTGAGGCGAGGTTCGGGTGTGGCGCTCATTTCTCACCGTCCTTCGCAGCCTGATAGAAAATATAGGGATTATCACGGGGAGCGGAAACCATTTCCGGCACTGGGTCGAGACCGATACCGTCGAGGAATGCAGGCAGCCCCACGCGCTGGATCAATTCACCAACCCGCTCCCGATTGTTGCCGTATTCGTCCCAGAAATCCCAGATGCGGCGGATCAGCTCCTTCAAAGTGTCCATGAGTTCTTCCGCCGACACGAAAGGAACGAGGACGGAAGAAAGCAGAGCGCCTTGCATGATGGGCGCCTTGCCTCCGATCATGATGACCGCTCCGCGCTCCTTGCCCGGGCGCAGCGCTTTGGGCATGACGTTGATGCAGTGCATGCAGCGCACGCATTCGTGGTTTTCAATGCCGAGCTTGCGGCCATCCCATGCCATGCACTTGCTGGGGCAGAGATCGCAGACGTCCTTCTGGAGGTTGAGGCCAGCGGACGCGTACTCGTGCACGGCACTCTCGTCTACCTGAATTTCGTCCTTCCAGGTGCCGATGATGGAAAGATCGGCGCGGGCAATGGCCGCTACGCAATCGTTCGGGCAGGCGGCGCACTTGACTTTGAACTTGTAAGGGAAGGGCGGACGATGCATTTCGTCCTGGTAGGCCATGGTCAGGTCGTAGCACAGCTTCATCGCGTCATAGCAGGCCCATTCGCAGCGCGCCATGCCGACGCAGCAGGAAGGGGTGCGGAACGAAGATCCGGAACCGCCTAGATCGAAGCCGGCGTGCGCCAACTCTTGAAAGGTCGGTTCGAGTTCAGCGGTACGGGTGCCCAGCAGAATCAGGTCGCCGGTGGACCCGTGCATGTTGGTAAGCCCAGAGCCGTGACGCTCCCATATATCGCAAATGGTGCGGAGGGCGTCGCTGGTGTAGAACCATCCTGCGGGTTGGTTGACGCGTATGGTGTGGAAGTGGGCAACATTGGGAAACTGGTCCCCGACATCGCTGTAACGCCCGATGACTCCACCGCCATAGCCGAGCACGCCGACCAGACCACCGTGCTTCCAATGCCCCTTTTTCTCCTGGTAGGAAAGCTCCAACTGGCGGAGGAGATCCTGGGCGCTGGCACTGGTTTGGCCAGCCGATTTGATTTCCTTGACGAAGCTGGGCCACGGACCTTTTTCCAGTTCGTCGAGCAGTTCGGTTTTTGGCTTGTCGTCGGGCATCAGGCGCCTCCCTGGCTCCGCCGCGATGCTCCTGAACGAGGAGATGCCACCGCCGAATGTATACTCAACATACTCGATTATTCTACTGGAGAATTTGGCAAGTTCGATGTGATGTTTATCACAGTATCGTGTGAGGCCAAACGAGACCTGCAACCCATGCTCTAACGAGCACTTAGCTTCGCTGGGCTTCTAAGATACGATGGCGTCAGAGAACCGGCCCGAGGCCATATGACTTCTTTCCCGATTCTACTCAGACTCGAAGGACGCACCTGCCTAGTCGTCGGCGCGGGACGAATTGCGGCCGCGAAAGCAGCAGGGTTGCTGCACCACGGCGCCCAGGTCGTCGTCGTCGCTCCGAAGGCAGTCCCCTGGATTCGCGAAAAAGCGCGGTCTGGCAAACTGACTTGGCGCCGCCAGGCATTCTCGGCTCGAGATGTACGAGGCGCGTTTCTGGTGGTGGCCGCGACCGATTCCGCTGCCTGCAACTGCGCTGTGTTTCACGCCTGCCGGACTCGGGGTGTACTCTGCAATGTAGTTGACGATCCGGAGCACTGCGACTTCTTTTATCCTGCCGTGGTGCGTCGCGGACCACTGCAGATTGCGATCTCTACCGGCGGAAACAGTCCTGCCCTGGCAGCACGTCTGCGCAAGCAATTGGAGCGGCAATTCGGCCCGGAATGGACGTCATTTGTGGAGCACATCGGAAGACTCCGGCAACAGCTTCTGAGTGCGAGTATGCCTTTAAGAAAGAAGCGTAGACAATTGGTGGAACTCGCCGGACAGAAAGCATTCCTAAGCTTCCGACGGCAGGCCGGTGCAAATCGCCACGGGAAGCGCCAGTCCTGACAAGCAGGTTGTCGAACAGAGAGATTCCCTGAGTCCTCCTTTCTACCACGTTCTTACATACATACCTATGTCCATTGACATACTTGTGCGTGTTGTCTGGAGCCACACAGTTGACCAACAGGGCTCACGATCCTCCGATCCTTCACCGATCCTCTGTAGTTCGCGTTGGTGTTCACGTGGCAGCAACAGCACTTCGTGCAACCGAACTAATCATCTCTATCACCCGACTCTGGGCCTCCCGCTTTTTGCTTAGCTAGGCAAAGTACGCGGGAGTCGAGCACTACGAAGAGCTGGATGACAACGACTAAACGTCAAAGAATTCATCTTCTCTGCACAGAAAACTCGGCTCGTAGCCAGATTGCAGAGGGCCTTAGACACTTCGCTGGAGATCGCCTCGAAGTGTTTAGCGGCGGGACGCGTCCGGTCGGGCTCAGCGCGAATGCCGTGACTGCAATGACTGAAATCAGCATTAGCATTGCCGGAAGTCGCTCGAAGTCAGTGACGCTGCTCTTCTTAGCGCCCCTTCACTTTGCCTTCACTCCTTCGCTGATGAGCGGAGCCTCTGACTTTTGAAGTCCCGCCGCCACCCTTTCCATCTGGCGCATGGCGCGGAGATGGTTTCGTCCCGCAATTTTGAGCACATCGTCGTCGGAGTATCCGCGCCGCAGAAGTTCCGCGAAAAGATACGGATAACGCGTAACGTTCTCCAGGCCAACCACCATCGACCCAGGGATGACGTCAGAGAAGTCGGCGCCAATACCGATGTGATCGACGCCCGCGACCTTACGAATGTGGTCAATATGGTCGGCAACCTCGGAGATGGTGCCGCCCGGAGGTATGTTTGCTTTTTCCCACTCGGCGATCCCTTTAGCAATCGCCTCGTCGCTATCAAGACGTGCGTGCAGGTCCTTGAGGGCTGCAGTGCGTTTCTCTTGCCACTCAGGAAACTTAGGCGACACGAAATCCGGGATGAAGTTCACGTGGACCACCCCCCCATTGGCTGGCATCAGCCGCAGCACGTCATCCGGAACGTTGCGCGGGTGTGGATCAATGGCGAAGGCGTTCGAGTGCGAGAAGATAGCGGGAGCGCGCGTCACATGGAGCGCGTCCCGCATGGTGTCCGTGCTCACGTGGGAAAGATCCACGAACATGCCCAGACGGTTCATTTCCTTCACCAAGCGCTCCCCCAACTCGGTGAGCCCGTAGTGTTCCGGCCGGTCGGTTGCAGCATCAGCCCAGTCGACATTGTCCCAATGCGTCAGCGTCATATAACGCGCGCCCAACTCGTGAAAAATACGCAGCGCCGCCGGAGAATTCTCGATCATGTGGCCGCCTTCCACGCCCAGCAGGCAAGCGATGTGTCCCGACTGATGGATACGGTCGATTTCGTCTGCAGTTCGCGCTTGTTCCAGTTCAGGCGAACCGTGGATGAAACGCAGCGCCACATCAAACTCACGGAGCGCTTCATGTAACGACGTGTGCGTCTTCTGCTTGGCCGGGTGAACCCAAATCGACCAGTACTGCGCTCCGATGCGTCCTTCGCGCAACCGCGGAATATCGGCGCAAAGCGTCGGCTGAACCTTGCTCATATCGAGCGACGCCAAATCGCCCGCGTAGGTTTCGAGAAGCATCGATGGCAGATCGTTGTGCGTATCAATGAGCGGAGCCTTCTCTAGAAGCGCCTTCGCTCGCTCGAGCAACTTTGGATCAGGAGCCGGCGATTCCTCAGTAGCGGCGCTAACGCCTGCGAGCACAGAATTGGCGAGAAAGGCGGAACCTGCAATCATGCTTGTTTGCTCAAGAAAACGGCGGCGTGAGATCAAGAAGCTGCTCCTTACGTTAGGCATAAGCTGTCCTCGGGGAAATCGATAAGAAAGCACGGTGTCGCACAAGGCCGTGTACTCGTCCAGCAGGTAACTAACACTCTCGTCCCTTTCCGCATCCTGAGACAGGCGCCGGCTTTAATCGCCACGCCGGCCGGCCAAGCCATGGTTCAAGACTCAACTTAGCGGGGTCTGGGGGCCAGGGCGGGTCAAAGCTTTTCCGGAGGCGTTGAAGAGATGAGTTGCCTCGGAACGCACGCGAAACGCCACGCGATCGCCAGGACGCGCCTGGGTGTCACCGTCGGTCTGTGCCACGAGCCGTGCTCCGTCCGCCAGGCGCGCGTGGATATACGCCCGCGGTCCCAAGTGCTCCAGTGCCTCGATCTCGCCCCGCAAGTCGCCCTCCGGTTCCAGCGCCAGGTACTCCGCCCGGACTCCCAGCCTGATTTTCTCTCCGCCCTTCAGTTCTTGCAAAGGCCTGGGTACGACCACGCTCGCGCCGCCCGCAAGAGCCAGGGTCAGGGATTGTTCGCTGACACTTTTGACCTCTGCATCCAGGAAATTCATCTTCGGAGCGCCGATGAATCCGGCAACGAAAAACGTTGCGGGATGCTGGTAGAGCTCCAGTGGAGATCCCAATTGCTCGACGTTGCCTTCGTTGAGTACCACAATCCGGTCGGCCATAGTCATGGCTTCGAGTTGGTCGTGCGTAACGTAAATCATGGTGGTGTTAAGCTCTCGATGCAGCCGCGCCAGTTCCAGCCGCATTTGTCCTTGCAGGGCGGCATCGAGATTCGAGAGCGGCTCATCCATCAGGAAGGCCTTCGGTTGTCGGACCATGGCGCGGCCGATGGCCACACGCTGCAATTGGCCTCCTGAAAGCTGGCTGGGCTTTCGTTCGAGCAGAGGCTCCATTTCCAGGATGCGTGCGACGGCGCGGACCTTCTGCTCTCGCTCCGCTTTCGAGGCTCCACTCAGGCGCAGGCTGAAACTCATGTTTTCCGCCACAGTCATGTGCGGATATAAAGCGTAGCTCTGAAACACCATCGCCAAGCCGCGCTTCGCGGGCGGCACATCCTGCGCGGGCGAACCATCGATCAGCACCTCGCCGCCGGTGACTTGCTCCAATCCGGCGATCATTCGCAGCAAGGTCGATTTGCCACATCCCGATGGCCCTACGAAGGCAATAAACTCATGGTCCTGGATCAGCAGGTCGATGCCATGGATCACTTCATGGTTCCCGAACTGTTTGCGCACGTTTCTCAATTCCACTGTCGCCATGCTCTCGAGGCTCCCTTTTTACTTGACCGCTCCGAACGAAAGTCCGCGCACCATTTGCCGCTGGCTCATCCATCCAAAAATCAAGATGGGAGCGATGGACAGGGTGGAAGCCGCCGACAGTTTCGCCCAGAACAGACCCTCCGGACTGGAAAATGATGCGGTGAAGGTGGTCAGCGTCGCGGCTTTCACCGTTGTCAGGTTCAGGCTCCAGAATGCTTCGTTCCAGCAGAGAATGATGGAAAGCAGCGCCGTCGCGGCGATACCCGGCGTGCACAGCGGCAGCAAAACATGCAGCAGTTCCTCGGTCTGAGTCGCGCCATCCATGCGGCTGGCCTCGAGGATCACGGCTGGCACTTCCCGGAAAAAGGAGAAGAGCATCCACACCACAATGGGCAGAACGCTGATGCTGTCGATCAGGATCAACCCGAAGACGGTATCGAGCAGGCCGAGATCCCGCCACAGCAGGTAAATCGGAACCAGGACGCCAACCGCCGGCAGCATTTTGGTGGAGAGCATCCAAAGCAGAATGTCGCGCGTCCGGCGCGTGGGAAAGAAGGCCATGCTGTAGGCGGCCGGGATGGCCAGAGCCAGCGCCAGCAATGTTGAGCCCAGTGAAACCAGCACGCTGTTTCGTGCGAACGCCAAGTAATCGGCCCGCTGGAGTACAGCGTAATAGTTCTCCAATGTCGGGCGGAAGAACAATTTGGGCGGTACGGCGACCGCGGCAATCTCGGTTTTGAAACTGCAGAGGAACATCCACAGAATGGGGAAGAACATTCCCAGAGCGATGGCCCAAACCGCGACCGCCAGCCCCCAGCGAGTCTGCCTGATGCGTCTCATCGCAAATCCTCCAGGTTGCGCCCCATCACGCGCATGAGAAAGAAACTGACGATGTTGGCCAGGATGATGGCGACGACTCCTCCCGCCGAGGCCCGCCCCACGTCAAAGCCCAGGAGCGCATCGCGAAAGATCAGGTAAGCCAGATTGGTCGAGGCGAGCCCCGGGCCGCCGCCGGTGGCCACGTAAATCTCCGCGAAGAGGCTTAGGAAGAAAATCATCTCGATCATGGCTACCACCGCCATCGGCCGCAACAGATGGGGCAACTCGATGTGGCGGAAAAGCGCGATGGGTCCGGCGCCGTCCAGCCGGGCGGCTTCCATCTGCTCGGGGTTGAGCGAGTGCAGCGCCGGCAAAAGGATTAGCACGGCAAAGGGGGTCCATTCCCAGCCCACAATCACCACAATGGAGAGCATCGGCATGCTTGAAAAGAATTCGATGGTGCCGAACCCGAGGGAACGCGTGATCCACGCGAAAAGGCCGAACACCGGGTTCATCAGCATGGTTTTCCAGATCAGCGCGCTCACCGTCGGCATCACGAAGAAGGGAGCGATAACGAGTAGGCGGCAGATGTTGCGGCCAGGAAAATCCTGGTTGAGCAGAAGTGAGAAGAACGTTCCAAGAATCAGGGTGATCGCGAGAACCAGGCCAACCAGGAACAGGGTGTTGCCCATGGCCACCCACAGCGCCCGATGGGTTAGCAGGTCGCGATAATTCTCCCACCCGGCGAACGCAGTCTTCCCCGGGCTGAGCAAGTTATAGTGCTCGGCGGAAAACCAGAGCGTCATCGCCAGGGGCACGACCATCCACAACAACAGCGCCCCGACGGAGGGAGCGAGCAAGGACTTGCTGTGCAGCTGGCGGCTCGGTTTGGCAGCAACTTCTCCGGTCACTTGACAAATCTCCCTTCCAGGGAGTGTTCGGCTTCCGCTTGCCCCAATGCCAAAGCCTGCTGCACCGTGGCGTGGCCGGCCAACGCCGCGCTGATTTCCTGTCCGACTTCCGCTCCGATGGCCTGAAATTCGGGAATTCCCACATATTGAACTTCCACGAAAGGAACTGACTCGCCCGATTTCGTGTAACCTGCGTTCAAGATCGCTTCGCGAACCAGTGGGGCGAAGGGAGCCGCTTGCAGATAAGCGGGAATTTCGTAGGTCGATTTTCGCGAGCCGGGAGGAATGCGCAACCAACCGAAGCGCTCACCCACGGTGGCGATGTACTGACGACTGGTGGCCCATTTGATAAATTGCTTGGCGATCTCGGCTCGCTTCGATGAGGTTGGGATCGCAAGTCCCCAGCTCCAGGCCCAGCCCGGGCCATTGGACGCTTTGGCGATGGGTGCTTTGGCAAAACCGGTGGTGTTCGCCACTCGACTCTGGCTGGGATCGAGAAGGTAACCGGCAGCGGAAGTAGCGTCCACCCACATGGCACAATTGCCATTGGCGAAGAGGGCGCGGTTCTCGTTGTAGCCGTCGGTGGTAGCGCCGGGCGGTCCATATTTGCTGAGCACGTCCACGTAGAAACCCACTGCTTCGGCCCAAGCCGGAGTCGTGATTTGCGGCTTCAGGCCTGCGTCCATCCAGCGCCCTCCAAACGCATGGACCAGCGTGCTGATGAATGCGATATTCTGGCCCCACCCCGGTTCGCCGCGCAAACAGATGCCGTAAACGTTGTGCTCCGGGTCGTGCAGTTTTTGCGCGAACTGGCGTATCTGTTCGTAACTTGGCTGGACGGGCATTTTCAAGCCGGCTTTTCCGAAGAGGTCAGTGCGGTAGTAAGTAAAGGCACTCTCTGCATAGAAGGGCGCCGCGTACATGCGGTCCTGATAAGAAAAGCCTTGACGCACCACGTCGAAGATATCGTCGTATCCGTAGTCCGCGCCCAGATCATCAAGCGGGACAAGCCAGCCTCGCTCTCCCCACAGGGGAGCTTCATAAGAACCGATTGTTATAACATCGAAGGTGCTGCTTCCCGTGGAAATATCTATCGTCAGACGCTGCCGCAGGACGTTCTCACCCAGCACTACCCAGTTCAACTTGACCCCGCTCTGTTTTTCAAATTCCGAAGAGAGCTGCTGCATCAGGATCATATCGGCATTGTTCACCGTAGCAATGGTCAGCTCTGGACGCCGGCCAGCAGGATAGAGAATCCACGCCACGAGAGCTGCGCTCGCCAACAGTGCCAGTGCTTTCCAAATCCGGTTCATAAGTGCCATCCCAGAATCAGCATGGCAAGGGTGTTTAGCTCCCCCCCGGCCGACAATTTAGCGGGTACATTTTGTATCTGATCTCTCAGGAGACATTTATCACCGTTACCATGCCGTATAACCGCCATCGATGCTCAGCACCGACCCGGTGATGTAACTCGCTGCGTCGCTGGCCAGAAAGAGCACGGCTGAAGCTACCTCGCTCGGTTCGCCGCAACGGGCAAGGGGTGTCATCTCGTCCCAGCACGCGCTCCATTCTTTGTTTGATCGTCCCCGCAAGGTCAAAGCCGTTGCAATATATCCGGGAGCGACCGCGTTCACGCGCACGCCGGATCTTGCCCATTCGCATGCCAGCGACTTGGTCAGCATGTGAATTGCGGCCTTGCTGGCGTTGTAGGGAGCTTGCGGCTGCGGCTTATTTACAATAATTCCTGACATCGAACCAACGTTCACCACGCTGCCTCGTCGAGCAGCGACCATATGCCGGCCGAAAGCACGGCAGCAAAAGAACACACCGTCAAGATTAATGCGCATCAGCTTGTAATACTGTTCGTCGCCATACGATATGGCGTCGATGTTCTCCGCCAAACCCGCGTTGTTGACGAGCACGTCGACCTTCCCGTATTTCTTGAGCACCCCATCTGCGACCTGCTTCACAGCCTTTGAATCGGTGACGTCGAGAGGAAACAGTTCCGCCCGGTATCTTTCGTTCGTTAATTTCTCGACCGCCTCTCGGCCGCTGGTCTGGTCAATTTCCAGGACTGCGATCGTCGCTCCGGCTTCCCCCAGAGCGCGGGCAATCTCAAAACCGATTCCGCGGCCGGCTCCGGTAACTACGGCGATCTGGTTTTTCAACAGAAATTTCTCAGCGTACATGATCACCCTCCCAAGATAATGAACCTACTGTCGCATGTTGTGGTAACCCGCTTACGACGAAGAGAACAGCCCACGCCAATGGACTTCACGGTTTCGATTGCGGCGCGGCTTTGTGACGTAGGAAAGGCACGAACCAAGATGTGGAATGCCTCTGGCAGGCCACTCGTGCCGGTCCGTCCAAACAGTTCCAACGTCTTGCCCTTCGGGGTGGCCGTAAAGGCAAAGAAACTGAGGTTCGGCCGGCGTCCTCGAGACTGCATCACCTGGTTCAACCCGTCTTCCCAGTCCGGTTCGGCTTCCCCATTTTCGGCAACCACGGTCTTGCCCAGGATTGCCTTCAACTCGCGCGCTGTCCCGCCAGTCTGACTGGAGTGCGCTTCGTCGACAATCACCGCATACTTGCGCGCGGCGATGGCAGCTTCCCACTCCTTCGCTCGCCGCCTCTCTTCGTCGGTGGCCTTCTCCTGAGTTTCCGCCCCGGCAATGTGAAGCAGCCCGCGGAGCACGAAGGGGAACTTCTGCAACGTCGTGATGACGATCTTGGTGCCGTCGATCAGCGCCTCGGCCATTTGCCTTGAATCCTCGTCGATTGCTTTGACGACCCCTTGGGCGTGCTCGATTTGGTAAATCGCGTCTTGGAGTTGTTGGTCGAGAACACGGCGGTCGGTAATGACGGCGATATTGGCATGGCAGCTATCCGATCCTGAATGTGAAGTTTGAAGACCTCGGAAAATAGAGATATCGCGTCGACTTGGGGTACGTAGCTCCGGACTGCACCTACCCAGGTTTTGCCTCAAAACGTGAATACGCCGGTCACGACGATGATGCGGCCAGAACTGGGCGACCCAAACGATCCATAGGGGCTGGTTGGCGCCACCACGTCGCTTGTGATCAAACCCAGATTGGGGAGCGATGCATCATTGTTCGGCGCGGCAAAATTGGTGCGGTTGAATATGTTGAATGCCTGCGCACCCACTTTGAACTGCACGCTCCCTTCCTGGACAATGTTCTTATACACGCTCAAATCGACGTCGGCGTAGTGCGGCCCATAGAAGGCATTACGCGGCACGTTGCCGAAATTGGCCTGCGCCGGATCGTTGAACGGGTCCTGATTCGATACCCCAGAACCGTTAAAGAAATGGCCCTGGAAGCACGGGTGGGAAAACGAATTACAGAAATGATTGAAGTGATTGTCCAGTACATCCGCCAGCACGTAGTAATTGCCTGTGCCGTTGTATAGGTCGTTTGCAGCATTGTTATTGAACACGCTGAAGGGAAGGCCGGACCGCCAATAGACCTTGCTGCCGACCGTCCAGCCACCTGCG
>Ga0182014_10006750_pt1 | contig 12207 bp, 13 predicted proteins | sample 612S2DmetaG_FD_120489 | JGI IMG/M metagenome (GOLD analysis project Ga0182014, IMG submission 120489) | Permafrost microbial communities from Stordalen Mire, Sweden - 612S2D metaG | ecosystem: Environmental > Terrestrial > Soil > Wetlands > Permafrost | place: Sweden: Stordalen | collected... | reverse complement strand
CAACTAAGGGGCAGATTTAGGAACTGGCTCGCCCGTAAGCAACGGACGATAAGGCATTTAGGGTTCTTACCCTTCCGGCTGTTAACCGGAGGGTTGTAGGTTCGAGTCCTACCTGAGGAGCCATTTTTTCAACGACTTACAACTTCCCAAAACAGAACTTCACCGCATTTCACCGCATTTGAATCGAAAGTTTCGTCCCTGGTCCATCACCGTTGGATCAAGCCTTCCTTATCTCTGAGATGAAATCTGGGTTCGTCGCGAGACGGCGGGCGGCTATCTGAAGGCCGCCGGGATTGCGGTAGGGCGACCGGGAGGCTGGAAAGGGAGGCACGGGGCAAAACCGGCCACGCCAGTGACCACCGACTCCAGCACGGAAATCCCCTGCTCCAGCTTACAAACAGAAGACGAGTTTTCAAAAGCGGCCACGGAGGTGACCACCGACCTCGGACCGTCAGCAATGTCTGTGGAGGAAAGCCATTGGTGGTCGGCCAGTGCCTGCGAGTTGTATCGGGAAACGATCCAGCTTGGCCTATCGCGAGGCCGTAACGCGATGGGGATCTGGCAGGACCTGGTCGACAGTTACGGGTTTGAGGGCGGCTACCAGAGCGTAAAGCGATTCGTGCGCAAGCTACGCGGGACGCGATCGCCAGAAGCGCGGGTGACCGCCGCCGAAGAACTGCTGGAAATCATCATGCGTCGCTACGAGCGCACGAGTACACTGCACACTTTCAATCGTCCGGTTGAAGACTGGGGTAAGCTGCTCGGTGACAGTGCCGCCGTCACTGCCATGCTGGACCGCCTGCTGCATCATGGACACGTTCTCAAGTGCGGCCCGCGCAGCTGGCGAACCAAATCCGAGAACCGCGGAGAAGCCCAATGATGAAAGCAAAAACAATATTGAGGCCGGGCAGAAGCAGCCCGGCATCGTCGCGTTTTGTGATCCAAGGGGCCTCCACAACGGAGCTTCACCAAAAGAATGGGGGAGAAAAACAAAACCCTTCGCAGTGTCAGCCATCACGGCTCACTTGCAAAGGGTTTCAATCGCCGATTCCCTCGGAGCCAGCCTCGCGTCATCGGCCCTGGATGTTTCCGCCAGGCGCGACCCCGGCGGGAACAGTATTAACTTAGCATGTCACCGCAATCCGTCTTGCCAAACCCACTTCGGCAGGGTAAAACAGAACCTGTCTTAGGCCACTCTCCGTGGCCGGTTTTGAAGTGACCCCCGAGGCTACCTCACTCATAACCACTGGCAATGCGTGTGCCACGCATCTGCTGGAGCAAGGCGCATCCCTGAAGGAGATCGGCGATCTGTTGGGTCATCGTGACTTCAGATCAACGAGTATTTATGCCAAGGTTCATCTCCAACAGTTGCGCCGCGTAGCGGACTTCGATCTGGGGGGTCTGCTATGAAGCTCACGACCGCGATTGATATGTATGTTTTGTACCGCCAAGCAACAGGCGAGAAGTTCCAAGGCCCATTTGTCGCGCTCCGGGCTTTTTCCCTTCGTTATAGGACCAAGTCCAAATAGTTGAAAAAACGGGTTCCGCCGGTCTGATCTGGCCCTGATTAGACGCTTATTGGCAGCCAATCGGCTGCCTGCCCTCTGGTCCGACGGAACCACAGCCAGTGACCTCGTCCCATCCCGTGCCTTACTGCTGATCTCAAACGTTTGCTGCGCGAGTTGCTACCCCCCTGCCATGGCCGGCAATAGCATCACCTCGTCGCCGCTTTTAAGGACTGTCTCCGATCGATCGTGCGGATTGACGATTACGCCATTCAGAACCACCACGACGCTTTCTCCAAAACCGAGGTCTTCCTGATCGAAAACAATCTTCCGAAAACCTTCATCCTGGAGCGCCAGCTGGCGGCACATTTCAAGGATGCTGTCTCCTTCCGAAACCGGAACTAGTCCATCGCCATGAGCCCACGCCGCGTGCATGTAGTCGCACAGCCATCCGCAGAGTTTCAGCTTGACCATCGGCATAAAACACCTGAACTCCGTTTCAATGCTTCGCAAGCTGAGGCGCAACCGAACAAGCCTCGGTATCAGCAATGAGCTTTTCCAGGCCAAGCGACTTCAGCGTATGGGGAAGAGGCTTGCCGGTAGCGGGATCCCATCCAATCAACTGAAAATAGAAGCTCTTCATCCAATTGAAATATTGCGCACTACTCTTCCCTTGCGCCGGTCCGTCGACCGGGGTTGAGCCGTAGCGTGGGGAAGGAGCCTCGAGCGCAGGATCCAATCCGTGCCGGAAATTGAAAACACGGAGCTGATTGATAATTCTGCGACCGATAGTTTGTGCATCAGCCACCGTGAGATCTCGCCCGGTTATTGCGTTCAAACACTCCACCGTCAGCTGGGGATTAAGGGTGATAAAGCGACAATTCGATAGGCTATCAAGGAAAACAAACCAGCCGTCGAGCATCGCGTTTGCCCCCGCGACCTCCCATGGCGAAAATTGATTAGTTACAGGCGGATGACCAAAATATGTAGGCGAGGTAAGGCGAGCGCCAACTTGAAGGGTCCCCGTTGCGGAAACGCAGGTGTCCAGCAGCTCTGGCCAGCTACCGCGATGGTCGTGTCCTCTCGGAGTTGCCCCCTTGAGAACATACACGCCCATCTTCGGGGCATCACCGCCGACCTTTTGCGATGCACGCATTACCCCTTCGGCCAGCAGGTCGCCAACTCCCTCCCGTTTACTGATTTTTTCCAGCAGTGTCTGGACGGCCTCGACGTTCCCCCACTGCATATCCAAACCATCCAAGTCGCTACGCGTGAGGAGTCCCTTTTCGTAGCACTCCATAACCCAGCCAACGACCCAACTTGCTTCATTGATATCCAGTCCCAATCGGTCTGTGAGGTTGGAGAGCTTGACAAATGCGCCCGGGTCTTTGCAACCGATCTGCGGCCCCCACGCCGACATGCCTTCATACTCAGGCTCCTCGCCCTCATAGCCTGCGTAGGGTCCCTCGGTAACCTTCATGTACTTTGTGTGAACCATGCCACACGCCCAGCACGGTTTATTCCGATGTTCGAAATGCCCGCGGATATACTGAGCGTTCATCTGCTCGTGTTCAGGAAAAACGTTTGTGGTGTAGTTGCGAACGGGGAGGCTGCCCGCCAGAGCATGGGTAGAAAACGCACCACCCGTTCCCCACTTGTACATCTGTCCACCTTTGGCGGCCTTCGCATCTTCTAAAAGTGCTTTTGCCTTCTCTCGAAGCAGTTCCTTATTAAAGACAGGAATGGCTTGGTGGCCCCGGGTGACCGCCACCGCCTTTAGGCGTTTTCCACCCATTACGCACCCACAACCACCTTTCGAACAAATGTGCCCTTTGTCGCCGGCAACCACTGCAAAGCGGACCTTGTTTTCTCCTGCAGGACCGATCCCGAACACGCTCAAGGACTCGCTTGTCCCGAGATCTTTTCGGACCGCATCCTCCATGTCCCAGGTATCTTTCCCGATGAGCGAAGAAGCGTCGCGTAGTTCAACTTTGCCGTCGGCAATGTGAAGATAGACCCAGCGAGGCGATTGTCCCTGGATGACGACGGCGTCGTATCCGGCAGACTTGAGGTAAGCTCCCCAAAAACCGTTAGCTTGCGTCGTAACACCCAAGTTGGTCATCGGCGCCTTGGTTACCAGCGAGAAAGTTCCACTACCGGCGAGAAGCGTGCCGCCGACAGGCCCGGAAGCCATAATGATGCGATTGCGGGGATCATCCCACTCCACGCCAGGTGGGACCTCACGATACAGGTACTCGACCCCGAACCCCGTACCGCCGAGATAGTTCTCCGCCAACTCAGGCTGCAGTTGCTCGTCCGAACAAGTACCGCTCGTCAGGTCTACCCGAAGGATCTTTCCCATATAGCCCCACAGTTTCCGGTCCATTAACGCTTCCTCCATTTCTTGTTCAATCGTTAGATGCCCAAGCTCACATTCCTGCTAAGTCTTCTCGGCTGACAAAACTGCTGTTCTGAACAGCTGTCAACGCCGGAATGCCGGAGGTCAGGATTTCGTATTGCGAACTTCTACCCCGGTCAAATGCTCCAAGAGGCGGATGACAACCGGAAAATAGTTCTTGTTCATTCCCGAGGCCCGAGCGGATTCATATAGCTGCGTAGTGAGGGAAGTTAAGAGCAAGGGAACCGAAAATTCCTTGCCAGTCCCCATGATCAACCCTAGGTCCTTCAGAATGTAGTCGACTGAAAAAATGCCTTCCCCAAAGTTCCCCTTCAGAACGAAGTTCTTGTAATGATTCTGCAAGGCGAAGCTATTCGCCGAGCCCTTGCTCAAAACCTCGAGAAGCACGTCTGGGGCGACGCCGCCTTTGACGCCGAGCACCAGTCCTTCGGCGAGAGTAGCCACATTGACCGACAAAACCAGCTGGTTAACGAGTTTCACGACCTCGCCGCAACCCAGAGGTCCCACGTATTGAACATCGGTTCCCATGGCCCCGAGGATGTCTCGCTGCGCCTCGAAGACCTCAGGCTTCCCGCCGACGAAGATGGCAAGAGTGCCGTCCGTGGCGGCCTTGACGCCCCTGGCCACGGGAGCATCCAGCATCTCCACGCCCTTCTTCGCCAATTCCAGGCCGACCTTGCGAGTGGTGGCGGGGGCGATAGTGCTCATGTCGATGACCACAGTGCCGGCACGGATACCCTCGATGACTCCCTCCGGTCCCAACAGCGCCGCCTCAACGTGGGGATTTGAGACCAGCATCGAGATCACAACGTCGGCGTTGGCCGCCACCTCCCGGCAGGAGCTGGTGCGCTTCGCCCCGAGGGCTACTAGAGCCTCGACCGGCTCCGACCGCAGATCGAACACCGTGAGCGGGAATCCCCGCTTTAGCAAATTCGCGGCCATGGGCTTCCCCATGGCACCGAGCCCGATGAAACCAACTTTGCGATCCATATTTCTCCTCTCCTCATGGTGGTAGTTGCCAGTACGCTTAGCGATAGCAATACGGGGCGGTTTTCAATCTCTCCCAAATGCCCGGCTGGTGGGTGATGAATAAGGCCGCATTCTCTCGCTTTGCAAGCTGAGTAAGACGTTTCATGCTCATCATCGCCTGCCCGGGATCCCAGCAATTCCCGGCAGGAAGATTCCTCTCGATATTCTCGAGACAGTACACAACATCACCGGTGAGGCAGACGTTCCCCGATTCGGGCAACCGGACCAGCATCGCCTGGCTTCCCGGCGTATGACCAGGCGAGAACAGTAGCGTGATCCCCGGGAGGAGTTCATGGTCTCCCTCAATGAAGCAATAATCATAGGGATGGTCAAAGTGGTCCCTCATATAGGCGCCAGCGGCAAAGTCATCCGGGAGGAGGGCAAACCGATATTCGGCCTTCTGCACGATAAACTTCGCCTTCGGGAAGTATTGGTTTCCACCGGTATGGTCATAGTGCAGATGGGAATTCACCACGTAGGAAACGTCTTCCGGCTTTATCCCTAGCTCTTTGAGACGATTCCTCACGTCGTCGGCGGCTGTGCACTCCACAACGAGTGAGGCCTTCTCCCCCCAGGTTCCGGATGGATCAAGCAGTCCCTTCGGATTCAAGCCGGTATCAAACAGAACGAACCCTTCGGATGTTTCGACCAACGACACGACCACGGGAATACGTACCTTCTTTCCCATGTCGGTTCGATACAGGATGATGCTCTTGTCGAGCTCCAAAGTTCCACCGGGCAGCAGATACAGCCCCTTTACCATTGCTGACGCTTCCTGCGCAGTGCGAGCCAGCTATCTGCGCGCTCTCCTTTACACCATAAGGTACTTGGTTTTAATTTCCGGTCGCTGCTCCAGGTCGCCAATTGTGCCTTCGTAGCGGACCCGGCCTCCCTCGATCACGTAGGCCTTATCGGAGATCTCCATGGCAAATTTCATGTTTTGTTCGGCGAAGAGAATGCTCAACCCCAAGGCCTTCAAATGCTTTATCTGACTCGCTATCTCCGCGACAATAATGGGGGCCAAGCCCTCACCCGGCTCGTCGAGGAGCATGAGCGTGGGATTCCCCATCAGTGTTCTGCCCATCGTCAGCATCTGTTGTTCGCCGCCACTCAGATACCCGCCCTTATTGCCATCCAAGGCCTGCAGACTGGGGAAAAGGCCGTAAATCCGCTCGATGGTCCAGGACTCAAGGTCCGTCGAAATCGGAGATTTCGCCGCGATCTCCAGGTTTTCCCGAACGGTCAGATCCGGGAAGATGATCCGGTCGTCCGGCACGTACCCGATCCCCAGCCGCGCGATTTCATAGGGGGGCAACCCGAGGAGACTCTGATCATTGTAAGTGGCTCTTCCTTGCTTCCCCGAGGCGAGTCCGATAATGGTCTTGAGGATCGTGGTCTTGCCTGCTCCGTTCCGGCCCAACAGGCAGACGCATTCTCCGCGATTTACCACCAGGCTGACCCCGAACAGGATATGGCTGGTGCCGTAGTAGGTATGAATGTCTTCCAGTACGAGTCCCGCTGTCACTGCTGTTCCCCCAAATAGATGCGCTGCACGGTCTCGTTCCGGCGCACCTCCTGCGGTGAGCCCTCAACGATTTTCTCGCCTCGATGCAAGAGCGTAACGCGGCGAGCGTGATTGAAGACAACGCCCATGTCGTGTTCCGTAAAGAGGACGGTGAGCCTGAACGCCTGGTTCAGATGATCGATCAGTGCCATCGTTTCCCGCGTTTCCTCGGGGGACATCCCGGCGGTCGGTTCGTCAAGCAGCAGAAGCTTGGGTTTCCCTGCCAAGGCCAACGCGAGTTCCAGCTTCTTCTTGTCCCCCTGAGAGAGCTCGCCCGCGATGGTGCACTGCTCTTCTTCCAGCCGACAGAGGCAGAGAATCTCCTCCGCCTCTGCTACGCCGATACGGTCTGCACGGGAGAACAGATCGAACGCCCGGCCCATCTGCGCCTGCACGGCCGAGCGCACATTCTCCAGCGCTGTCAATTTTGGGAAGATATTGCTGACCTGAAACGCTCGGGTCATGCCTGCGCGAGCAATTAGGTAGGAAGGAAGATGGGCAATCTCTCGTCCGTCGAAAAGGACGCTACCGGAATCGGCACGATAGTAACCGGTTAAGAGGTTGAAGAAAGTGGTCTTCCCCGCACCATTCGGACCGATAATCGCGGCCTGATCTCCCTCATACAAGTGGAAGTTCAGGTCTTTGGTGACCTGCTGCCCGCCAAACCGTTTGTTTAGGCCTATCACTTCCAGGATCTTGTTGCCGGGCACGACATTCCCCTTCTATCTATTTGCGCTCAACCGGCATGCATGCCGAGGACTTGGAACGATGACCGAGGGAGGCACGAATCCAGCGCTGAACAGCCGATAGAATCCCTCCAGGAAGGAAGAACACAAAGATCAGGATGATTGAGCCGATGGTGAGCGGCCAATAGACGGTAAAGCGAGTCAGGTAGGCGTTCAGGACGGTATAGATTGTCGACCCCACGAGGGGGCCGACGAAAAATCGCGGTCCTCCCATAAGGATCATGAAGACCGCAGTCGCCGATTGCAAGGACCCCAGCAGGACGGGCGAGACGCTCCGTTGAAACGGCCCCCAGAGCCCGCCCGCCAACCCGGCAAAAGCTCCAGCAATAACAAAATTAACCAGCATGGAGGTGCGAACGTTCACGCCCACGAAGGCCGCCCGGTTCTTGTTCTCTCGTAGCATGCGCAAAACGTAACTAAACGGGGAGTTGGTAATCCGCCACAGAAAAACGAGCGTCCCGGCGATCACGAGGAGCGCAAAGTAGTAATAGTGGGTGGTACCCTGGAGCCAGGGGGGCGGCAGGAGCCCCTGGATTCCGTCGTCGCCCTTCGTGAAGCTATACCAAGAAAACACGATGTAATAGAGGAGCTCCGCAAAGGCCAAGCTCAACATCGCAAAGTAGATTCCCGTCAAGCGGACACAGAAGAAGCCGATGATCAGTGCACCCAGGGCAGAGACCGGAATCGCCATGAAAATTGAAATCAGAAACGGTAAATAGCCAATCTCGCCCGTCGGCCCCTGAAAGGCTCGCATAAAGAGCGCCGTCGTGTAGGCACCCAGGCCGAAAAACGCCGAGTGGCCAAAGGAGATCTCCCCCATGTAGCCGTAAAGTAGGTTGCCGCTCGTGGCGAAGAGCCCCATGATCAGGACCTCGGCTCCCACGACGACCTGGAATTCGCCGGGAAACAGCGGAAGAAGAACCAGAATTAGGCCCAGGCCACAGATGACCGAAAGGTCAAGCGACCCATAGAGCCATCCGTATCGTCCCTTTGCCTCCGTATCCAAAGACACTGTTTCTCCTCTCCCCGTCTTTTGTCTAGAGCCACACACGCGGAACGCGTCCCCCTCAGTAGCGCATCTCGGTCCCGAAGAGCCCCCAGGGGCGCCAGATCAAGACAGTTACCAGAATAAGAAAAATGAGGACAAGCGCGGCCTCCGGCCAGATCAAGATGGCAAACGCGTAGACCACGCCAACGATGAGAGACGCCACAAACGTTCCCAGAATGCTGCCGAGGCCTCCGATCACAACAACCATAAAGCACTGAATGATCAAATCCATGTCAACGCCGAGGCCGATGGGCATGGTCGGGAGAGACACACCGGCTGAAAAGGTCGCGATAGCGATCCCGAGCCCGAAGATGCCGGCGTAGATAAGCGGGATCCGGATGCCGAGGGCGCTAACCATGTCACGGTTGAAGACGGCAGCCCGAACGATCTTGCCGTACCGCGTGCGATGCAAGAACAACCATAATCCCAGGCCGACCGCACATCCTGATCCAATGATGATGAAAAAGTAAGGGTTGAGGTAGACGCCGAAGAGATTCAGCGGTTTGATCGGAAGGACGATGCGTCGGTTTTCTACTCCCCAGATCAGCTTGATAAGATCGCCGAAGATGAGGATAAGGGCATACGTCATGAGGAGCTGTTCCGGCACTTCGCGATCATACATCCGGCGGATCAGGAACCGCTCGAGGACTACACCCACGAGAAACATCACTGCTGTCGCCAGCGGGATGGCCAAGACAATGGCGATGACTGGGGATCCAAGGCTTCTTACAAAGAGCTGAAAGAACGAACAGGTCACGTACCCGCCAATCAGCCAAAGCGTGGCATGGGAGAAATTCAGAATGTTCATCACGCCGAAAGTCAATGACAGGCCAGAGGACAGCAAAAAGAGCATCATCGCTCTCGACAATCCACTGTACAGCTGAAGCAAGAAGCTACTCAGATTCAGTGTCATCCGGAAATTCCCAGCTTTTTCCCGCGATCCACAGGATGGCGGCTGACAACGGCGTGGCCATACCGGGCAACCTCACGTCGCCCACCGTGCCGCCCGCCTGCAACCATCCGGTTTTACGCCCGATGCTTCATTAACTTTCGTGCTTCCTCACACGTCGGAACCCACGTCTCATGGCTGTAGATGACCATCAGGGTCTTCAGATCGAAAATCGGGAATGGGTACTGAGGCGTATCAACTACCGTCCCCACGTACGAGGGCGCGTCGAGCTGATTATTGCAGCCTCTGAAGGTCAGATTCCCCCGACAGGTCTCCATCGTCGCTCCCGTGAGGGCCTTTCGGAGCGCCTCGATCTCGATGGACTTCGCCTTGGTCGCGGCCTGATTTAGCCCATTCAGGGCGTCAAAATGCAGACAGGCCTGATCATCAGGGTAGTCTTGCTTGCCGTACTTGGCTTGAAAAAGCTTGACGTACCCTTGCATCATCGGTTTGTCCATCAGAGCAAAGAACGGACAGCGCGCAAGCCCGAGGATGTTTCGGGGCAGGGTGGCTCGTTGCTGCATCAACTCGATCAGCGGCAGGAACATACCCGGGTAGGTGACCACTTTGAATAGCCCTGAGGCCACGCCTTGTTGGATGAAGGCTTCATTATCCTTGCCGGCGATCGCGCCATACATGAAATCGGGCTTCATGCTCATAATCGCCGTGATGTAGGAGCTGAAATCCGTCTCGCCGAGCCGGCTCCAGAGCTCCCTGACCAACTTGGCTTCCGGTGCCCTCTTCTTCAACTCCTTCACAAACATGCGCTGTGTATCTCTTCCCCACTCGTAGTCCTGCCCCAGGGTCACATAGGTCTTCCACCCCTTTTGCTTCACAAGCTTGGAGACGGCCACAACAACTGCGCCGGATTGCGACTGGCTGTCCGGGCCGAAGAGGAAACTGTACGGGGTGTAGTTCTCATACACCGTGTTGGAGCTGTTGGCGATGGCATTCAGGTGGAGAATCTTTTTCTCATGGACAACCTCCTGAATGGCCATGGCAACAGCGCTGCTGTACGGTCCAATAATCGCCTTCACCTTATCATTCATGAGAAGGGACCGTGTCTCTCGCGTCCCCACGTCCGGCTTGGCACCCGTGTCTCGGAAATGCAGCTCGATTGGATACCGCCCCAGAAGTCCCCCCCGCTTGTTGATCTCACCCGCGATAAGGGGAAGGCCTTTTATGGATCGCTCACAGTAATTCGCCCCCGCGCCAGTCGTGTCCAGGAGGACGCCAATGCGGAAGGGCTCCGCTGCGGCGGCGCCAGCCACGCGCGGCATCAACGTTATCGCACCGGCCGCAAGGGACTTCACGATAAAATCTCGGCGGTTCATACCGTTAAGGAGTTCTCGGTACTTTTCATCAATCATGTGCTTTTCCTCAACCTCTTTTTTCTTTCCCCACTATTAAGTTGAGCTGGCCATGTTACCGGTTTCATAAGCGCTAACATTGGGTCCCCATCTAATGTTACCGGTTCCATTTTGCGACATGAATTTTGCCCTTGCTCTCGGCCATTGTCAAGTGTTAATTTTTAGCGCGACGCGGAACACAATCGTCTGGAGAGACACAAATTTGGCTCCCGTAAGGCCCCCAGGCATGGGTCAGGTTAGGATGGAAGATGTTGCCCGCCGTGCAGGCGTGTCTAAAGTCACGGTCTCTCGAACGCTTCACTGTTCGGAAAAAGTCACTGAAAAGACGCGGCGGCGCGTGCTGCAGGCTATCACTGCGGTCGGTTACGTCAAAAATCTCGTCGCTGGAAGCTTGGCGTCGAACCGGACAAACGTCATTGCCGCCATTGTCCCCACGCTTACCAACGCAGCCTATGGCACGAGCGTGCACGCGATGGCCGAGGTACTTCGGCAGAACGGGTTTCACCTCTTGCTTGGAACCGTTGACTTCTCGCTGGCGGAGGAAGAATCCCTGATCGCCACATTTCTCGGGCGGCGGCCAGACGCCATGTATCTTCATGCATGCCGGCACACGCCGGCGGCCCGACGCCTATTGCGGAATGCAGGCATCCCCGTCGTCGAAGTGGGCGATCTCATCAGGCATCCCATCGATATGGTCGTTAGCTACTCGAACTTCGAGGCGGCAAAGTCCGCGACCATCTACCTCCTTTCCAAAGGCTACCGCCGCATCGCCTTTGTCAGCGCCTTCAAGCGAGAGAACGAGCGGCACTTCAACCGTTGGCGCGGTTACTGCGCCGCCTTGCGGGAGAATGAAATTCCCTACGATCCCGCGCTCGTTCTCGAGGAGCCGTTCGCCTTCCATTTTGGAGCCGAGGCACTGCTCACACTCCTTAATCGCACCCCGGATATTCAGGCTGTTCTCTTTGCCAGCGATCTCTGGGCGGTTGGAGCGCTGTTAGAGTGTTCGCGTCGCCGCTGGTCGGTCCCCGGGAGGGTTGCCATTGTCGGTTTTGGCGATCAGGAAATCGCGAGAGAGATTGTTCCCCAGCTCACGACTGTACGCCTCCCGTTCGAAGAGGTTGGGCGCGTCGCAGGGCAGAAGCTTCTCGATCGACTGCACGGACAGTCAGTCAAGCCGAAGATTGTCGATCTCGGGTTCAAGCTCATTGAGCGGGCAAGCACCTGATCCTGCTGAACGCCAGCCCAGGTTATTGACTCAGACTCTGTACTCAGTTTGAAAACGACATCATCCCATGGTTCACGGCCACGTGCGCCGCAGCCCATCACCGGGAATTATCCACTTTGCCTCTATGTCGGGAAATCTGATTTGATTCAGATCACAAAAACTGCATAACTCGCCAGTGCTAGGGCGTGTCATCAAACTTGCTATATGCAGCGGGAAACTGCGGTAAGTAGCTTGGCAGCATGGGAACAAGGCGCTATGGGCTACGGGATGATCAGTGGGAACGGATTGAGGAACTGCTGCCGGGGCGAAAGGGTTCGGTAGGTCGTCCGGCGCAGGACAACCGGCTGTTTGT
>Ga0182014_10006748_pt1 | contig 12209 bp, 9 predicted proteins | sample 612S2DmetaG_FD_120489 | JGI IMG/M metagenome (GOLD analysis project Ga0182014, IMG submission 120489) | Permafrost microbial communities from Stordalen Mire, Sweden - 612S2D metaG | ecosystem: Environmental > Terrestrial > Soil > Wetlands > Permafrost | place: Sweden: Stordalen | collected... | reverse complement strand
CGCCAGTCGAGCGACTCGACAAAAGCCCTCGACTCGCGCCAGCCGGGCTCCACAATCACGTACAGTTCCAGGTACACCCGCGTCCCCAGCAGCGACTCGATCTTGCGGCGCGCGCTGGTTCCGATCGCCGTCAGTTTCGATCCGCCCTTGCCGATCAAAATCGCCTTCTGCCCCGCGCGCTCGCAGTAAATCGCCGCGTTGATCCGCGTCAGCGGTTTCGTGCCCGGCCTCGGCTGTCCTTCCGGCTCTTCAAAGCGCTCAATCACCACGGCCGACGCATAAGGAACCTCCTCGCCGGTCTCGATCAGAATGCTTTCGCGGATCAATTCGGCGACCATGAAGCGCACGGGCTGGTCCGTGTACTGGTCTTTTGGGAAGTAGCGCTCGCCCGTCGGCAGCACATCGACAATCTTGCGCACCAGCACATCCAGTCCGTCGCGCTTGCGCGCACTCACCGGGATTACCTGCGCAAAGTTGTGCCGCTTCGCCAGCAATTCGATCATCGGCAGCAGCTCATCCTTGCGCACCAGATCGATTTTGGTCAGCACCAGGAACACCGGGCAATCCAGCTTGCGGATCAGCGAAAAGAGAAACTCATCTTCGTTCGACGCGTCGAAGCCGCCTTTGCCTTTTGCCCCGGCTGATTCGCTGAGCCGGACCCGCCGCGTCACATCCATCAGCACCAGCACCAGGTCGCGCGATTCCAGCGCCTCGTGCACTTCCTGCAGCATCCGCCGGTCGAGCTGCGAAGTCGGCCTGTGCACGCCCGGCGTATCCACAAAAACAATCTGCGCCGCCCCATGCGCACCTTGCCGCGCTCCCTTGGGCGCCGCGGGCACCTCCAACACGCCAACGATGCGGTTGCGTGTAGTCTGCGGCTTGGCCGTGACAATGGCCACCTTCTCGCCCGTCAGGGCGTTCAGCAAGGTGCTCTTGCCCACGTTGGGCCGGCCGAGGATGGCAACAAATCCGGATTTCACGCGCGACGCTCCATTCCTCATTATCGCGGACGGAGCGCTGGAACGCTGAGACGGAGTGCTGAAACACTGCGAACATTGCGCGTTCCCTGCGCGGTAGACTTCATGCTTCTCTTGGAAACGGCAGCCGCGCCGTCGGCGGAAACAGCCGCACGCGCTCAATGCGCCGCGCTGTCGACGCGACAATCTCCACGCGCAATCCCAGCGGTTCCAGCAACACCGTTTCGCCGGCCCTGGGAATGCGCCCCGCGATCTCGCTCACCAGGCCGCCCAGCGTGGTGGCCTCATAGTCTCCGCTTGGCTCCATCGTTTCACCCAGTAAATCGACCAGCTGATCGGCGGGAAAGCTGCCCGGCACGAGCCATGAGCCGGAGGGCTCGCGCTGCGGATCTTCGATCTGCGTATCGATTTCGTGCTCGTCGCGGATGTTGCCCACGATCTGCTCCAGCAGATCCTCAATGGTCACCAGCCCCGCCACCGCGCCATACTCGTCAATCACGATGCGCATGTGCTGCTTTTCGCGCTGCATCTCGCGCAGCAGTTCGTAACCGCGCTTGGTCTCGGGCACGAACGCCGCCGAGCGCAGTATCGTGGCCACGGTGCGCGTGCGTGCCTCCTCATCGGCAATCTGCAGCAGGTCGTGCGCAAAGGCCAGTCCTTTGATGTTGTCGAGCGAGCCAGAATAGATGGGCACGCGCGAGTAGTTGTGCCGTTTCAGCAGCTCCAGAAAGCTCTCCAGCGTGATCGATTCCGAGACGGCGAAGATCTCCGGCCGCGGCGTCATCACCTCGCGCACCAGCATGTCGCCAAACTCCACCGCCGAGCGCACCAGCTCGCGGTCGCTCTGTTCCAGGATTCCCTCTTCCTCACCCGCCTCGATCAGCGCTTCCACGTCGGGCGCGGGCTCCTCGGGATTGGCCGGCGCCTCAGCCAGCTCCGCCACGGAAAAGAAGAAGCGGATGAACACCGTGACCGGCGTCGCCAGCCAAAGCAGCAAACAGATGGGCCAAAGCAACCGTGCCGCCCACAGCCCGCGCGTGCGGTTGAAGAGCAGCGACGGAATCAGCTGGTTGCAGAAAATGACCACGAGCACCACGCCCAGAACCGCCTGCGCAATCTCCGCAGGGTCCGGCTCGCCGAGACGCGCGGCGTGGCCAAAGAGGATGGCGCCGAACTCGAGCGCGATGAGCCCCAGCGAAAGCTGCACCAGAACCTCCGCGCACAAGGCGGCGTGCTCGCGGCTCAGGCCGAGATGCGGTTCGATCCGTGTCTCCCAAGCGTCCAGATTTTCCTGCACCTCGCGGCTCAGAATCTTGCCAAACTCGGAGTAGACACGGCTGATGTACGAGGCCAGTGTCTGCACCACCGCAAGCACAGCAACGAAGATGATCTGGAGCGGCGTCATGGCTTCCGTCTCCGCGTTGAACGAGTGCGGCTCTCAATAGATGTAGAAGTTGCTGTTGGCGTGAAAGGGCACGACCCCAGTCGTGCCGATCGACGGCCGTTTGCCGCGAGGGCTTTAGCCCCTAAGGAATGTTCTTCTTGTTGCCGTGCCCCATCCATATGAACGCGCCGTGCCCCATCCTTTCGTCCGCCGCGGCGGAAAAGGGTGAGAGATGTCGTACCGCTCATTTTTTTCCGTTGTGCCTTTGATTTGTCATCCTGAGCGAGTCCCGGCGTGCCGGGACGAGTCGAAGGATCTGCGGTTGCTCTTCGTTTGGTGTGGGCCGTGCGCTCAATCAACCCCGGCGGCAGCCCCAGCCGTGCGCGCAAACTCTCCTCGCGCCGCTGCATTTCGCCCGCATCGGTCTCATGATCGTGGCCGGCCAGGTGCAGCAGCCCATGAAGCATCAGCACCTTGATCTCGGTGGCCAGCAAGTGCCCCTGTTCCACGCTTTGCCTCTGCGCCGTCTCCACACTGATGGCCACGTCGCCTGCGATGTTCTCTGTACCCCGGACGAAATGCTCTGATCGGAACGACAGCACATCCGTCGGCTGGTTTTTGCCGCGAAAGCGCGCGTTCAGGTTGCGCATCGCCGCGTCGCTGGTCAGCAGCACCGTCACTTGTCCGCGCAGCCGCACCGCGGCTTGCGCCAGGGTCAAAAATCTCGCCAGGGTTCGCGTGGAGGGCAGCCGGAACGTCTTCGCGCTCAGCTCCGTGGCAGGCCCAGCAGAAGGCTTCGCCGAAACCGGGTTCAGCGCGTCCGCCGCTCGGGAAAGTTCCAGTTCTGGTTCGATGAGGATCATCGTGCGCGGGACCGCGGCTCCTGCGTACGCGGTTCCGGGTCTGCTCCGATGATACGCGAAGCGTGCGTGCCGGAGGGCGTGCCCTCAGAACGTGCCCTCAGAACGTGTCTGCCTCGCCCTGTCACTGACGCGACGGCGATCCGGGAGTAAAATCCCCTGCCGAAGGGAGTTTTCATGCGCAAGACCCTTTTTTCTGCACTATTCCTGCTAACCATGGCGGCGGGCGGCCAGGGTGCGGCGGGCCCCTTTGACGGCGTATGGAATACCACGGTGACCTGCGAAGCCAAAGGCAGCGCCCAGGGGTACACCTGGCACTTCACCAGCACCATTGCCAATAACAACCTGCACGGCGAGCGCGGCGACGCGGGGCAGCCCGGATACCTGGCGCTCGATGGAAAAATCAATCATGACGGTAGCGCCAAACTGACGGCTTCCGGCTTGGTCCTCTCGACGCAGTACGCGCACGGCCCGCTCGTGAGCAAGGGCGAGCAGTACAGCTACGAAGTGAAGTCGCATTTCACCGCCGCCGAGGGCGACGGCGATCGCAGCACAGGACTGGGCATCTACGGCCGCCCCTGCCACTACGTTTTCAGCAAGCAGACCGCACCCGCCGCGCCAGCCAAGCCGTAGCAGCCGCAGAGACAGCAAAGGCTGGGATCGCCCTCCTGCGACCCCAGCCCAGCCGTTCTACTGGCTATTGGCTACTCCCTATTCCCTGTCTTACTGCGGCTTGGCCGGATGCTTCGGCTGCCCCTCTTGGCGGTCTGCGCTTTGCGAAACCCCCGCCGTGATCGCACCCTCCAACGGCAGCTCCTGCTGTTGCGGCTTGGCGCTTTCATACGCGCGCACAATGCGCTGCACCAGCGGATGCCGCACTACGTCGCCCTCTTCGAAGTGGCAGAACGCCACCCCCTCCACGCCGCCCAGAATGTTGATCGCGTCCAGCAATCCCGACTTGCGCGGGTTGGGCAGATCGATCTGCGTGATGTCGCCCGTGATCACGGCCTTCGAATTGTTGCCCATGCGCGTCAGGAACATCTTCATCTGCTCGATGGTCGTGTTCTGCGCTTCGTCGAGAATGATAAACGCGTCGTTGAGCGTGCGCCCGCGCATAAACGCCAGCGGAGCCACCTCGATGACGTTGCGCTCCAGCATTTTGTCGACCTTTTCAACGTCGATCATGTCGAAAAGCGCGTCGTAGAGCGGGCGCAGATAAGGATCGATCTTTTCCTGTAGTGTGCCCGGCAAAAAGCCCAGCCGCTCGCCGGCTTCTACCGCGGGGCGCACCAAAACGATCCGGCTGACGCGCTTGGCGTTGATGGCCGCGACGGCCATAGCCACAGCCAGGTAGGTTTTGCCCGTTCCGGCCGGGCCCACGCCGAAGACCATATCGTTCTGCTCGATAGCCTCCACGTAGCGGCTCTGGTTGAGCGAGCGCGGCTGCACGGTGCGCTTAATCCCAACTGACCGTTGCTTGCCGGCCTCGGCCACCGTGCGCAGAGTCATCGCGGCATCGGCCACCACCAGGCGCAGCATGCCGTTCAATTCGCCGTTGTGGGGATTGATGCCCTGGCGGCGCAACGCTTCAAAGTCTTCGAAAATCTGCCGCACGCGGACCACGCTTTCTTCCGGTCCCTGTACGTGCACGGCGTCGGAGCGAAGATCGATGCGAACGCCGAGCGAGTCTTCCATTAGCCTTAGGTTTTCATCGCGGGTCCCGAACAGGGGCTCGAGGTTTGGCGTGATCTCCAGAGCGATCTTCAAGGGTTCAACGTCCTCCGGGACAGTGAATTGTATTTAAGGTGTATCGGCAGCACACCACTGGAACGCAAGCGCCCCCCGGGCGCTTGCTGGCAACCGGTTGATTTTGAAAGGAGTCGAAGAGCGCAGGGCACAACCGGGTCCATCTTCTGGGTTGTCCTGCAGGGCCGCGGATTGAGGTTGAGTACCAATTCCAGTATTGCGAGAGTAGCGCGAGCCGCGTTGCCCGTCAACCGTCCCTCCATTACTTTTGATGCAGCGGTTGCCGAGGGAGATACGGGGCCGGATGCAAAAGGATGAACTGGGCCCGCCGGGAACATGGTCAGATCCGCGGACCGCTGGCGATAGAATCGGAACCATGAAAGAATCTCGCCCAGGCTGCTCGCGGCGCGACGTCTTGCGGTGGGGTGCGTCGGCAACGGCGGCCATCTGCACCCGCCGCATGGCCTCGGCCGCTTTCCCCACCGCCCCGCCGGCATCGTCCGGCACGACATCGCCGGCCTTCCGCCCTACGTTGCTCAACCAGGTGCATTACGCGCAGGTCGATCTCGACTCCGGCCCGGCCGAGCAGCAGTTCGAGCAGTGCCAACAGGTGCTGCTCAACCTCAGTGACGACGGTTTGCTGCGCCCGTTTCGCTTTCGCGAGGGGTTGCCCACGCCCGGCTACGAGCTCGGTGGCTGGTACTCCACCGATGGTTTCGCGGCCGCGTGCCCCTTCGGTCAGTGGATCTCCGCGCTGGCCCGGATGTACGCCGTCACGCGCGACCCCGCCACCACGCCAAGATCGACCGCATGATTCGCGGCTACGCGGCAACTCTCGAGCCCCTCGGTAAGTTCTATCAGAATTACCGCTTCCCCGGTTACATCTACGACAAACTCTCCATCGGCCTCACCGACGCGCATGTTTTCGCGCATCACCCCGCGGCTCTCGACGTCCTCGCCCGCACCACCGATATTGTCCTGCCTTACTTGCCGCCCAAAGCCATGCCGCACCAGGAAACGCCCATCCTCGCCGGCGAGGACTTCACCCGCCACGTGTGGGACGAGACCTACACCATGCCGGAGAATCTGTTCCTCGCCTGGCTGCGCACCGGCAATACGCGTTACCGCGAGCTGGCCCGCCGCTTCCTCTTCGACGAGTACTTCGATCCCCTCGCTCGCGGCGAAAACGCGCTGCCCGGCCGCCATGCCTACAGTCATGTGAATGCGTTGGGCTCCGCGGCAACTGCCTATCTCGCGCTCAGCGACGAGAAATATCTCCGCGCTGCAAAAAACGCCTTCGCCATGATCCAGCAGCAGAGTTACGCCACCGGCGGATGGGGTCCACACGAGCACTTCATCGAGCCCGGCAGCGGCGCCCTCGGCGAGAGCCTGAACACGGTCCACGCCAGCTTTGAAACCCCTTGCGGCGCCTATGCGCACTTCAAGCTGGCACGCTACCTCCTGCGCATCACCGCCGACCCGCGCTATGGCGACAGCATGGAGCAGGTCTTTTTCAACACCGTGCTCGGTGCCAGGCCTTTGCAGCCCGACGGCTCCTCCTTCTACTACTCCGACTACACCTTCAAGGCCAAGCGCGTTTACTACGGCGCCAAATGGCCGTGCTGTTCGGGCACTCTGCCGCAAATCGCCGCCGACTACCGCATTAGCGCGTACTACCGCAGCGACCGTGGCGTCTACGTCAATCTCTATCTCCCTTCCACGCTCCGCTGGAACGCCCGCGGCGCGCAATTCGCCCTGCGGCAGCAGACCGCGTATCCCTACTCGAGTTCCATCCGCCTCGACGTCACCGCCTCCACGCCCGCCGAGTTCTCCGTCTTCCTGCGCATTCCCGCATGGGCTCGCGGCGCGTCGCTCACCGCGAGCGGCATGCGCGATTCGCGCCAACTCGAAGCGGGAACCTTCGCCGAAATTCGCCGTCAGTGGAAGAACGGCGATCGCATCGAGCTAGATCTACCCTTTGCCACACGCCTTCAGGCCGTCGACGCGCAGCATCCCGACGTAATGGCGCTCGTCACGGGCCCGCTTGTCCTCATGGCGTTGCGCGAGGGCGATACGGCGCATGAACCCGTGGCGCGGGCCGCGCTGCTCGCCGCCAGACAAACCACGGCGCAAGGCCATGAGTGGATCGCCGACTCGGGTGCCGGCGCGCTACGCCTGAGGCCGTTCGCCGACGTCGGCGAAGCGCCCTACACGACGTATCTCAAAGTTGTGGCCGAGTAGACGCGCAAAGCGCTCTCCGCCGCCGAACTCTCCATCGCATCCGTGGCTCATCGCCGCCCCGGTCCGGTACACTGCACTAAATTCCCGGAGCCCGCCGAGGGAACCCGCAAATGTCCCTTCTCTATATCGTGGTCCTGGTCGTGATCGCCGCCGCGCTGCTGGCAGTGGCCATTTCTCGCGCCCTGCGGGTAAAAACCAAGGCCGATTACCTCGTCGCCGGTCGCTCGCTCTCCGCCTTCGTGCTCGTCCTCACCCTGCTCACCTCGTGGATCGGCGCCGGATCGCTCTTTGCCGGGGCCGAAAACGCCTACAAGAACGGCTTTGCCGCGTTATGGCTGCCGGCCGGCGGCTGGCTCGGCCTGTTGCTCATCTACTTCATCGCCCCGCGCGCCCGCAAATTCGCACAGTTCACCCTGCCTGACCTTCTCGAAGCGCGCTATAACCAGACCGCCCGCGTGCTCGGCACCATCGCCATCTTATTCGCCTACGTGGCCATCACAAGCTATCAGTTCAAGGGCGGCGGCAACGTGCTGCACCTCATCTTTCCCGACACTCTGACGCCGGAGCAGGGCACCTGGATCATCGCCATCTTCGTCATTGTCACCACGGCCATGGCCGGCATGTCGTCCGTCGCCTATATGGATGTGGCCATCGGCTCGCTGGTCACCGTCATCTGCGTTATAGCCACGCCCATGCTGCTGGCCAAGGCCGGCGGTTGGTCCGGGCTGCACGCCTCGCTACCGGCCACGCACTTTCAGTTTCTCGGCAACCTCACCCTCGTGCGCGCGCTCGAATTCCTCGTTCCCACAATGCTGCTGATGCTCGGCAACCAGGTCATGTACCAGAAATTCTTCTCCGCCAAATCCGAGCGCGACGCGCGCATCTCCGTCGTCGGCTGGATCGTGGGCACGGTAGTGCTTGAAACGCTCATCGTCGCCATCGCTGTAATCGGCTCCGCACTCTACAAAACAGGCGAAGCCGCCGCGCAGCCCTACGAAATCATCCCTTACACGGCACGCCACGGACTGCCCGCGCTCATGGGCGCATTGCTGCTGGGCGCAGTCTTCGCCAAGGTCATCTCCACGGCCTCGAATTATCTCTTCTCGCCGGCCAGCAATCTCATCGAAGACGTTTTCGTACGCTACATCGCTCCGGGCGCGTCGAACAAGAGCGTCCTCATCTTCTCTCGTCTCGCCGTGCTGCTGCTCGGCGCCTGGGCGCTCTATCAGGCCCTCTACGCCCCCAGCATTCTTGCCAAGATGCTCTACGCCTATACCATCTACGGGGCCGCGCTTACGCCGGTGGTGCTGGCCGCGTTCTACTCCAAACGCGCCACGGCCTGGGGCGCAGTCGCCGCCATCGCCACCGGAACCGTTGTCACCCTCGGATGGGACGCGCCCGGCGTCAAGCCGTTCCTGCATCTCCCGTCGATTCTCGCCGACCGCGACGCCATTTTCCCGGCGCTCTTCGCTGCCGTCACCGCGCTCATCCTCGTGAGCGCCTTCACGCCCAAGCCAACAATGGAGCAGTTAGCAAAGCTGGCCGAGTAGGGCGAGCGAATCATTCCCGCATGGACGAACGCCCTCAGTGCTTCTCCATCCACTTGAGCGTTTTCTCAGCGAGCCGTGCGAAAGCCTTCACCGCCAACTCCAGGTGCTCCGTCCGTGTGTCCTCGATCTTGTTGTGGCTGATTCCCTTGATCGATTGCACAAACATCATCACCGTCGGAATTCCCGATCGGCAAACCTCCGAAGCGTCATGCAGCGGTCCCGAGGGTAGCCGCCGCGTCTCCGGCGTCGTCTCCAGAATCGCCTCTTCGCAAAGCTCGATCAAATCCGTGTGAAACGGAATCGGCTCGATGCTGTAGATTCTGGACCACTCCACCTCGCACCGCTCTTCGGCGGCAAAGCGCCGGCTCGCAGCCTGCGCCTCCGCAAACATATTGGCCAGAATGCCGGCGTCCAGATCGCGCTGATCGAGAGTCGCCTCGCACCGCCCCACCACAGCCGTCACAATCCCGGGAAAGGTTTTTACGCTCCCCATCGTGCACACTGAGTCAGGATGCTTCCCGGCAATCGTGCGTATCTCGAGCGCCAGTTTCGCTGCGGCAGCCAGCGCATCCCGCCGCACCGCCATGGGAGTTGAGCCCGAGTGTGCCTCTTGCCCTGTGAATGTGATGGCATAGCGCTCCACACCCTTCGTCCCCATCACCACACCCAGCGGTAAATCCGAATTTTCCAACACCGGCCCCTGTTCAATGTGCAGTTCGAGATATGCAGCGACATTCTTGCGCTCCGCGGCCGCGTCTCCAATCCGGTCAATGTCAATGCCCACCTGCTTCAGAGCCGCTTCCAGCGTAATCCCGTCCCGGTCCGTCCGTCCCCTGTCGGCCGCAATCGACTGCGTCCCCGAAAATGCCGCCGATCCGAACAAGCTGCGGCCAAAACGCGCCCCCTCCTCATCCGCCCAATCCACCAGTCGCACAGTAAACGGCGGTTTTCCGTCGTATTTTTCCGCCAGATACCGCACCACCTCAAGTCCCGCAACCACGCCGAGGCATCCATCCAGCCAGCCGCCGTTGGGAACCGAGTCAAGATGGCTGCCCAGAACAAGCGTCTTCTCGCTCGAGCCCCGCAGCGTGATCCACTGATTTCCCGCGGCATCGAAGTGTCGCTCCACAGGAAGGCCGATCAGCTTGCTCCCAAACCATTCGCGCGCCTTGAGCCATGTGGGTGTAAACGCAACCCGCTGCGCCCCGTCAGCGTTGGCCGTCAGGTCGCGAAGCTCGCGCAGATTCGAAATTACATTTCCTGGCTCAAGTGGCATACGATCCCCCCTCCCTGATTCTCGCAGCAGCAACCGCTTTGTGAAACGCTGTGCAGATCGGAAAGACATCAGGGTCTTAAAACGGGTCTGCCGTGAGTAGCGCCGGCCTCCTGGCCGGCTGTACTGGCGGCGTCCTCGCCGCCAGCGGCGGGTGCTCCATCCTAAACCCGTTTTCTGCGTTCAGGCCTGTACCACACGAAAAAAAATTGCTCCGCGCAGCCAAACCCGTCTTACACTGTCGATGATCCCCCGGAACCGCCATGCCTGTCGCTCAGCTCACCCTCGAGATTCGCATCGAGCACGCCCAGTCGCTCAAGGACCGCCGCCAGGTCGTGCGCTCGCTCAAGGATCAGTTGCGCCAAGGCTTCAACGTCTCCGTGGCCGAGCTCGACGAGGCCGTCACCTGGCAATCGGCCACCATCGGCGTCGCCGCCATCTCGCGCTCGCGCGATTACCTACATGGCCTCATGGAAGAAACCGAACGCGCCGCCCGCCGCATGACCACCGAGCTCGGCGCCGACCTGACCGACTCCTTCTGGGAATATATCGAGAGCTGAGAGCCGCGCTTTGCAACCACCCCCTCCGTGCTAACCTGAATCTTCCTCAGGGAGCTTTAGCTTGCAACCCACTGCGTTCGTTATTGCCGTATTCGAGTTTGTCCTGCTCCTTTTCTCGCTCAGTTTTCACGAGTGCGCGCACGCCTGGATGGCCTCGCGCCTCGGCGACCAGACGGCCCGGCTGCAGGGGCGCATCACGCTCAACCCCATGTACCACATCGATCCCATCGGAACCTTGCTGTTTCCGGCCCTGGTCATCTTTGGGCCGCTCATCGGCTTCCATCTTCCTTTCATGCTCGTCGGCTGGGCCAAACCCACCCCCGTCATCACGCGCAAATTCAAGAAAATTGTCCGCGACGACAACCTCACCACTCTCGCCGGGCCCTTTTCCAATCTCATCCTTGTCGCGGTAGCACTCACAGCCCTGGTAGTGATGGCGAAAGTCGTGCCCAACGGCGCACCGACCGTCCAATTGTCCTTTGCGGCCGCATTGGGCATGGCCGATCCCAGTCAAGCGCATCCCGTCGCCCTGCTCCTCAGCCTTGCCATCCTCATCAACTTCTCGCTCTTCTTCTTCAACCTGCTGCCCATTCCTCCGCTCGATGGCAGCCGCGTGGTGCGCAATATGCTGCCCTACAACGCGGTGCGGGTCTACGACCGGATCGGCGGCTGGATCAGCTACCTCCTCATGATCTTTGTCGGCAGTTTCCTGTTGCGCCTGCTGCTGTGGCCCGCGCTGGGGCTGGTCTTTTCGCTGCTTGGGCGCCTCTGAGAAAGCCGCTCATTCGCCGCGCCTCCTCCCGCTACAATGGAATGAGCGTTTTATCTGGTCTTTCATTGCCATGCACGCGGCCAGTTTTCCTGGCCGCCAGGAATTCGAATCGCAATCATGTCTGAACTCCCCAATCGATCCGAACGGCCGCGCGTTTTAAGCGGCATGAGGCCCACGGGAAAGCTGCACCTGGGCAACTACATGGGCGCACTCGCCAACTGGGTCAAGCTGCAAGACCAATACGAGTGCTATTTCTTCATCGCCGACTGGCACGCCCTCACCACCGACTACGCTGACACTTCGCAGATCACGACCAACATCGAAGAGGTGATGCTCGACTATCTGGCCGCCGGACTCGATCCCGCGAAGAGCGTGCTGTTTCTGCAAAGCCGCGCCAAGCAGCATTCTGAGCTTTTTCTCGACCTTGCGATGATCTCCCCGCTCGGCTGGCTTGAGCGCGTGCCCAGTTACAAGGAGATGCAGGAGAACCTCACTAACCGCGATCTCACCACCTACGGTTTTCTCGGCTACCCGGTGCTCATGGCCTCCGACATTCTGCTTTACCAGCCCGATTTTGTGCCCGTAGGGCAGGATCAGCAGGCGCATGTCGAACTGACCCGCGAAATCGCGCGGCGCTTCAACTTCTTTTACCCAGCAGGAACAAGAAAATCCGGATTTAGCTACGCCCGGCAGGATGCACTCGTCGACGCTAATGGCCAAAATCTAGCCAGAAAGTTTGGGACAGAATTGACGGGTACACACTATCAAGTCGTTAATCCTTCCGAAGTCTATAATCCGATCGAACGTGAAGTGTTACCCGAGCCCACAGTTCTCCTAACGCCCTCT
>Ga0182014_10006747_pt1 | contig 12209 bp, 11 predicted proteins | sample 612S2DmetaG_FD_120489 | JGI IMG/M metagenome (GOLD analysis project Ga0182014, IMG submission 120489) | Permafrost microbial communities from Stordalen Mire, Sweden - 612S2D metaG | ecosystem: Environmental > Terrestrial > Soil > Wetlands > Permafrost | place: Sweden: Stordalen | collected... | reverse complement strand
CGAACCCTCGCTACTTCGGGATGCGCCGTGGCGTGACTTGGCTCAACGCCGTGAACGACCAGTTCGCCGGGATCGGGGCGGTCGTGGTCCCCGGCACGGTCCGCGACTCGCTCTACATCTTGGACCTGCTGTTGAACCTCGAAGGCGGGCCGCGCCCCGAAGTCGTCATCACCGACACCGCCTCTTACACCGACATGGTGTTCGGGCTGTTCGCGATCCTCGGCTACCAGTTCGCTCCTCGCATCAGGGACATCACCGACACCAGGTTCTGGCGGACCGACCCTGGTGCTGACTATGGAGCCCTCAACGCCCTGGCCGCCAACCGCGTGAGCCTCGACCGCGTGAGGGAGTGTTGGACGGACATGCTCCGGGTCGCCGGGTCGCTGTCGACCGGGGCGGTGCGTGCGTACGACCTCATGCGGATGATGAGCCGAGACGGCCACCCCTCCCGGCTCGGCCAGGCCTTCGCTGAGTACGGACGGATCCCCAAGACCGTCCACCTGCTCTCCTTCGTCGACGTCGACGACTCGTACCGACGGCGCACCAGCCGCCAGCTCACGATCAGCGAGGGACGTCACCAGCTCGGCCGCAAGATCTTCCACGGCCACCGGGGCCAGCTCCGCCAGGCCTACCGGGAGGGCCAGGAGGACCAGCTCGGTGCCTTGGGCCTGGTGCTGAACGCGGTGGTCCTTTGGAACACGGTCTACATGGACGCCGCATTGCAACAGCTGCGTGCCGCTGGCCAGGAGGTACGCGACGAGGACGTGGCCCGACTGTCGCCGCTCGGCTTCAAGCACCTGAACTTCCTGGGCCGCTACTCCTTCACAGCCCCGCAGAAAGGGCCTCTCCGGCAACTTCGGGACCCGGGCGAACCTGACGACGATGAGGACGAGTAGTGCCTGCGCGCGCTGAGAGCGACCGCGCTAATTTCCGCGCAGATCCTCCTCAACCCCCAGTACCTGGTCCGCCAGTCCTACCGTTGGGCCGGCGTCGACGCCCGGGTCCCCAAGGGTGCACTGGTGCACGCCCTCCGCCACACCATGGCCACGCGCCTGGCCGAGGACGGCGCCAGCGCCAGCGAGATCCAGCACATTTTGGGCCACGAGAGCCTCAACACCTCTCAGGTGTACATCGACGCCACGGCGAACGAGCAACGCGCGGCTGTCCGGGCGAACCGCACCTACCAGGCCCTCGGCCGGATCGCCAAGGACATGTGAGCTGCCACTCCCCCCCCAGTCGAGGATAAACGTGATTTCGCAACTCCCCCAGTCCGGGGCAGGGGCATCTCTCGGTCGGCGGGCGCTAACCGCGGCGCCCAGCATCCGTCAGCCCAGCTCATCACGAGGCGCCTGACCTGGCAATGCCGCGGTCCTGTCAACCTCTGGGTCCTTCGGGCCGACGTAACGCCACCAGATGGCCTTCAGGTCCCGCCGAACAAACCAACCACCCGCACCGGAGCAGGTATCCAGACGCGCCCAGCCAGGCGCGCCGCGACTTCCTACGCAGCCGCTTGACCTCGGCGACGGTTGGACAGTGGTGCAGGATATTCATGTCCCCGGGTCACGGGCGCCGTAGGTCATCGGCCGCGTCGCTGACACCTCTCAGGTCGACCTCCTGCGCGGGAAACCGTACTTGTGGCTCGTGGCCCCTGGAGCCGGCTCTCGCCGACGTGCTGAAGCACAGCCGTGCAGGACGGGTGCCGTTCGAGGTCGGTCCACAGGTTCGACCCGAACTGCCTCGATCGAGTGCGCTACTGACCCTATGTCTCCAGCGCAATGCGCCACTCATCGCGGCGAGCGCTCTCGGCCTCGACGAGCGCGGCCAGTCAACTGTACGGTGGCGATGCTCTCGGTGCGCGTTGGCGAGCGCAAGCCAGCGGACCGCGGCGGTTTCCAAGCCCTGGTCAGAAGCGGACGCCCTGGTCAGGTGGCTTGTCTCCTTGGTCGCGCCAATCTCCGGGCGATTCCTCCTCAACCCCCGGATCCCCCCCGATCCCCCATTCACGCTGCTGCCGAAGGCCTACGACCCCTACCGGCTCATGGCTGGTGACAGTGTCCTTGCCAGCACCCCAACTGCCCCCTTCGGAAAGCAGGCAACCAGGAAGGCCGGTAGCACGTTGCCGAGTCCATCGTGCCCGGGTCTGGTTGGGTTGGCCCGGACATTAGCCTGGAGCGGGGTTCTCTACGGTGAACCAGCGCCAGTTGTAACTGTCCATCCCACCGTGCTTCGCTTTGTACTGGTTGAGCGCCTCTAGCCATTGACTGAGGAGCAAGACGACATCGCTGTTTTGAGGCAACGTGTCCTCATCGAGAAGTTCAACGAACTCACGGCTCGGGTCCCGCTCTAACAGCTTGCTCAGCTCAGTGAGCAAACGGTTGAGGTTGCGGATCTTGAGAGCATTGACGATGCCGTCCTGCTTCTTCTTAGACAATTCACTCATCTCGCGGTGCGCCGCTTCGAGCATTGGGACTAACCGTTTGTAAGTCGTCACCTGTTCCTCGGTGGGCGCATCGGGGTCGGGTGCCGGGTTACGTGGCGGGTGTCGTGGGGCCATCGTGTCTCTTTCTACTGGGGGAGCCGGCGAGTGAACTCGACGTATTTCTTGCGTAGCGCCTCGATCGGTCGGCGACCGGCGTCGAGTAACTGGACCATTAGATCAATATCGGAGTCATCGAGGCAGACGATCGCTGCCCTCTTTGCTGAGTGGAGATCAATGATGTTTTGCTGCACGTTCCGGGGTGGCGGGGTGCGCGCTAGCAGGACGCCGAACCGGCCCATGCTCGCGTCGTCCAAGTATCGGTAGAGCTGATTGACGTTCTCGGGGTTGAGCGCGACAACGTTCTTGAGTTCGATGACCACCTGTCGGGCCGCGTACAGGTCGCGCAGGTCGCAGAGAAACGGTGCTTTGCCATCGTTGTGGAAGATCACGTCGCGGATGTGGGCTCCGCTAATTGTGCGTTCCTGCCTACCAGCGAGGTCGAGTTCGGGGTACAGGAGGGAAGAGAGTAAGTCGAAGGCGAGACTCTCGAACTTCTTGTCAGCACCACCCGTGCGACCGGTCGTCAGCGTGTGCAGTTCCTGAGCTTTCCGCCTTAGGGTGTCGAGGCGCAGCGGAGTGAACAGCGGGTCGGCGCCACACTCGTCGGCCTGCTGCTCACGGCTCGTGACGTAGGAGCTGACCACCTGGTAGTGCGCCCGGTTGTGGGCAAGCACGGTCGCCTTAGCGACTGCGCGATTGTGTCTGCCAGGGGGCAGGACGAGGCGAAGATAGGTCGTCTTGTAGTAGTCGGGATAGTTGATCCACGGGAGGCGTCGGAGAAGGGCGAGCGGGGCGAGAAGGACCGGTGATCCGTGGGTTGGGTCGTATGGCAACTCCGCGTCAAACGGCTGCCACTCCAGCCGGTCGGAATCCCAGCCGTTGAGTCGGTAGCGTCGGGTCGGGATGCCGAAGCTTCGGCAGCGCTCAGTGGTAAACGTAGCGAGCCAGCGTTTCATGACCGATGCGGTGAGGTCACTGATTCGGTCCTCCGCGACCTTTGGGATAAGTAGGGCGAGGATTTCAATGTGGTTGAGCCCTGTCGCCCCCAACTGAGGAACCTCCCTAAACCCCTCGATGATCGCCTCGCTGAGTGCCGGTCCGATAGCGGACCCGCGCTTGGTTCCTACTGCGTAGCCGAGACCGAGTTCATCCGGCTCTCGGATCTCTGCCAGTAACGAACGAGCGGCAGCCGTCCGGCCGGCAAGGGCGTGTCTTCGAATCTGCTCAACGAAACCGACGAGCGCCTCATGGATCTCCTGGTACTCGGGTCGATCCGACTTCCACAGCAGGAATGGGTCGAGGCATAGCGGAAGGTCTTCGCTGAGATGCGGGACGACGAAATCGACCTCGTCTTGGCGGATGACCAGCCCGAAGACGTCACTGAGACGTGGGTTGACCAGGCCGGTTGGGTCAACGGCCCCGGGACAGTCGTCACGTCCCGGTGGTGTCACTGACATCGGTATCCAGGTGTCACGAACGGGACGACGTCCGCGCTCGCGGCTTCTCGATCACGCCCGGCTTTCAGTGCTTGTCGTCGGCCGATCCACGCGGCCGCGCCGACACTGACGCAAGCCACCCCGGCTGATACCCAGGCAGCGACTGTCTCCCCCTCGATCATGCATGTGGAAGCTTACGCTGTGGCATCTTTGGAGTTGAAGAGGATCTGCGCCAAAACTAGCGCGGTCCGCTTGAGCTGGTCGTCTGGCCTGGCACCTCCACAGCCAAGTGCAAGCCTCTGAACAGGCACGAGGCGCTACTTTGCCTCTGGGGTCAGCTTGAGGATGACGGGGCCTACTTGGACCGAGCTGGCAGGCGTCGGCTAAGCGCGAACAGCGTGAACTACCTCGTACAGGCTGCTATCAAACTGGCCGGCATCGACCCTCTCCCCTACTCCGCCCAATCGCTCCGGGCCGGCTTCGTCACCCACACCCACCTGCGCGGCGCCGGCGACCGGGCAATCCGCCCACCAGACGTCGGCATCGTTCGCTTGCGACCCTGGGCCAGTGCGTCAGGGCTCACGAGGCGCGGCAGGACAATGCCGCCATTCAACTTGCGTTGTGATCGTGGGCATCGCAACAAACGGGCCAGGAGTTACCGACTTGCCACGTAGAATAAACGGTTGCACTTCGGAGCGACTACGAATTAGTCGATGAGGACATCCTCGTGGGCGACAGCTACGCATACACCGTCTTTGACGATGTAGCACTCCATGTAATGATGACCGACGTACAAAGAGCTCTCCTTCTGTTGGCGCGTACCATCGTCGGCCATCAGTTCGCCACGCAACGCGCCCAGCCCCGCAGCTTCCTCACCATGGTTACGTACCTTCCAAAACACTTGGAAGGGCTCGGGAACATCGGTGCCAACTAGGCGGAACAGCAAGGCCCTTTGCTTTGCCACCTTGCCCCGCGTGCTCTTTAGCGCCCGCCGTCTCTCTGCGCGGTTCGGGTAGGTTGGCTCGGTCACGTCGCAGGTGATCTCTAACCTGTGTGAGCGCCTAACCGGGTACTTCTCGCTTATGTACTGCTCCTTGGGTGCAGCGCCAGGACGGAGGACCTGCGAGAAGTTGTTCCGCGCAAGCGCGCTTGTGAGAGGAGCGCGAGCAAAACCTTGCCTCTCTTGTTCTCGCACAGCGGCCGCCGCCTTCGTAATTTGGCTTTCGCCAAAACCAGCGCTTAGTCTCGCGATCATGGCGGACCGGGTACCTTGGCCGGCCGCCTCCGCGAGATCAATACCCACCTGAGCGAGCCAGGCCCGGAACGCCTTGTGCCGGGAAGGGAACTCGCGCCACTTATCAGCAAAGTTCTCGTCGGCCACCGGGCTCATCACTCGGGGCCCAAAAAAGTCCTTCTCGATGAGGTCGGGCATGTGGGCGACGGCATCAATGACGGCCACAAAGAGGTCGTCGCCACCCTCATAAGCTTGGGCCGCCAGGGTGGTTATCAGTATCGACGGGGGGCGGTGCTCACCGTCGTCTTTGAAGTAGAGGTCTCGGTGCGCCTTGAGCACCTGGACAAGACGTTGAAGGGTGGTCTTGACCATCCAGTCCGGGAACTCCCCGACGCTCTTCCTGGCCTCGGCAGCCAATTCCGCCTTCCTGCGCATGTGCTCCTGGGCCTTACGGGCATGGAACCACTCGGCGTACTTGATCGGGTCGCTCTTTTGCCAGTTGAAAAGCCGTTTGTCCGTGAGCAGGATCCCGCTGGGAGGCGTCTCTGTGTTCGGTATCGCCGGCAGGACGTCAAGGTGGAAGTCACTTTCATAGCGGAGCGTCCAACAGCGTCGGCTTTCGTTGTACTCATAGGGGCACCCTGGTAAGCCACGGTAAGCTTCCATGTAGTCGGCTAGCGCTTGGCCCACCACTGTCTTCAGCCTCTTCTGGGACACCTCCGCCTTGGCGACGTTGAGGCGGCACACCATGTCGAGGTCGAACTCCGCAGCCAGTGGGCGCACAACGGTGCCCAGCCGGAACGACCCTTGGGGGTAGACGTCCCAGCCGTCAGCGGACTGGTCAGCAAGGAACTGGCCGACCTGGCTGTACTGTTGTTCGGCCACAGCGTGCAAGTAGGGGGGCAGGTCGAGCTGCTCGACGCTGCGGACCAATACCGCGCAGAGGTTCTCGGCGTTCGGTGGGCGGCTAAACGAGGTGATGCTAGACATCGGGCGCGTTCCTTGGCGTGTGGAAAGGTGTGTAGGGGCCGGCAAAGTGGTCGAGGAATATCTCTTTCACCTGGCCGCTGACGAGCCGGCTGTGGTGTTCCGCCCGACCCCGGAGCTCCTCGGGGCTGACCCCGTCCAGGCGGAGCAGCTTGTCCGGGACAGCGGGGTCCACTCGGAGCGACTGGTCTTTGGGTAAAAGGTGGTACGTCGCGTTGGCGGCTGCCAGGCTCTGCCCGCGTAAAAACACTGAAGCCGCCTGGAACGACCACTGCAACATGCCGCCGCGGTCTAGTCTGCTGGGGCGGGCACAGACATCTGAGGTGGTCCCAAGACTGAGCACTCTGATGTCAGCCAGCTCGATGTTGAACTCGCTGACGGCTTCTGATATCGCCACCATGGCCGGGTTATTGGCCCATATGCCGCCGTCAACGAGCCTCATGCCACGTAGGCCGTGCGCCGGCAGGTATGTCGGCGCCGCGGACGTAGCCATGGCCACGTCCACCATCGTCTCCCGCCAGTCCCTCGTCAGCCGGTCCGAGTGCGGGGTCCTGAACAGGTGGACATGGTCGTTGCGAAGGTCAAAAGAGGGAATGCACAGCGGCACCCGGCTCTCCCAGAGGCACGAATCGCCGAGCACCGTGTGAAGTGCCTGGGCCAATGGCTTGGCGCGGTATTTAGCCGCCAGCACCTGGCGGGCGACGCGGCGGCGTGGGTGGCCAAAGATCCTCGGCCCATAACGCAGGTAGAACTCCACGACCTCTGAAGGGCTCCGCCCAGCAGCCATGGCTAGGGCGATGATGCCGCCCGTAGAGGTGCCGGCGACCAGATCGAAGTGTTCGACCAGAGATGTCCCGAGGTCGTTCTCAAGGCACTCTAGGACCACGGCCGAGAACATCCCCTTGTAGCCGCCTCCGTCTAGGGCCAGGATCTGGAACCGCCTGGACGGAGGTGTTCCAGGGGCGTTGGTGGGGACTGGCTCGGCCGCCAAGGGCGAGCGCGCCGGGACGTCTTGGGTGCCGCCAGCGGAAGATTTGTCAAAAGGGCTGGTCATTGGCCACCGAAATCCTAAATGTGTAAGTACACGTATGTTATCATTCGCGCGCGAATGCTGCGTCTCACAGTTCCGGTTAAGGGGGCCGGCACTGCACCTGACGGCGATCAGGTCTGGTAACCATGCTCCTACTAGGGTGTGGCGATTGAGGCTGACGCAGGTTGGCCTGGTGCATTGGCGCAGCTAACAGCGGCCGTCGCCTCAGCCATGCGCGCTGCCGATGGCGGCCTCATGGGGTCCGGGCGAGTTGCCTAGTTTTACAAAACGAGCTATATTTACTGTCGTTGTGAAGAACCATCCGATTGTAAATATCAAGGGCCCCCTGGAGAAGGAAGCGACCCGCATCCTCCAGGAGATCCCCGGAGTCACCGTGGAAGTGGAGCCGACCCTGCCTGGGGGGCGGCGGCCCGACATCCTCGTCCGTGCCGGCGACGTCACCCACGTGGTAGAGGTCAAGGTACAGCGGGTGACCAACGCTGCTGCCGCCCGGCAGCTCGCCGACTATGCCCGCCAAATCCCTGGTCAGACGCGCCTTCTCCTGATCGCCCGGTCCACCACCGATGAAGCTCGCCGGCTGCTGGAGGACGCCGGCGTAGCTCTGATCGACAGTCACGGGAACATGCGAGTCGAGCTGCCCGGGATGTTCCTCTGGTCGGAGGGGCGGGCCCCTGGCGCTGAGGTTGCCCGGGTCCCCGGCCAACCACCGGTCCGGCTCACCGGGCGGGCGGGGGTCGCTGCGCAGGCACTGCTCAGGGCGCCTCAGCGACCGTGGAAGGTGAACGACCTGGCGGAGGAGGCCGCGATCTCGACCACCCTAGCGCACCGGGTCCTGGCCCGCCTCGAACGGGAGAACCTCGTGGCCGCAGAGGGCGCCGGACCACATCGGATCCGCCACCTCACGAACCCGACAGCGCTTCTCGACCTATGGGCGGAAGAGATGCGAGACCGCAAGGTGCGGCAGGTGCGTGGCTTCCGGTTGGCTCGCGATCCCCGGACGCAGGCGAAGGCCCTGAGCAAGGCTCTGGACGGCGCCAACATCGAGCACGCAGTCACGGGCCCGGCTGGGGTAGCACAGCTTGCCCCCTTCATCACGGCGATCCCCGTCACCGACGTATGGATCGCTGAGACCACGCCACTTGAAGACGCTGCCGCCGCCGCAGGGGCGGACATCGTCAACGAGGGTCAGAACACCATCCTGCGCCAGGCGGTGGGAGACGGGCCACTCGTCTACCGCGAGAAAGTCGACGGTATCTGGACCGCCAACCGGTTCCGGCTGTTCTTGGACCTGCGCCATGACCCCCGTCGTGGACGTGAACAGGCAGATCGACTCCGGGAGGAGGTCATCGGATTTTGAGCAAGCGACATCATTCCGACTACGACGAGGTGACTACGACGCGGTGCGAACGGGCGCTCGTGACACTCCTCGGCGACATTGGGCCATGGGATCAGCGGGTATATCTGGTCGGCGGATTGGCTCCCCGTTACGTCGTCGGCAGCCTCCCCGAGGGCGCACGGCCACACGTCGGGACCACCGACGTCGACCTCGTCATCGGCCTCGCTATGGAAGATGACAGCCCCGAGGCGTACCGCACACTGGAGAACAACCTCAAGAAGGCGGACTTCAAGGCTGCGCAATCGTTCCAGTGGAAGAGGACCGTCGAGGGAGTCACCGTGACCGTAGAGTTTCTGTGCGAAACCGACAAGGTCGATCCTGGTCGCATCTACAAGCCGAAGGAAGGAACCGGATCGGGGCTCGGAGCATTGAACGTGCGTGGCGCGCAACTGGTGACCCGGGACTACATCGAGTGCATGATCGAGGCCGACCGTTTCGACGATGGCGGTCACTCTCAGGTCACCGTGCGCGTCGCGGACATCCTCGCCTATGTCGTCCTGAAGATCCTCGCCTTTCAGGACCGTCACGAAAACAAGGACGCATACGACCTGATCTACTGCCTCCTCAACTACGGAGACGGCCCAGGGGACGCGGGGCGGCACGCTGCCGACAGTGCGATCGCCGGTCACGAGCAGGTCCGCAATGCGTTGGCACTTCTTGCGGAGCGCTTCGAATCTGCGGACCACGATGGACCGCATGCCTACAGCGCGTTTCTCGATGACGGCGATACGGAGGACGTGGCGCGGCTGCGGCAGGAAGCGGCCGCCGTCGTCCGCCAATTCCTGGCACCACTGAACGCCGCCGCCTAATCGCCAGCCGACAATGAAGCCCGGTCAGATCCAGATGAACCTTTGAAAGTAATTCGGAGACCGCAATAACACGAACAGTGCTCCAACCCCTCGCGACCGCGGCCTTCCGGGTCGTCGACTTGGACGGCTTCGTCGATTGGGCGCGCGTATAGAAGCCAGCTCGTTCCCTGACTGCCGCCCGGGGGCGCAGGTCCCTCTGTGTCGGCACGCGCCTTGGCCCGGCTACTTCTCCGAAGGGTGTTCATGTGGACACTCGCCAGAGGACGGTGGCTCATAACCGACCGTTATAGGCTCAGCCAGTCGGGCCCGGCGCCGCAACGGCCGAAGTGGAGCTGAGTGCTCGCACTGCCGCAGCGCAGCTCGTCTGCGGCCCACGTAGGTCGGCACCTTATTCCGTTGGAACACTCTGCTCCTAAGCCTGGCCCTGGCCTGGCAGCGGTGGCGCTCGGGGCCTTGCGCCCTTCCCTGGGAGGTGGTTCCTCTCCCGGTCACGTTGCCGGCTACGCCGGCGGGCGCAACCCCTCCGCTGCAAGCCTGCGCTCGACACGTCTCGCTACGGGTTTCGCTCCCGGGGCCCGCAGGACTGCTTTGCCCCCTCCGGTCGTCTCGCCGGCACTTGCGGGCTCATCAACCACCACACCCGGAAAGGACACGAAACCAAATGAGCACCCTCACCATCGCCGGCAACCTCACCCGTGACCCCGAGCTGCGCAGCGTCAACGGCGGGCGGAGCGTCGTCAGCTTCTCTATCGCCGAGAACCGCCGCTGGGCCGACAAGGACAGCGGCGCCACCCAGGAGGCCGTCACCTACCTCGACGTGACCGCCTGGGGGGCCATGGCCGAACACGTGGCCACCAGCCTTCGCACCGGGGACCGGGCCCTGGTCACCGGCCGCCTGGAGCAGCGCTCCTGGGAGGGCACTGACGGAGCTCGCCACACCAAGCACGAGCTCGTCGCCACCGAGGTCGCAGCCAGCCTGCGCTACGCCGAGGCCTCCATCACCCGGGCGGCCCGGCCCGCCCCCGGCGAGGACGACGACTGAACTGAGCATCAGCACCGAGCCCCGGCGGGCGGTCGTCCTGGCCGCTCCCGGGGCGGGGCCACGCAACCGTCTACCGTCTACTCGCGGACGCCAAATCGGTTTGCGCTCTCCCCCGGAGGGGGATCGATACCACGACGCCCACGCGGTAGGACCGGCTCCGCTAGCTGGCTGGCCGGACGACGGTTGTGACCGGTAGCTCACTACCTACGGAGATGGGGGCGAGGTAGCGCAAGACGAGCCGGCGCTGTGCGGGGTCGCTGACCGGGCCAGTCCAAAAATGGTGCCAATGGTTTGGTGAACAGTCACCCTGTCCAGCCATCGGAGTGTCTCATGATCGGAGGGTGACCAAGAGGAAGCCGCTGAGCGACGACGGTTACCCTTTACGGGCAACGCTGGCCCGCCTGGCGTCGAGGTCGCTCACAGTGCCACCTTGCGCGAGCTGGCGGCGCAGGGCCTCCCGCTCGACCGTGAGGACTTGGACGAGCTGAAGTAAACCGTCAGCGTCCGCTCGAAGGCGCGCTGCCTCGGCCGCGTGGCGGGACCGCAGCTCTTTGAGCTCCGCTCTGAAGCCGCGGTTCTCCTCATGCGGCGAGCTCGTGCCGGGCGTATGAGCCTCCTGGTTAGCCACGCATTGGCGGAACTCCACGAGCACCGGGGAGCGGTAGGCACTGGCCCGGGACACTCCCGCCTCGACAGCCAGGTTCTGGACCGTAAGGGCTCCGTCGCCGCGGAGGGGTGCCGCCCCTGCGAGCAGCCGACCGGCGGCTTGTCGCAGGGCGTCGTCGGTGGCAGTCATGGCCCGTCCACTGTTCGTAGGACGTCTTCGATCTGGCCCTTGCAGGTCATCAGCACCACCCGCTGGGCTGCGGGCATGGCCCGTGCCGCTTTCAGCAGCTCGTCGACCCGAGCGTGCTCGTCTTGCCAGAGGGGCCGGTGCTTGGCGGAGATGACGGCATTGGTGCACCGGAAAGGCTCGCAGCGGTTGGGTACGGGGCTGTGGCGCTGGTCGTCGGGGGCCCCCCGGAGGCACTTGGCGACCGCGGGGTCGAAAAAGCAGTCGTTGAGCAGTGCTGGGTGCAGGTTTGCTGCCTCGCTCTTGAGCATGGACTTCACCCGCTCCTGATCGGCGATGACCCCTTCCAGGCCGCCCATCTCGTCGCTGATGGCGCGCACACGGCGAGCCAGGAGCGCCCCGCCTTGGCCGGCGAGCCCTCGGCCGACCAGGGCGCCGACTACGAGGTCGAACAGCTCGGCCAGGTTGGCTGCCTCTCGCTCGGCCTCGACTTCCTGGGCAAACCCCGATCGGGTGGTCCCGGCATAGCCCTCGAACATGGTGACCTGGGCGTGCTGGTACTGGATGGCCCCGGCGACGTGGCCGAAGGGCCGGTTGCGGATGTGCCAGGCGAGGGTGCGGCGCATCTGGCGGAACGACAACGCCCAAGCTTGGCCGTCCACGTCCGGGACGCGCAGCTCGGCCACGTGGCCGAAGCGGCGGTTCGCGTAGGTGATGAACCGCCGGAGCTGCCCCGAATCCGCCAGAGCGCTGAGCAGGAGGGCGTCGTCGGGCTCGTCGCTGAGGGAGCGGAGGACCTGGGGGTTGAGGAGGATCTGCGCGGAAATTAGCGCGGTGGCTTCAACGCCCGCGGAACCCGCTCGTCCTCGTCAGGTTCCCTTGGGCCCCGCATTCCGAGGGGCCCCACCGGCGGGGACCACTG
>Ga0182014_10006742_pt1 | contig 12214 bp, 10 predicted proteins | sample 612S2DmetaG_FD_120489 | JGI IMG/M metagenome (GOLD analysis project Ga0182014, IMG submission 120489) | Permafrost microbial communities from Stordalen Mire, Sweden - 612S2D metaG | ecosystem: Environmental > Terrestrial > Soil > Wetlands > Permafrost | place: Sweden: Stordalen | collected... | reverse complement strand
CCACGAGTTCACCAGGGAGGACGGGGTGAGGTCCATCGAGTTCGCGTTCGACCTCGCGCAGAAGTACGGGAAAGACATCGACGGCCACGTCGACGAGACCGACGACGACCAGTCGAGGTTCCTCGAGGTGGTCGCGGCCCAGTCGATCAAGAGGCACTACGAGGGACGGGTCACGGCGGGGCACGCCACTGCCATGGGCTCCTACAACGACGCCTACGCGGCCAAGCTCTACCGAATCCTGCGCAGAGCAGGAGTCACAATCGTCGTCAATCCACTCATCAACATAACGATCCAGGGACGGTTCGACTCCTACCCGAAGAGGAGGGGGATGGCTCGGGTCAAGGAGCTCTTGGAGTGGGGTGTCAACGTCGCGCTCGGGCACGACTGTGTCATGGACCCGTGGTATCCCCTTGGGAAGGGCGACATGATGCAGGCCCTCTTCATGGGCGTCCACGTCGGCCAGCTAACGGGCTACCGGGAGCTGGCGAACTCCTTCGACCTGATCACCACCAACCCAGCGAAGGCCCTCAGGATGGAGAGAAGGTACGGGGTGGAGGCCGGCAAACCGGCTAACCTGGTCGTTCTGGAGGCCAAATCCGAGATCCAGGCGCTGGCGCGGCTGGCTCCTCCTCTCTACGTCGTGAGGAGGGGGAAGGTGATCGTCAGGCGGACCCCCAGCGTAACCGAACTGATAGGTCCCAGGGGGACGGAGAGGCTGGACCTGGAAGAACTGATGCAGACCGGTAAGGCTTCCTAGCTGATGACGCCCTTGAGGAAGGTCTTCCCCTCCTCCAACTCCTTTCTGCCTTTCTCGGTAATCTCGTAGTACCTGCGCCTCTCGACCGTTCGGCTCTTCACCATCCCTGCCGCCTCGAGGCTGTACAGCACCCTGTACGCGGTGACAGTCCCGCTCCAGAACCCAAACCGCTCCTTCACCAGTCCCCTGAGCTCGTAACCGTACCGGGACTCGGTCGAGAGCAGGAGCAAGAGGAAGAACCAGAGGTTCTCCTTCTGGACCTTGTCCTTGAGCCTTTCCACGAAGCCCATTTTACGAATCTTCCCCTGTGGTCATATTTGGCGCGCCGGGAGTCAAGAGAAACCTTTATCCCTGAATATTTTACTGGTATAAAATATGTCCGGTGTAAAAGTCGGTGTCGTAGGGGTGGGTAACTGTGCCTCAGGGATAATCCAGGGTGTGTATCTTCGAAAGTCGGGAGACAGGGAGGCGGCGAAGTACGGTAACGACAAGATAGGCAAGTACGGCATAGAGGACCTCGAGTTTGTGAGCGCGTTCGACGTCGGGGCGAACAAGATCGGCAAGCCCCTCTCCATGGCTATCTACCAGCCTCCCAACGTGGTAGACTGGGTCGATTCCATCCCAGGCACCGAAGCAGTGGTCATGGAGTCGCCAGCTCTCGACGGCGTCGGGATTTTCGTCGACAACAAGGTCAAGCCTCTGAAAGACGGCAAGTCGGCAGCGAAGCTGCGGGGCGCAATCCTCGACCAACTCAAGGATACCAAAACTGAGGTGCTGGTGAACTACCTGCCGGTCGGCAGCCAGAAGGCGACCGAATTCTGGGCGGACGTCGCCCTCGAAGCGGGAGTCGGGATGGTCAACTGCATGCCCGTCTTCATCGCATCCCGGAGGGAATGGGCAGACCGTTTCACCGAGAGAAACCTCCCGATAGTCGGCGACGACGTGAAGGGCGTGGTCGGCGCCACGATCGTCCACCGCACGCTCGCCCAGCTGTGTGCGGACAGGGGTGTGGAGATCACCAAGACCTACCAGATCAACGTGGGAGGTAACACCGACTTCCTCAACATGAAGGAGGCGTCAAGGCTGGAATCCAAGAAGATATCCAAGACCGAGGCGGTGCAGGACGTGCTCCGGGAGCGGCTCCCCGACGACAGGATTTACGTCGGTCCCAGCGACTTCATACCGTTCCTCGGGAACACCAAGCTCGCTTTCATCAGGGTAGAGGGGAAGATGTTCCCCGGCGTGCCGTTCAACATGGAGGTCAGGCTCGAGGTCGATGACAAGGCCAACTCTGCCGGGGTGGTCGTCGACGCAATCAGATACTGCAAGGTCGCGCTCGACAGAAAGATAGGCGGACCCCTGCTCGCGCCCAGCGCGTGGCTCATGAAGCACCCGCCTATGCCGATGAACGATGACGTCGCCCAGGCAAATGCGAGGGCCTGGCTGGAAGGTGATGCATCGACGGTCCCGACTCAGCGCCGGATTTCCAGACATTCCTAGTCCGTCCGGGCCTCCGGAACCGTCCTCCGTTCAACAGTTTTATATGAGAACCACGGCTGAATTTCTCATCTAGGGTAATTGGAAATAATGTCACAAGACAATCCGGATATCCGTCAGCAGGTCGATGAAAATAGGGGTTTTCAGAAGAAGCTTGAGCTGCTCGTTCCGGGTCTCAGGGGATACAGGACACTCGAGGACCTTCGGGTCGCCGATAACCTCCTGCGCAATCAGGTGGCCGACAAGCTTGACCAGTCGAAGGGCAATCTCGAAGCATTGCGCAAGCAGATGGCCACAGCCGGCGATTACACGAACCTGACATCAGTGGGATCGCTAATCTCTCAGGTCCAGCAGATCGGCGGCGAGGTCAGGCACGCCGCGCAGGGATATTCGGGCTGGGTCGCCACCATCTCGATCAACCAGGACAAGCTGAACAAGCTGTATGAGTACGACTACGGGTTCGTCAACTCGGCGTTCCAACTCCAGTCCCTCACGACATCGCCCAGCCTCGTGTACGACACCACAGCGCCCAACTCCATCCAGACCTCCCTGTCCCTCGTAGGGTCTGCCATCACCGACTTCAAGCAGAAGTGGGTGATTCGGATGGAAACGATAGAGAATATATCAGTCCAGCCCAGCAGTGAAGTGAAAGCATGACCGGCCTATTCTCGAAGAAGACGACGGACATCCCCCCTACGGGCGGGAGCGTCCTCGGGTCGATAACGATCAACTGGGAGGACCAGGACAAGCAGAACAACGTGATGTGGAAGGTCCCCCGAAACATCAGGCTCAACGACAACATCGTGGTCAGGGAGGACGAGATCGCGGTCTTCTACAGGGACGGAAAGGTCCTCACCTACTTCGACCAGCCGAACAGGTACGCCCTCACGGACTTCAACGCCCCCATCGTGGGGAACCTCCTCAAGTTCTTCACGGGCGTCCAGCAGCAGGCCGAGGTCTACTACCTCCAGAAAAGGTACCTCGACGGGAAGTTCGGGAGCACCCAGCCCTACCAGTTCACCGACCCCACCTTCGGGCTTGTCAACCTGAGGGTCTTCGGCGAGTACAGGTGGAAGGTGTCGTCCCCTGAGAACTTCATCAACCAGTTCGTGGGCACCTTCGCGGCAGAGTCTTCCGACGACGTGGAGTCACGGTTGAAGGAGCAGATGGTCATCCTGGTCTACAACGCGATGGGCAAGATGAAGGCCCAGGGGCTGAAGGTCACCGACCTGGCTGCGAACCTCACAACGATCGAACAGGCGGTGCTCGCGCTAGCCCCGGACAACTTCGGGCAGTATGGCGTTGAGATCAACAAGATCTCGGGCCTCACGATCAGCCTCCCCGACGAGGTGCAGAAGGCAATCGACACCAGGTCGCAGATCCAGGTCCTCGGCGTCAACTACATGCAGTACCAGGCTGGACAGGCGATGGTCGATGCCGCAAACAACCAGAGCGGGACAGCGGGCATCGGGGCGGGCCTCGGTGTCGGCATCGGTGCCGGCGCCGGGATGGGCTACGCCTTCGGCGGCCAGATGGCACAGGGGATGGCGGGAGGGATGCAGCCCAACAGGTCCTGCCCGAACTGCGGTTCTCTCATTGCGGCCTCGAGCACCTTCTGTCCGAACTGCGGGACCTCGCTGCAGCAGCAACAGCCCCCAGCGCAGGCCAAGGCACAGACCTGTGCCCAGTGCGGCTCTCCTCTGCAGGTGGGCGCCAAGTTCTGCCCGAACTGTGGCGCCGCAGTCGCGCAGGCCCCCCAGGCGAGCGCGCCAGTCCAGACCAAGACCTGTCCCAGTTGCGGGGCCAGCGTCTCGGGCAGCCCGAAGTTCTGCCCACAGTGCGGAAAGCCGATGTAGAGCCGGTCATAGTCGATGGTATACTGCCCGAGGTGCGGCACCCAGCTCCCCGACGACGCGGTCTACTGCATAAAGTGCGGCGCTAGCGTCAACCCCACGGGATCGGCCGCACAACCCCAAGCTCAGGCGGCGCCAAGGGCTCCCGTGATCGCGCCGATGGGTGCTACCTCCATGAAGTGCCCCGACTGCGGGGCTCCCATCTCACCGAAGTTCGGAGAGATGGTCATCACCTGCGAGTACTGCGGGAGCGGGATAACCCTGGGCAACGACGGATGGTCGAGCATCCAGAAGCAGACGATGCTGCTCGCCAAGTTCACGGACAAGGACCAGATGACCGATCGCATCCGCCAGCTCATGGACCAGGGACTCCTGCACCGGCACCTGCAGGAGAGTTCCACTCTCGTGGACCTGAACCTGTCGCTCGTCCCGTACTGGATCGTCCCGGTCTCGGCCAGGACCTCGATCGTGGCCACCAGCATGGTGATGGAAACCGCCAACATCGCGACGACCGCGGCTCTCTTCGGCGTCATGGCCGGAGGCTTCCGGAGGTCGTTCCCCGTCGCCCCGGCTGTCCGGTTCGGGATGCCATTCGGCCTGGGCCTCGGCGGCGCGTCTCGCCTCGGGATGATGTTGGGCGGATTCGGAATGATGGGCGGTGGCGGCGGGAATCGCAAGACCGCGGAGCTGGACAACAACTACAACTTTCCGGTCGTTGCCCTGAAGGCGCTGAGCGAGTACCAGCCGAAGAACTACACCTTCAACCTCGCCGAGAGGGCGCTCTTCGACCTGACGAAGGTCCCGAAAGGGATACCGGTGCTCAACGGCGACATCGGAGAGGAGGACGCGAAGAATCAGGCACGGACGTTCGTCTCGCAGGTCCAGTCCGACAAGGCCCACTCACAGTACCACATGATTCAGCAGATGAACACCGAGATGGACGTCGGGGACGGCGAGCTCCTCCACGCGCCCATCTGGTTCGCCAAGTACACGCACAAGGGACAGGACATCATTCTGATACTGGACGCGAATACGGGCACCCCGGTGAACGTGATGGGCCTCAACTAGAAGTCTTTTCTCTGGTAATCTCGTAGACCAATAGCGACTCGAAGAAGAGCTTGGCCCTCGCCGCCTCGCGGATCGAGAGCCCCGACCCGACACAGTGAGAGACGAAGCCGTCTAGGTCTCCTTGGTCCGAGAGCAGGACGTAGATCCTGCCTGCGGCCTTCACGACCCTGAGCGCGTCCTCGAGGAATCTCATCGGCACCTCGACCCCTCCCCGGCCGCCGTCCACCACCCGGTCCTCGACCAGCCCGGACGGTAGATACGGGGGGTTGAACGCGACCACATCGAAGGTTCCGTCTCTGAAACAGGTGGCCCTGTCCGCCAGGACGGCCTCCGACGAGCCCTTGGCGACCCTGGCCTGACCCACGCTGGTTATGTCGGTACCGACGACCAGGGAGAACCTTGGACGGAGCGCGTGCAGCACGGCCCCGCTCCCGAAGCCTATCTCGAGGCAGCTGCCTCCCTCGACCGAGGAGAGGGCCCGGACCATTAGCGCGGTGTCGTCAGAGGGGACGTACGTCCCTGAGCCTTCGCGGTCCAAGGGGAACGGGCGTCTGAGGTGCGTAGCGTAGTAAACCCTTCCGCCTCAGCTGAAAAGCTTCGAGAGCCCGGTGCTGTACTGCGCGGCCTTCTTAGGAGCCCTGACAAGCTCATCGGGAAGCCCTAGCTTCGTCGCGGCCATCCTGAGGACCGCCTTTCGTTCGCCTCCTCTGATCTTGTGGGAGAGAGGGAGGCTCCGGGCGAATCCGGCGACGCCCTGGTCGGCGAACGGGAACCTGGCCTCGACGAACCTGGCACAGGCGAGCTCGTCCCGCACGAACGCCCGATCGGCCGCGCCGGCGACGTCCCGTTCCATCATCTGCACGGCCGAGGCCTCGTTCTCCTTGGCCTGCAGAGAGTACTTCATGTAGCCCCCGAAGAGTTCGTCTGCCAGTTGGCCCAGGAGGATGAGCCCAGCCCCGTTCTCGGCAGCCATCCTGCTTGTGGTCGAGTAGAGACACCAGAGAGCCCTGTCCATCGGCCCGGCCTCGAACGGGAGGTCAAGCGTGCGGACCTCTCGCGCCGCGTCGGCGCTTCCGACCACCGCTCCCTCGTGCTCCAGCCCGAGCTCCCCCGCCGCCCTGAGTGTAGTCCCTTCGTCCCTCGATCCCGTGGTATAGGCGCTGCAGAGGACCACCTCCGTGTGCCTTGAGGCGAGCAGTGCGATGAGCGAGCTGTCCAATCCCCCCGAGAATGAGACGGCTACCTTCGTCCGGCCCTTCACCCGGCGTGCGACCGATTCCTCCAGCAGCCTGCTGAGGCGGTCCGCGGCCTCCTCGATCCCAAGGTCGGCTGAGGCCGGTACAGGCCGGAGAGAGATGGACTCCTCACCCGAGCCGATGTCGAGGCGCGCGCCGCGGGAGAGCAGGACGGGCGACCTGGCGAAGAACCGGTGGTCGCTGGCTACGCAGGTCCTCCCTTCGTCGGCGTAGAGCGGTCTCGTCCCCATCGAGTCCCTGCCCGCGATCATGCGGCCTCCGGCCTCGGCGACGAACGCGAACTCGCCCAGCGCGTGACCCTCCAAGAGACCATCGGGATCCTCGGCAAAGCCGTGGATCAGCGGAAGCGTCTCCTTCTCTTCGAGCGAGTAGGCCACGAAACGGGCCCCGTCCTCCGCCGCGCGGCCCTCCGTTCCGAGGTCTCCCACAGGGCCCGTCAGCACCTTCAGGCGGTGCCTGTCGACCCGGGCAACGGCTCCCTCGGCCTTCGCCCGCGCCCCGGGGCCCCTGAAGATCGCGAACCCGTTGGTCCTCATCTCACTGCCTGTTCCTTGATCTTCTTGGCGACGGTCGGCCCGATCTTCTCGACCCTCGCGAGTCTCTCCTCGCTCGCGTCCCTGATCGACTTCAGGTTCGTGAAGCCGGCTGAGTAGAGCGAGCGCGCCCTCGCCCTCCCTATCCCGTCGAGCCGTGTGAGCTCGACTAGCTCTGCCCTGATCCCGCTCTGGACCCTCTTTCGGAGGAACTCGGTCTCCTTGATCAGTTCGAACTTGGAGTAGAGCCTGGCGAGCTCCGAGAGGCAGTACAGGAGCCAGTCGGCGTTCTCGACGGCCCTGTGCAGGTCACCCGGTTCCACCCCGTGCTTCTCGAGTATCGCGTCGTCCCTCCACTCCTGGACCCAGGAGTCGATCACCATCACCGTCCGCATCTCCTGGAGCAGGTCGTCGAGGTCCAGGCGCGACCCCTTCTCGCCGGAGTTGATGAACGCCCCGCGGTTGGCGTCGAGGAACTGGTAGGCCTGGTCGTACTGCTTCTCGCGGAGGGGGAACTTCGGCTCAAAATCGGGGCTCCTCGTGACCAGGTGGATGAGCGCAAGCGTGTGGTCCCCGGACCGCGCGATCGCCGAGAGGTTCTTCTTGAAGAGGACGCCCGTCATGGGGTCGATGTAGAGCGTGGAGACCCTCTTCCCAAAGCCCGTCGCCTGGAAGAGGCCTCCCTTCTCGACGACCAGCTGCTCGCTGAGGAGGTATCCGAGCGCGGTGTCGATGTGCCTGGATACCCTCTCGCTCCCGATCTGGGCCGCGAGGAGGGTCTTCGAGAAGAGCGCTTCGATGTCGAGCCTCGAGGATCCGAATGTGCTGGCTATCGCCGCGAGGAGGTGGACCCGCATCCCCCTCTCTCCTCCGAGCCTGGACTCGATCGGCTCGGGCTCGGTCTCGATGAAGTGCCTGAGGACATCGGCCGGGACGTAGGTCGATGGTGGGACGATGACCGTCTCGCCGTGGTCGTCGTACTGGGGCCTCCCGGCCCTACCCGCCATCTGGCGGTAGTCCAGGACGGAGATCATCGCGTTCATCCCCGTCTCGCCGTCGTACCTGCTCAGGTCGGCTACGACCACACGCCTCGCCGGGAGGTTGACCCCCGCGGCGAGCGTCGGCGTGCTCGAGAGTATCTTGATCGCCCTCATGCGATAGTAGTCCTCGACTATCTTCCGGTGCTCGTAGGACAGGCCCGCGTGGTGGAAGGCCGAGCCCCGCTCGACTATCTCGGCTAGGAGCCTGCTCAGTCCCGTCTCCTCCCCGCTCTCGCGGATCCTCGACGCCGCCTCGCGGCAGAGCCCCTTCTCGGCCTCGCTGAGGAACCTCTCCGTCAGCTCCGACCCCTTCGTCGCCAGGCTCACCGCCCTGCGCCTCGTTCCCGCGAAGATCAGGGACTGGCCCCCGCCCTTGACCGAGTCGATGGCGACGTCTATCGGCGCCCCCTGGTTGGACCTGAGGAGCTCGACCTCCCCCTCGGGGTGGAAGACAATCCTGCCGTAGTCGTAGACCCCCTCTCTCAGGGGGACCGGTCTCCAGTCGACGGCGACCAGGTCCGACCTCAGCCACTTGGCGATCTCGTCGGCGTTGTTTATCGTGGCCGAGAGCGAGATCAGCTGAGCGTCCAGGCCCAGGTGGATCACCTTGGTCAGGATCATCTCAAGGGTCGGGCCCCTGTCCCCGCTGCCTGCGAGGTGGACCTCGTCGGAGATGAAGAGGCCGACGGAGCGGAGCCAGCTCACACCGTGGCGTAGGATCGAGTCGAACTTCTCGTTCGTGAGCACCAGGAAGTCGAACTTCCCGAGGACCTCTCCGCTCCCGTCGAAGTCCCCGGTCGCGATGGCGCAGCGCACCCCGAAGCGCTCGAGCTTCCTGAACTCGGCGTACTTCTCTGAGGCGAGCGCGCGGAGCGGGCTGAGATAGACCACCTTCCTCCCCTCCTTCAGCTTCTTGTACGCAGCCATCATGGCGATGAGGGTCTTCCCCGAAGCCGTCGGGGACGAGATCACGAGGCTCTTCCCCTCCAGCAGCCCTGCCTTGACCGCTGCCGCCTGGGGAGGGTAAAGGTCCACGAAGCCCTCTTCTGCGAGAAACGCCGAGAACTCGCTGGGGAGGTCCAGCTCATCGAACTTCATGAGACACGCCTGCGTCTAGGCCTGGACGCGCCTGTAGAACCCGGGCTTGTTCTCCCAGATTATGCCTTCCTTGATGAGCTTCTGGATCATCTTGTCGATCTCGTCGTCCCCCTTGAACCTGCCGCTCTTGACGAGCTCGTCCCTGAAGAGCTTGAGCTCCACAGGCTTCTTCTCCGCGCCCTCCATCGTCCTGAAGATATCCATCGATGTCGAGAGCTTACCCCTCTCGCCGGCTGGCTGCCCTAGGAGTATCCCGAAGTCTGCCTTGGTCTTCGTCTCCGTGTCGGTGAGGACGTCCTCGACCATCCTGTTCATGAGCGAGATGGCGGTGAGCGCGTCCTCCTCGAGGACGAGGTCCCTGAGCATCAGCCTCGCCTTGGCGCTCGAGAGGCGGATTAGCGACTCGAGCGTCCTCGGGGTCGCCCCGATCTGCCCCTCAGCGACGCTCCGCCTGAGCTGGAGGTAGTACTCCTTCATGCGGTTCTGTGCCTCGATGGTGATCGTAGGGGAGATCTTCTTGGCGTAGGTGATGTACTTCTTCATGAGGTCGAACTGGACCGGGGGCGGGTCGGTGTATCCCCTCTTCCTGTGGACGTCGAGTATGTGGGTCGCGAGCTTTTCGTCCTGCGCGGGTGTGGGAGTGTCCTTCACGACGAAGATGAGGTCGAACCTGGTCAGCAGAGGGATGGGGAGCGTTATGTTGTCGGTCAGGTTCTTGTACGGGTCATACTTGCCGAAGATCGGGTTGGCGGCCGCCAGGATGGAAGTGCGGGCGTTCAGGGTCGCGTAGATCCCTCCCTTCGCTATCGTTATCGTCTGCTGTTCCATCTGCTCGTGCAGGGCGCTGCGGTCGTCCTCTTTCATTTTGTCAAATTCGTCGATGCAGGCGATTCCTTGGTCTGCCAGCACAACGACGCCAGCTTCGAGCATGAAGGTGTTCTTCTCCCTGATGACAGCAGCGGAAAGACCGGCCGCGGTGGACCCCTTGCCTGAGGCGAACATCCCTCTAGGCGCGACCTGGGCGGCGAACTTCAGCATCTCGGACTTGGCGACGCCTGGGTCTCCCACGATGAAGACGTTGATGTCTCCCCTTAGCTTCGTCCCGTCCGGGAGCACGGTCTGCGGGCCGCCGACGAGGAGCAGGAGGATCGCCTCCTTCACGGCCTCGTGCCCGAGGATGGCCGGAGCGACCGACCTGATCAGCCTCTGATAGGCGTCCGGGTTCGCCGCGACGCTCCTGATGAGGAACTCGTCCTCCTTGGTAATCTGAATCTGGCCGGGGTCCTTGCCGGCGACCTCAATCAGGTTGCTGTCGATCTTCGACCTGAAGACCCTCGTCCTCGCCTGTCCAGGGGTGATGTCGAGCACGGCCCTGACTACCCCGCTGAGCACTATCCTGTCCCCGGGCCTGGCAGCGTTCACAATGTCACCCACGACGTCCACGTCGAAGAACCTGGGCAGCTGGCCGGGAGGCAGTTCTTCGGGGAGCTCCTGAACCCTCAGAATCTGGCTGTCGATGAATGTGCTCCTCTTCTCGTCGAGCTCGAGGTTCCTAACTTCCTCGCACCCCTCGCACTTCAAGGGCCTCTTGATTACCTCACCTTCCTGGATGAGCTTGGTCACGTGCCCGTTCGGGCAGATGAAGGCCGCGTCCGTCAACAGGGGCCTGAGCTCCGAGCTGCGTACGACCATCCCGGCAACCGCGATCATCTTGTCGAGATGCGATGTGTTGACCTTACGCAGGGGGATCTTGTCGGTTATGCCCCTTATCCTGACGGTGAGCGCGTTCTTCACCTGGCCTGCGTAGGAGGAGTTCTCGGTGCTGAGCACCTCGAATGCCGCCATCTTGAACTCCCTCAGCGACTCGTCGGGCTGTGAGAGCAGCCTCTCTCCAAGGTCGGTGTTGAACTGAATGATGTCCTCGTAGTCTACCACGACCGACTTGTCGCCGGTCGCCGCCAGCTGCGCGATTCTCTCCCTGTACTTGTAGGAGCCGCTCTTGTCCTGCCAGGTCCTGAGGAACTCCTCGAAGAGTTCCGAGAGCTTGCGTGTGATTACAGCCATCTAGGACTCCCCCAGCAGCGCGCTCTTCCACTCGTCTGAGAGCGTCCTAGACCTTGTGAAGAACACCCTCTCTTCGGGGGTTATCTTGTCCCCAATCGTCTGAAGGCTGGAGGAGGAGCTCATCGAAAGGAGCTTGCTTAGCCGGCGCCCGATGAGGTCGTAGCATGTGCCCTTCAGCTTCTCATAGTCCTCCCTCCGGTACTTCCCGGTCTGGGAGCCGGCCTTTATGGTCGCGAGCCTCCTGCGCATCTGCAGGTAGAAGTTTGCCTGCAGGGGCGAGAGCTGCGGGGAACCGAGCATCTTCTCCCTGGTGAGCGCCTTGAATATCTCGCCCTCGAAGGGCTCCTCTTGGATCTCGGCGATGCTGAGCTCCGCCAGCTCCTCGGCGACCCACCTCGGTAGCTCGGCAGCCTCCCCCGTCTTCATCTTTGGAACCACGACGTCGCCCACCTCCATCCCGTCGAACGAAGACTTGACCATTACCCTGACGGGGGAGAGCAGGAACTCACGCTCGCGCTGCATGAAGAGTTCAGTGATGACCTTTCCCGCTGTCTCCAACTATGACCATCTCATTCTCCTAGGAGGGGACTGTTTAACCGTTCTATGGGATTAATTAAGTCTATTCAAGTAGTCGCGCCCCTTCGCGCAGTGCCAGCACGGGTCGGGCGTTTTGCCTCGATCGCTTCCGCTCGCCGAACGCTGCGGGCCCCTCCTTCGTCTTCCTCGCTGCTCAGAGCTGGACCCAGGCGCCGGTACCGGACTGGACGGCGCGGGAGTAGACCATCCATCCCACCGCGTTGTCCTCGAAGGCCAGCCCGACCGCCTTGAAGATCGTGATCTCTGACTCGCTCGACCTTCCCTTCGCCTTGCCGGAGACGAGCCCCGCGAGGTCCCCCCTCACGCTGGACTCCGTGATTGCACCCTCCTTGATTGGAATCAAGACGTCGCCTGCCTCCTCCATTGCCGCCTCGACCGAGTCGACGTAGAGTGATGCCTTCGAGACGAGGTCCGTCCCAAGCTCCCTCAACTCGGGCGTGTACGCCCCTAT
>Ga0182014_10006741_pt1 | contig 12215 bp, 8 predicted proteins | sample 612S2DmetaG_FD_120489 | JGI IMG/M metagenome (GOLD analysis project Ga0182014, IMG submission 120489) | Permafrost microbial communities from Stordalen Mire, Sweden - 612S2D metaG | ecosystem: Environmental > Terrestrial > Soil > Wetlands > Permafrost | place: Sweden: Stordalen | collected... | reverse complement strand
GTGTCCGGCGCGATATTCAGAGCTACATCGCTGATGACGAAGCGGCGCGCATAGGTCGGCGCCGACACCATTGTGCAGTGGCTGATCAGCCGCCCAGTGCGAAGTTTCGCTTCCTTCTGCAAAACCGCGTGTAACAGCACGTCGGTGTGCAAGCTGCCCTTCATCAACGCCGCAACCTCGCCAGCGCCCGCGGCCATGGCGGCCTTGAGAGCGGATTCCTCGGGGCCGTCCGTGGCCACGATCCGGAACTTAGCGATGTCCAAGCGCGCGGTATCGGCAATCCGCCGGATCTCGGCCTCGGGGCCGAAAAGCACGGGCAGAATCAGCCCGGCCTCGGCGCCCTCCACCGCTCCGGCAAGCGCCTCGGCGCTGCAAGGATGCACGACGCCAGTCAGCATCGGCTTGAGGTCGCGACAGCGCTCGATCAGCCCATCGAGCCGATGCTCCGCCACTTGTCGCTGCTGCCGTGTTGTTGGCGCCAGCACTTCCAGCATCGCTGTCGCCACGACCTGACCCGCCGGGTCGGTGCACTCGCCGTCCAACACGACGATGCCTTGATCGGACTGTTTCTCCCGGACGACGAGCCGCGTCGTCATCGCTTCATCGATCGGCAGTTTACCCTTGATCCACACCGAGGTTGCGCGGATCAAAGTCCCGGGGCCTGGGAGGGCTGAGCTGACCAGCGCGATCAGGATCGCTGTGACGATGCCGGCTGCCCCCTGGCTCTCGCCTGGGCCGGCGAGCATGTCCACGTCGCCGAAAGCGGCGGCCCAGGCCCGCACGTCTCCAGCCTGCAATGTGCGCTGAACCGACGCGGCATCGCCGAGAGCAAGCTCTTCAAACGTTTTATTCACAATGGTTTGCATTGTTGCAACTCCTGGGCGTCACATTGCGTGAGGCCGCGACACGCAAGACAGGCCCCAAGACAAGAGAAGACGGGCGACCCGTCTCTCCGATCACTGGCTCACGAGGGTTGCACGACGCGCCGGTCTGTCAATCGGAGTCGCGAGCAACCGCGACAGTCGAGTCAGGCGGTCGTGCTCGGCGGCGCTGGGGGGAGCGCCCGTATCGATGATCGCGTGCACCTGCTTCAGCAGTTCCATCCGCGCTTCCGCGTCCGGCACAAGAGACGCCAGCGCCTCCATCGCGCGCTCACGTTCAAGCTGGAGCAGGAACGCCTGGTCCCGCACAACCACCTTGAACTCGGCGAGCGAGAGATGCATGAGCTGCTGGCGCGCGACGTTCAAAGCGAGTGCGCATCGCTGGTCGAGCGTCCGGTCGGCTGCGATGACATAAAGCACCGCTCTGGTCAGCGCTTCGTCAAATCCGCCGGTCTGAAGCTTCGCCGCGTACGCGTCCGCCCGAGCCCGTCGCGCCGCCAGCTTTTCTGGTGAAGCTCCGGGGAACGGCCGCACCTCGATGCCAGCGCTGAGGCCGAGGAGCGCCTGCACGAACGGCGAGCCATAGAAGCCGAAGAACATCTGCTCGGCCCATTGGTCACGAGCCACGCGATAGGCGTCCAGAGCGGCTGTGATCTGGTCCGACACCTGGCTCTGTAGCTTGAGGAACGGGTTATCAGCCGCCGCCGGCTTACGGGTCGCCGCCACGTTGGCCGCCAGTTTCTTTGCGCCATTTATCCATGGGTTGCTGTCCGCGAACATCGTGTAGCTGAGCCTAAGTGGGTTCAGGGCTTGGGCCAAGTCGGCCGCCGGCTGATTGGCTAGAGCGCGAACCAAGGGTTGCAGAAAGGTCCGGTAAGTTGAGAGGTTCAGTTCTGACAGCCGGGCCACGGCGGCAAAGGCGCGGTCGTCGTCGGGGCTGTTGCGCCCGAGCGCGCGAATGTCATCGAGCGAGCGGGCCTCGAAGCGGGCTGTCCAGTCGCCGGTGACGAAGCCGTCCCGGGGAACGTCAGTCGGCCGGGGCGAAATGACCATCTCATAGAGACCCGGCGCCAGGCAGTCGATGACGTCCATCAGCTGCACGAACTCCTCGTCCTGCTTGGCGCCCACCTTGGTGGAGACGAAGAGCGCGAGATGGCCGCCTTTGTGATTTAGGCAGTATACGATCGTCCGATCCGTCGCGCGTATGTCCTCGACGTCCCGATATAGATCCAAAATCCAGCCAAGCGTCTGCGGCGGCGGACTGATATTGTCGCCGGTCGAGGTGAACACGATAATTGGCGATGTGATGTTGCGAACGTCGAAGGTCACGCCATCATGCGACTGCAACTGGTTGCGGGTCAGCTTGTCGCCGATGAAGAGATTGTCCACCAGGAACTGCAGCTCGTCGCCGTTCAGCTGAATGAAATCGCCCCACCACTTTTCGAACCCGAGATAACGCGCCCCACCAGTGTCGATTTCTGTATAGACTTGGTACTGCTTGCCCCATAGCCAATTTGCCGGACCCAGGCTGTCGAAATTCAAGACCAGCCAGGTTCCGTCGAACGTTCCATTGCCGAGGTCGCTTGTCATGGCGGTGAGCCAACTGCCGCCGAGAAGACCGCCCGTATACCGCATCGGGTTCTTCCCGTGCACGCCCTGCCAGTAGGACATCGGCGAGCCGACGACCAAACAAGGCCCGAACAAGTCGGGGCGCAGCATCGCGACCATCAGCGTCTGGTAGCCCGCCTGGCAATTGCCGATGGCGAAGGGTCGCGGCGCATCTGGATGGAGCTCGACCACCCGTTCGAAAAACTTCACCTGTCCTTCGACGACGTCTAGGAATTGCTGGCCGGGCGCCGGCGTGGCGCCAAATCCGATGAAGTAAACCGGATGGCCCGCATTTAGAGCGTCGCCGATTTCGCTTTCTGTCTTGAACCCGCCGATGCCTGGCCCTTGACCAGCCCGCGGATCCACCACCACGACCGGTCGTTTGCGCGGGTCGATCGCGACACCCGGCAGCGGCATGATGCGCAAGAGCGAATAGTTGATCGGCCGTGGCAAAGAACGTCCGTTCATCAGCAACTCATGCTCGAAGCGCAGCACGGTCGCCATCGGTCTCGATGTGATCTCGATCTCTTCGTTGCCGCGCCGGCGCAGAATATCGAGGAAAAGAATATTGCGCTGGAAAGCGTCGATCAGATATTTCGGCAATGACCCAATCAGGTTGCTCGGAGGCGCTAATTCCAAATTTGAAAGCGCGAGCCGATCGGCGCTGAAGCGGCCGGGCGGCGATACGCCCATTGACATTTGCTGATGTGACATTTTGAGGTCCTACGATTTTCAACCCCCAAGGAAGGCTTGGGCCGATAGAAGGATTGGTCCGGCAAGCTTCAATATTCCCGCAAGGCGGCGGTCATGGCGCCTCGCGAAAAGATGCTGTCCGCCCAACCCTGATCTGCTCGAGCGACGTCGTCATTGGGAGATGCGGTAGGCGCGCGTTGGGTCGGAAGCCATTCGATCAAGGCGCCACGCCAAGGCGTTCAAGATGGGATTCGCGTCCTAGACCATCGACGAGCGCGAAACGTCCAGCGTGCGAAGTTCTCGAAGAAGAACTCGCGCCTCGCGATCGACAATTCGCGTTTCGCGCTCGTTTGCCCCGCTCCACAGCTTAACTGAAGCGCCAGTCTGGTACGCAGCCGAATCGTCCTTGGACGACCAGCCTGTATCCTGGCGAACATCGGTCACGGCTCGGCTCAAGCGGCAGGTTCTAGGCGTAGACCGGCTGAGTGGGGGGTTCGACCGATCTCTTGCCCTCATGAACGTCAAGGCTTGCAGGTCGAAGGCCTGCGAGAACAGTTCTGGCGCGCGCCACCTCTTCCATTGGCCCATGCGCCATGACGAGAAATCTGTCGCTTTTCAAGGCCCCTTCATATGCGATCACGCTGTCTTTCGGGATGCCGATGCTATAGAGAGCGGCGCTCAACGCGCTGACACCGCCGACCACGACGGCACCCTCGATCGCTGAAACGGCGATAGCGGCCAAGTATCCAAGCACCATCACGTGACCGACTACCGGAACGAACAGGAACAACCCGCCAAGCCAGCCCCATAGGGCGCCCCAAAAAGCGCCTTGCTTGCCCCAGAACTTGACTCGATCTCCGGTGTTGTAGAACCCAATGATCTTTTCGTCGACGTGATATCCCCTGCCAACGAGACTAAGATGCTTGATGTCGATGCCGGCTTCGGCGAGTTTTCTTACGGCTTGTTCCGCAGCCTGATGATCGGCGAAAACGGCGACGACGGTGTCAACTTTTGTCATTTGACGCTCCTTCGGGAAGAAACTGCTTCGAGCAACGCTTGAGCTGATGCGCTCGGGCGCGGACACGAGCCCGAAAACCCCAAGCACCTTGCTTAGCCGACAAGACGATAACCGGCCTTGTTCGTGTGAAGACAGCCTCGGAAACTACTCAGCTACGTGTGCTCCGAGGCCATGGTCGCTTGCAGAGATCGTCGTGCGCGCCATTTCCGCGCGGCTGCATTCGAAGTCCCCGGTCGCCGGCTCTTGCGACGGACGCCGGAAATTCCCTCGCCAGGGAGGCAAACTGCTCAAACCGACACGTTTCGCAAGCGCCGACATCATTGCGGGAAAAGCGCGCCTGCTCTCGCCAGGGCCAACCGATTGACATAGCACCGTCTTGCCGTCGACACGCACAAGACACCAAATGCTTCTCTAGCCCTTCGAGCAAGACGAGATATTGGCCTGCGTGGAGGGCGGAATCGTCGCAATCACGCCCCACCTGACTTTCGGTCCCGAACGCACGTTTGTCGGATGCCTCGTAACGAGTTGGGGCAACCATGACGGAATTGCCGATAGGGTCTTTGCATGGGCGCGCTTGCAGAAGCACGGGCGCGGGCTCCGAAAGCGCCCGTTCGCCTGTGCGCCTGTGCGCCTGTGCGCCTGTGCGATAGATGTTTCTCTGCGCGCGAGAACCCAATGGTCCGCCGATGCAGGTGAGTAGATTCCACCGCTATCGCTTTCACTTTTCTTCGCCCTACAGTCTTTGCGCTGACTCTCCAGCCTTCGAGATCGCCCAACCGGCGACGACGAACAAGGCTGCGGCAATGAGTTTGGCACGAGGAAGGTTTGGAACGATGTTTCCTACGCGAACCGGCGCCACACATCACCGCCCCAACGTGGGCGAAGCAATCAACGGGATAAAAAGGCATCTCGCTATCCGACATCCGCTGCGATTCATGCTCGCGGCGGCGGTGATCCTCGTTTTGGCGCTGGCGATTTTCCCAGGCTACGTGGAGAAATGGTTGTGGATGAAGCAACTCGATTACGCCCAGATCTTCTGGACGCTTTTATCGGTTCGCTGGGGGATGTTCTTAGCGGCATTTCTGGTCACGTTTGTCTTCCTCTGGCTCAACCTGCGTCATGCCGCCAAAACAAGCGGCGATTACAGCATACGCGGCCAAGCTGGAGCGACCGGAGTCTGGTCGAGAGGCAATTTGGAGGCGAGAAGAGGGCTCAGTTTCTCGCCACGCCTGATGATGGTGGATATCGCCTTGGCGAGCGCCGCCGCCGCGCTGCTCTTTGGCGCCGCCTATTATGCCGAATGGGATAGCTTCATTCGCTTTCGCTTCGGTGGAACGTTTGGCGTGTCCGATCCGCTCTTCGGGACTGATGTCGGGTTCTACGTGTTTCGTTTACCCTTTTACGAACTGTTGCAGACCAGCGTGATGCTGCTGTCCGCTTTAACGCTCATGCTCGTCCTGATGACCTACCTATTTTTCGGGTCTGTCCTGGTGAAAGACGACAGCAGGAAAATCGCGGCGAGCGACAACGCGTCACGGCATCTCTCCGGGCTTCTCTTCATTTTGGTGGCCGCCTGGGGATGGGGCTTTTACCTCAGTCACTTCGAACTGCTGTATTCGACGCAGGGCGTCGTCTACGGGGCCGGCTATACGGCCTACCATGTGACGCGGGTGGCGTTGTGGGTGATGGTCGCAGCCTCTGTCGTGGCTTGCCTCATGCTCGCCCTGAATTTCGTTCGACCGAATCTGAAAACATTCGCGGCTGGCGCGGGCGGCTATGTGGCTCTGTGGCTCATCGGAATTGTGGTGGCGCCCTACTGCGTTCAGAAATTCATCGTCCAACCCAATGAACTCGCGCTCGAAACCCCCTATCTAAAGCATTCAATTGACTATACGCGACAATCTTACGATCTGGATGCAATTCAGGAAACGTCCTACGCCGCCTTGCCGGACCTGACGCATGACGTGATCGCGCGAAACCAAGACACGATTCAAAACGTTCGGCTTTGGGACGCCCGGCCACTACTTCAAACCTACCGGCAAACCCAAGCAATCCGACTTTATTATCAGTTCTATAACGTGGACACCGACCGCTATCAGTTGCCGGACGGGTATCATCAGGTGATGTTGTCGGCGCGCGAACTCTCACCCGAACTCCCCGCGAAAGCGCAAACCTGGGTCAACCAATATCTGCAATTTACCCATGGCAACGGCGCTGTCATGAATTTCGTTTCAAAGACGGTTGGGAATGGATTTCCGCAATATGTGCTCGAGGATGTGCCGGCGCAGTCCAACTACGGCTTGAAAGTCACCCAGCCGGAAATCTACTATGGGGAAGCTATGCCCGGATATCGGATCGTTTCGACGAGCGTCAAGGAATTCGACTACCCAAAGGGCAACGACAATGTTTACAAGAGCTATGCCGGCACGGGCGGTATCCCGTTAAACGACATTTGGAAACGGCTTCTGTTCGCATGGACCAAGGCCGACATCAACATTCTTCTGACTTCCTATCTCACGCCGGAGAGCAGAATTCAGATTCACCGAAACGTTCATGAGCGCGTGACGCAGATCGCTCCCTTCCTGCATCTGGACAATGATCCCTACGCCGTGTTGAGCGAGGGCAAGCTGTATTGGATCCAGGACGCCTATACGACGTCCAATCGATATCCTTACGCCACTCCTGAGCGTACGTGGACCTATCAAACGCCGTTCGAACAAGGCGTCGATCGCGGATTTTCGAATGGCTCCAGCAGCCAGGAACCGCGAGGAACCGAGTCTCATTCCTTGGCCTCCTTCGACGGTTTGAACTACATACGCAACTCCGTGAAGGTCGTCGTGGACATGTACGACGGCAGCGTGCGCTTCTTCATCATGGATCCCAAAGATCCGATCTTGGCTGCCTATCGGCAAGCGTTTCCCGATGTGTTCAGCGACCTCGGCGATCTCTCCGCCGATCTCAAGAAGCACTTGCGCTATCCGGAAAATCTGTTCTCGATCCAAGCCGATCAGTACCGAACCTTCCACATGACGGACCCTCAGGTTTTCTACAACCGCGAGGATCTGTGGGCGGCTCCCAAGGAAACATATGCCGGCGACGTTCAGTCAATGGAGCCTTATTACATCCTGGCGAAACTTCCCGGCAGTGATCAGCTCGAATACATGCTGATGACTCCCTTTACGCCGCAAAATCGGGACAACATGATTTCCTGGATGGCGGCGCGGTCCGACTTCCCCCAGTACGGAAAGATGCTCTTCTACCAACTTCCCAAGGAGAAGCTCGTCTACGGGCCAAACCAAATTGAGGCGATGATCGATCAGAACACGACAATCTCTCAACAGCTAACCCTTTGGAACCAAAACGGCTCGCGAGTCATCCGAGGTAAGCAGATCGTCACTCCGATCGAGAACTCCTTTCTTTACGTGGTGCCACTGTATCTGACCGCACAGGGCGCCAACTTCCCGCAACTCAAGCGAGTGATCGCGGTCGCGGGCGACAAGGTCGTGATGGAGCCGACGCTTGACGAGGCGCTATCTGCTTTGTTCGGGACGCCACAAACACAATCTGCGGCAAAGAAGGCGCTCACACCCCCAGCCGTCCCTGCTCCGGTGGAAACGGCCCCGCTTGCGAACCAGCCGGCGATAGCCGAACCGCCAGTATCCGGCAACGCCAAAAGGCAGTTCGACGACGCCCAGCAAGCAATGCAGCATGGGGACTGGAAGAAGTTCGGCAAATCGATGGATGCGTTGAAGCGCCTACTCGCCTCGCCGGTCGTGCGTTGATTTCGTTGGGGAAGGGAGCGTCGACGCCTTTCCTGAACTGTTTGAAATGAAATGTGCATGAACTGCTCGGCGCGGAATGAGAATTGTCGGAGGGGCGTTCGGTTTTTGGGCGCCCCTTTCGCAGTAGCCTTCATCGCCCTCATGCATGCGCATTGAGTAGTTTCCGAGTCTGTCGCAGGCTGAAGATACACAGCTAATTTCACGATGCCACAAATGCCAGCGGAAGCGCTCGACCAAAAACGCGTGACAGGAATGAAAACCTACCTTGCGGCGCGACAACTCGTTGCCGGGGAAAACATGCGCCTTTAGGTGCGGCCGGTTTTCCGACGCCGCAAGCCATGCAGAAAGCGGCATGTCCTCACTAAAGCAAATCGAAACATGCGGACAGTCGCCCTGGCTGTCCTTTCCGTGAGCGTCAGTGCGCCAAGAAAGCCGATTATCGTAGCAGCATCGATGGTGTCGGCCGATTTCGCTTATCTTGCCGCGGAGGTGGGCCGTGTGGACGCTGCGGGGGCGGACTGGATGCGGCCACGGCAGCTCGTTGAGTCCCGCCATGCATGGGATGGTCGCGGCCCGACTTGGACGCTCCGACCTGGCGCTACGCTATTTTCAACGGGCCGCGGCCATAGATCTCGCGGATACCTCTGCGGCGATTGATGGCGGCGTGCACATTGCGGCTCTGGGCGGCATCTGGCTGATGGCGGTATTTGGTTTTGCAGGGGTCTCGCTGTGCAGTGACGGCATAGCCATCGATCCGAGGCTTCCGGCGCATTGGCGCGGCGTTGGATTCCGCCTTCAATGGCGCGGTCGCCACGTCAAGATCAGAATCGATCAAGATAAGAAACAGCTCGAAGCAACGCTCGAAGCGGGGGAGCCAATGACAGTTTTTGTAAACAGTGAGCTGCACGAAGTCCAACGTGATCAGATACTCCGATTGGGGTTGGGCATATGAATTGTGTCGCTCAAATCGCGTCCAACCGCGGCTCTGACGCAGATTTGGTGCATTTTTTGGTCAACTTGCGCCGACGAGTCGCCCTTCGAGCAAATCGAGTTTCGCGCGCCGATACATTTGGCGTTTTATGAGCTTCAACTTGGTGATCTGTTCCTCTGTCCGGAGCCATCTTGGCGGGGTCTTCGTCACTTTCTGGGGAGCTGATTGTCAAGGTTGCGCCTTCCGTGCAGAGGAAGGGGCATGCGAAAGAAAATCAAACTGTCTGTTGCTCCCGGAATCGAAGTCGAAGAGATCATTTTACGGGACGGCCGCTGGGTCCTTTCGGCGCGTGCCGCTGGCGAGCGGTCGTGCCCGGTCTGTGGACCAAACACCTAGTACATCGATTCCGTGAAAGTGCTTCTTTGCAAGGAATTCCTATTTTCTGGGCGCCGTTATAGGGATCCTCGCTCTTGATTTGCGAGATGGAGGATTGGAAGCATGGTTGCGTTGCGACAGGCGCTTGCGCTGGCGATCGACGATGACGAATTGGCGCAACTCACAACGATCGCGCGCTCGCTCACGGCGCCTGCGAGTCGCGTCGAGCGAGCGCACATTCTCCTCGCCTATCGGGATGAGCCGTGCTTTTTCGCCGTGAGCCAAGCCTTATGGCTGCATCATCAAACCGTGCAGCGTTGCGTCAAGAAAGCCGTGGCCCTCGGGCCGTTGGGGGCGCTGGACGATCGCCCCAGACCCGGTAGGGAGCGCAGGATTACGATGGAGTATTTTCCGACGTGAGTATTTTCCGAACCTAGCAAGCGACGCTTAATCGCATTTATAATTCCCTGCTTGATCCGGATACGCTGAAGCACGTGGGCAGATCCTCCGTCAAGCCGAGGAAGCGAAATCAACACATGAAAAGGAGCTATAGATGACCGATATTGATTCGATCAGCCCGCAAACGCTCATCGCGTCCGAGAGAGTGGAAGGTAAAACCGTGTACGATCTGGCCGGCCACAAGCTCGGCAAAATAGACGACATCTTAATCGACAAGGTCACCGGTGTCGCGAACTATGCGGTGATGTCCTATGGCGGCTTTCTCGGTATGGGCAGGAAGCACCATCTCTTGCCATGGGCGACCTTGCATTACAATTCAAAAAAAAATGGCTATGCAGTCGATTTGGACAATGCGCGTTTGGAGGCCTCGCCGCGTTACGATCCCAAGACCAAAAACTACGTTGCAAAGCCACGCTTGCTCGAGATGGATCCGTAGTTTTCTAATGCAACGTCATATGCCCGGCAACACCGCGCCAAAGAAGACCCTCCCCGCAAACAGTTCCTTCTCCGTTACTTGTTTTTGCCGGAGTCCTGCAAGCCGCGAACTGAGTTGCGACACGGTCGGGTCAGACATCCGGTTGCGGTAAAATGGACCGCAACCGGAGCGACCGAGGTCAAGAAAAACAGCCATGCTCAATAACCCGAACCGGTTGCCCTCTACTGGTTGCGGGTTTTTCGTTTCAGCAGGTTGGAAGAGTCGATCGAGAAAACAAACTTGCGGGAAGGCAACCTCGACCAAGGTGATTTTGAGATATTTTGCGCATTGAACCTCGATTTTGTTGTCGAACCAACGTGCGGGATCGGGGCGCAAATGCGCCCGTCACGAAAAGGCATCGGCTGTTAGATTAACCCTGGCAAAAATGGCGCAGGTTGATCATCGTATAGGCCAGGATTTTAAATGCGTAGTGCAACTGGCTGAGGCGATCAAACCGAAGCAGCAAGCGCCGGAACTTATCTTCCCAGCCGAACACCCGCTCGATGGTGTTGAACCGCTCTTTGAAAATGGCTTTGCGGTTAATCCGGCAATCGTAGACCCCATCCAGGCTGACGATAGTTCCTTTAACAGCGTGTTGACGAAGTCGCTTCCGCCTGATTCTGTCTGTGGAACAAAGATTGTGGACGGGCTGCGACGATGGCGATGGGGCGTGAGGGCGAGGTCCAGGGCGACCTCATGATGACATGGGCGGAGATGCCGCGCTCTCCTGGCCATGTGTTTTACGACCGTCTCCAGAAGCTTTTGAGCGATGCTGATTTCGACGCTTTCGTCGAAGAGACCTGCAAGCCTTACTACGCGGCGAGGATGGGGGCGCCGTCGTTGCCGCCGGGTCGCTATTTTCGCATGCATATGATCGGCTATTTCGAAGGGCTCGACAGCGAGCGCGGCATCGTCTGGCGCTGCTCGGACTCCCGATCGCTGGGAGATTTCCTGCGGCTTGGCAAGCGCGACAAGGTTCCTGATCATTCCTGGCTGTCGAAGACGCGCAGCCGCCTGCCACACGAAGTTCACGAGAAGGTGTTCGAGTTTGTCCTGAAGCTTGTCGCCGAGCATGGTCTGGTGAAAGGCGAGCGCATTGGCGTCGATGGGTCGACGATGGAGGCCAACGCCGCGCTGCGAACGATCGTGCGTCGCGACAATGGCGAGAGCTATCGCGAGATGCTGACGCGGATGGCCAAGGAGAGCGGTGTCGAGACGCCGACGATCGACGACCTGATCCGGCTCGACCGCATGCGCAAAGGCAAAAAGCTGTCGAACGAGGATTGGACGAGCAAGACCGATCCGGACGCCAAGATCGCCAAGATGAAGGACGGCTCGACGCATCTTGCATACAAGCCCGAACATGCGGTCGATCTCGACACGGGCGTGATCGTGGCGGCACCAATCCATGAGGCCGACAAGGGCGACACGGCGACGCTCGATCCCACGCTCAGGGAAGCGGAAAAGAACCTGTCCGCCATGGGGCTTGGGCCGACGCCAGAAGAACCCTGCGATCTCGTCGCCGACAAAGGCTATCACTCGCGCGACGTTTTGAAAGGTCTCGACGACGGCCCATGGAAGACGCGCATCGCAGAGCCGCGACCGAGCCAGGGCTACTCACGGTGGCATGATGCAGCGCGACAATCTGGATGACGAGCCAGCGACAATCAGGATGACACTGCGCCGCCGCCGGGGTGACGAAGGACGGGCGTAGCCCGACCTGAGGAATCTCCGGCGGCGGCGCGCGTCCGAAAGGGCTCTGTTCTGGCGGTAACGGCGGCTGGGTGATTGATCGGCCTTCTCTTTGGAGAGGACCGTTTCGTTGCCCGGCCGACATGTCACCGATCACCAGATGAGACTTTTCATGAACAACCGTCGCAAGCATTCGTCGGCCATCGCCGGCGCCAAGGCCGGATTCAGCGCGTCAACCGCCTACCGGTGCGAGAAAGACCCCCGGCTTCCCAGCCAGAAAAAGACGCCGCGCGAACGGCGG
>Ga0182014_10006738_pt1 | contig 12217 bp, 11 predicted proteins | sample 612S2DmetaG_FD_120489 | JGI IMG/M metagenome (GOLD analysis project Ga0182014, IMG submission 120489) | Permafrost microbial communities from Stordalen Mire, Sweden - 612S2D metaG | ecosystem: Environmental > Terrestrial > Soil > Wetlands > Permafrost | place: Sweden: Stordalen | collected... | reverse complement strand
GGAGCTTGCCGGCGGGGGTTTTCGGGCCGGTACTCTTTTGCGCGTTGGCGCGGTTGGCGGCGAGGCGCGCTTCGGACAGGGGACGTTTGGATTGGCCGGACATGTTGGAACCTTTCTACTGGGGAAAAAGATTTGAGCCACCGATGAACACCGATGAACGCCGATGAAAACCAATTGGCTTTTCAGCGGTGTGGACCAGAGACCCGTGGTAGAGGTGGCCCCGTGGCCGATCGCAGGCGAAAACGCCTACTCCACGGTTGACACATCAGCGCCTTACAGACCTCGTGGAGTAGGCCTTTGGCCTGCCACGATTTCTACCACGGGCTGCTAGAGGCCGGATGGATTCTCCGCCGGTTCCAGCAGCCTAATACAGAGTTGCATGGGGAGTGGGGTGAGTTGAGGCGGGGGTGGTTGCAAGTTACTAGCAGGAAGGGAGTTAGGGAATTTGGAAGGGCTGTGACCGTGGGGGTTGGGTGAGCGAGGTGACGAAGGTAGGCCCAGTGGTTATTGGCACGGGTGTTGTCTTGCTTCCGGGGTGGTCGCTTCCCCGTGTTCCCGAGGTTTCAGTCGTGAAGCCGGCTTATGGGGAGTAATCCTACAGATGGTAGAATCTGTCTCTCGGGATGCCGACAATCAGCACATTCTACGGGATCTTGATCCGTATGTTTTTCAATGATCACCCGCCACCGCATTTTCACGCCCGATACGGCGAATTCGAGGCCACGGTTGAAATAGGCACCCTCGAGGTCCTCCGAAGGCCAACTGCCACGCCGGGCTTTGAATCTGGTCCGCGAATGGGCGATGATGCATAGAGAGGAATTGTTGGAGGACTGGCGTTTCTGCCGCACGAACACAGTCCCGACGAAAATTGAGCCGCTGGCATGAACGGAGTCCATATTCCATGCACTGGGACGTAATCGAAGTCAAACCAGAGCCCCACTACTGCCTCTTTGTACGATTTAAGGACGGGGTGGCCGGGCGCCTGCAGTTGCGGCCGGAAGAATTGATCGGCGCACTCGCCCCGCTACGGGATGAGCAATTCTTCAGTCAGGTGTTCATCGATTACGGTGCGGTTGCGTGGCCCGGCGAGATCGATCTGGCACCAGACGCCATGTATGCTCGGATCTCCGGTCAGCGCGACGGGTTGCAACACGTTGGATGAACCCAAGCCGACTTGTGGGTACTGATTTCGGGGGAGCGCGGCGAACTGGCGCGCTAAGCGCTATCATCAGATCGAGGTTTGACAAATCAAATGGCTGTGCCGGAAAAGATCAGTTCTGCGGCCCAACGGCCGGCTTTGCCCCACGGCTTACGCGCGTGGGCTACTTTCCGGCGCCCTGCCGGGCTCGAAAGACGTCCAATCACGGCTGCTCCAGGAAAGCAGCCGGGAGTAGGGCAGACCACGAAAAACGATGGTCTGCCCCACGGGGGAGTCCTACACTTCCTCAGTCCGGCATTCGCCCGCTGCGAAAGACGCGGTCGACGGACCGGCCGAACCACCACAGCGAACCCGCCCAAGCGGCAATGCACGGCGCCACAAACAGGGGGCTGCTCAGATAGACCGACGCGGCGGCCATGATCATCACGGCTGCCTGCACGAGTCCGCCCACTACGTCCTCCAGGCTTCCCGCTCCCGTCGAAAACCGCCAGCGCAGCTGCTCTCGCGGCGCATTCACGGCCTTGTTCCGGCCCATCGCCAGAGCGACGAGGGCGGCGCTCAAGCCCGCCAGCGGCGCCAGCGGCAGAGTGAGCGGAACTACGATCAGCAGGAAGGCGGCGTCCTTGGCGGCCAGCAACTGCCAGCCGGACACGGGCAGAAGGGCATATCGCGAGCGGCCGCCGGCGCCATCCAACCCGAACAGCGCCCCGGCATAAGACGACAACGCCAGCACCACCAGAACGGTGAGGATGAGAATCGCGTCGGGCGGCAAAGCCCGCATGGTGAGGCGAAAGGCGATGGCGGCGGCCGACAGCAGCAGAGCGCAGCACAGATCCAGGGTGGAAAGCATTTGGCGCAGATTTTTGCGCACCAGTTGATTGAGCGGCCCGGGAAAGCCGGGCAGGTGGCGCCACAGACCATACCCGGGAGCGATGCCGAGCGAGGAGAGCGCGAGGCCGGCCGCCACCATTCCCGCCGCCAGGCCCCACAATCCGACCGTCACCTTACCGCGCGCCGCCCAGATGGCCAGCGCCGCAATCGCCCAGGTCATCGGGTTGACCCAGGGACTCGCCGCGCGCAGAATGCAGAGATCGCGCCCGGTCAACGGCAGCAGGCGCAAGCGCGAGGCTGGAATTTTGCGCAACGGGTCGGTGCTGAGCGGAAACAGAATCACCACCCCGATGAGCAGGTAAATGAATACTCCGGCATCCTGCATCACCACCGCCGAAACGATGAAGAAATTGTTGCCCGCCACCGACCAGACGCTCTTTTGGCCCCTGCGCAGCGCCCGGCTGAGCGCGCTTAAGACCGCGGCGACCCGAGCCACTCGATCTCCTCCACCACGGGCGCTTCCACCAGATCGAAATAATGCCGTTCGAGCGGCACCGGGACTTCCGCCGCCAGGGTATCCCAGACGATCCGCCCCTTGCGGATCAGGATCAGTTGCGTGGCGATCTGTTCGACGGTGGAGAGCACGTGCGAGGTGAAGAACACGGCGATGCCGCGCGCGGCGACCGATTGCAGCAGGTCGCGCATGATCTTCGAGGTCACCGGGTCGATGGCTTCAAAGGGTTCGTCCAGAAACAGCACCTCGGGGTTCGGCAGCAACGCCATGGCAAAGGACGTCTTCTTGCGCATGCCGTGGGAGCAGGCGGCGGCGAACGTATCGCGGCCATGTTCCAAGCCCAGCGCGCGGAGCAGTTGATTGCCGCGGTCGCGGGTTACCCGCTTGTTCAGGCCGTACACGTCGCCGATCAGCGACAGGTGTTCCGCCACCGTCAGATCGTCGAACAGGCCGAGATCTTCCGGAAGGACTCCGATGCGGCGCTTCAATTCGATGGAACGCGAGCGGACGTCGAGGCCGCAAACCCGGACTTCTCCGCCCGATGGCGGGAGCAGCCCGGTGAGCATCTTGAGGGTGGTCGACTTCCCCGCCCCGTTGGGACCGAGGAAGGCGCAGATTGAGCCCGCCGCGACCTCGAAGGTCAGGTTGTCCACGGCGGTAAAATCCCCGAAGCGGCGCGTCAGTTTGCGGCACGAGATCATCACTCTATAGTCGCCGATCCGCGATTTCAACGTCCCGGCGCTTGGGCGTAGAAGCCGCGGACCAGCGCCAGGGCTTGCGCCTGAGTGAATCCGCCGTCCAGATACAGCATGCGCGAGCCGGCGGCAATCGCCGGGGTGGAAAGCACGCGCCCGTTCAGAACGATGGCGATATGGTTGCCGATATTCTTCAAGGTGACTTGCAACTCACGCATGGCGGCCCTCTGGCGGAAGGTGAGAAAGACGACCGGCTGTCCGCTGGAGTTCTTGCGGGTTTCCGCGGATTCGACGTCTTTCTCGGTGAGGAACGGCTGCCCGGCGAGACACAGCGGCTCGCGGCCGCCTTTGACGGGGATGGGCTGCCCGGCATGCGGGCCGGCGCAGGACACCATCAGATCGACCGCCAGGGTGACCGGCGGCGGCGGCGCGCTCTGGCAGAAGCCGCCCGCGCCAGCGCCGGCCAGCAGGAGAAATACCCGAGCCCTCATAAGTTCCAGCATAGTGCAGAAGTGGGGTGGGGTTCCGGGAGTTTAGCCCGCCAATTGCCCGGCAAACGGGTCGGCCCCGATGGTGCCCACCAGTTCTTCCACGTATTGCTCCGAGGAGACTCGCGCCAGCCGTTCGCGCGCCACCGCCAGGCGGGCTTCCACGTCGAAACCGAGCGGGCCGCCGGAGTCGCGCGCAGCTTCGAGCGCGTTCAGGTTACGGCGGCACAGCGCTTCGTCCCGCCTCTGCTTGGTGCGCAGGCGCTCGCGATACCAATCGCTGGCGAGCATGGCCTCGCGCGAAAACAGCGCGCGAACCTGCGGCGCGGCGATGCCCAGGCCTTCCCAGGTATCGTACGCCATGATGTGGAGCAGCGCCGCCAGGGGCGGGCAGGCGCCCTTCACGCTGCCGTCTTCGAAGTACTGGAGGGCGACCCGCCGCCCGGCGCCGACAATCGCGTCGACGCCGGTGGCGAACGCTTCCGGATCCTGCTTTTCGGGGCGCAGCATCTGTTCGGTAAACACCTCGTTGGGGGTTTCGAAGATGCGTCCCAGGAAGCGCTCGGCGAAGGCGTCGGTGATGCGGTAGCCGAGACGGGAGGCGCGCACGGTGCGGCCCTGGTAGTCGAAGTCCTCCACTTTCTCGAGGTATCCGTTTTCGATCAGAAAACGCGGGTCGCGCTCCTCCACCCGGATGCGGCACCAAACTTCCGGCGCCAGCATGCTGATGTCGTGGTCCACGCGATAGTGCGGCCCCACCCAACCGGCGGCGGTGGTGAAGCCGGCATAGCCGGTCAGGATGGCGCCCACGAGGGCGTTGTCCAGATCCACTACCGGCCACAAGGCGTTGAAGGGGCCCTTGGTGAGCGCTCCCTCGCTGCCGAAGCCGGTGGTGCTGGGCGATTTCCCGGTCAGGCTGGCCACGAAATCCATGAACAGCTCGGGCAATTCCTGGTAGTGAATGGGATTAAAGACGGCCAGCGGGGGCAGTCCGATGGAAGCATCGGCGGGATTGCCGCGCCGCCCGGCCAGTACCGCGTTGACGGGAAACTGCACCGGTTCGCCGGCCGGAATGGCACGGTCCAGCCGGGCGCAGATCCGCGCCAGGTGGGCGCCGCGCCGGTCCACGAGGTCGGGACGCCGTTCGAGGTAACGCGGATTCTTGGACGGCTTGCCATCCACCAGGCGGGCGTGGGCGGAAGAAACCACGTATCCGTGGGTGGAATTTGCCACGAAGTTGCGGAGCAATTCCCGCATGGGCCCGGTGTATCGATCGAATTCCACCACGTGTTCCACCAGCGAGCGCGCCTCGGCCACGCCGAGCGGCTGGAAGTTGGAAAGAAACGTTCCCGGCGTAGCGATGTCGGCTTCGGCCTGCGCGTCGAAACCGCGGTGCACGGCGTCGTCGGGCCGCTGGAACAGGAAGGCTTCGCAGTTCTCCACCAGCTTGAGGCTCGGGTGCGGATACTTGGCGTCGAAGTGCGGCACGCTTGCGCGCGGCACCACGGCCGAGGCCGTGATGTCGTCTTCCACCTGCACCTTTTCCGCCGGCCGAAAGTCCGGCCGCAGTTTGTAAATGCGCCAGGAGCCTTCGGGATCGAACCCCACGCGCAGGTAGTTCCCCACCAGTTTCTGGCTTTCGTACTTGAGCTCGTGGCCCAGATAGCCGTTGATGCGGTCCACGGTGAAGTGCTCGCGCCAAGCGGCGCCCCACTCGGGGCGGTAGTAGCGTTTGAGGGTGACGATCAACTGGCGGATGGTCTGCGGCAGCTTGCGCAACCACTGGTTGTATTCGTCGGTGTATTCCGCCGAAGGGGTGAGCAGCTTGATCACCGAGCCCAGCGACCGCTCGGGCCCCAGGATCGGGCGCCCGGTCCCGGGCTGCGGTTGGGCGCTCTTGTAGATGCGGGAAAAATCCCGCGCCAGGATCCGCTCCACTTGTTCGAAATCCTGGAAGTAATCCTTCACGAACACCGGCCCGTGCAGAACCATGCTCAAAATGGATTTCGAAATCTCCGACTTGCCGCCGCCGGAAACGGTACAGGGCTTATGGCAAAGCGTGCCGTGCGGCACCGAGCCCACCAGGCGCCACGCCGTGCCGCCGTACTGTTTTTCGAGCCGCACTTTGTACCCGGAAGGCAGCACGTAGACATGCTCCGGCAGCAGCGTGATCCGCTGCGGGTTGCCGCCGCCGGTCCAGCTTACCGTACCTTCGCGCACGCTGAATTGGGTAAGCTCGGGAACGTAGAAAATGCCGGGGTCGGCGCGGTCCACCGCGTAGCCTTCCGGTTTGCGTTCCACCAGGCCGCCGAGCAGCCGCAGGGCGTCTTCGAACGAAGTCTTGCGCAGGGACGGGCGATCGGCGGCAAAATCCTGTCCCAGCACGTAGGACGGAAACGCGATGGCGCCGCCGGCGTGCTCTTCCTCGGCCAGCCCGTACAGATTGGCGGAAAAGCTGATCTGGCTCTTCACTTCCTTCTTGCAATAGCCGTAGTAGTTATCGGTGAGAATGGTGACGATCACGCCGGAGAAGTCGCGGCAGACGATCTTGAACGGCAGGCCGTCGTTGTAGATTTCGTTCGGGTCGCGCCAGCACATGCCGTCGCGCCGCTGCCGCTCGCCGGCCTGGTCGTAGTGCGGCAGGCCCAGATCCTTCTTCTTCCTGCCCACCAGGTGCGGCGCCAGAATTACGCATCCAGTGTGGCCGGTCCAGTGCGGCACGTCCAGGGCGGCGTCGTTTTCGGGAAGATCGGGATCGCCGGCGTTGCCGAAGATGGCTTCCACGAAGTCCAGGTTACTCACCAGGCTGGCTGGCGCGAAGAAACGCAATTCCATACTTTTGGCCGGTTCGCAACCGATGGCCGGGCACACTTTGGGCCGCAGCAGCAGGGAGAGAAATACGTACGCCCGATCGGTTTGGCCGGCGGTAAAAGGCAGCGTCAGCATTTCGCGCGGCGGATTGAGCGCCTCGGCCAGCAGCCGGGCGAAAGCCAATTGCGGCACGGCCAGCTTATCGGCGGGAATCGGCAGCCCGCCCTCCACGATGTGAAACACGCCTTTGGTGGTGCGGCGGTCGCTGGCGGGGTTATGCAACACGCCCTGCGCCACACGATAGGAATTGAGGTACGGAGCGCGAAAGCTGTCCGCGTCCGAAGGGAAAGACAGAATGCGGGCCATGCCCGGCCGGTCCAGCACGAAGGAAGTCGACGGCAGGCGCGGCGCTGGGTCCGGGCACACGCCGGCCAGGTAACTGTCCAGGAAATTCTGTATGCGGGTGTCGCTGGGACACAGCCGCCCGGCAAGCAGTTGTTCCTTCTGCTGGTAGTTGCGGAGCAGCGGCCGGGCCAGCTCCAGAAAACCGGCGCCCCCGGCGGCACTGCCGGAAGGCTGCCCCAGCGCCACCAGTTTGAGATTGATGTATCGCGCCAGTTCGTCCTCCCGCATGGCGGGCGAGAGACCGGGCGTGGGAGATTCGGGACGGGAGACAGGCATCTAAATCCGTTGTAGCATGGCGGGCCATGCGAGAGGAGCGCCGGGATGAGTCCCGGCGTGGCCGACTGAGAGTCCGCTCCACGAAGAAGTTCCCTATCATTCGGCATTCTCTGGGTGTACTATACAGGCGGAAGTGAGGTGAACCATGATTTCCGGAAAGCTCGTTCACCTGATGGAGACGCACGAAGAAGAGATCATCGACCGCGTCGGCGAACAGATTCGTCACGATGCCGACATGGCGCACACCGGCGCCATCCTCGGAACCGGATTACGGCAATGGCATAAGGAGTTGTTGGAAAGCCTGACTCACTGGCTGGACAGGGGAAACAACGAAACCCTGGCACGCCGTTTCCAGCACGTGGGCAGAGAGCGATTGGAGCAGGCCGTTCCGTTGCACGAGTGCGTGCGCGATTTGTGCCTGCTGAAACAAATCCTGCTGGACTTCGTGGAGGAGCATACCCTCACCAAGGACAGCATGGAACTGTACGCCGAAGAGGAACTCGACAGACGGGTCGGCCGCTTTTTCGACCTATTGATTGTGCACCTGGTGCGCGGCTACGAATCGGGACGCCGGCACGTCGCGGCGGCCTGATTTCTGGCGGGCCGGGGTGCTTAACCGATCTGGGGATTTCGAAGGATAGCCGCGGCAACCGCTCCCTCGCGGTCGCGGCTCGGTTACGAGCGCCGCGTGTTTTCGGTCACTTACCGAGCCGCGACCGCGAGGGAGCGGTTGCCCGGAACGGATTTCCCCCAGATCGGTCAAGCACCCGCCGGGCCGGGCCATAGTCGATGCTGGTATTCGGTATGGTACCCTGAAGGCGATGGAAACGGCGCGCAAGATCACCGTGGAGGTGCCGCCGGATCTGCTCGAAAGGGCACAGCGAGCCAGCGGCAGCGGCATTACCCAAACTGTTCGTACCGGCCTCCAGTTGGTTGCGGCATCCGAGGCCTATGCGCGGTTGCGCCAACTCCGGGGCAAGGTGCGCTTCTCGCGCACTCCGGCCGAGCTGAAAGCCGACCGGTGATCGCGGTCGATACCAGCACATGGATCGCCTTCCTCGAAGGAGATGGGGGCAAGGACGCGGAACTGCTCGACAGGGCGCTCCAGGACCGGCAGGTGCTGATGGCGCCCGTGGTGCTCACCGAAATGTTGAGCGACCCGAAACTTCCTGCGGAGGTTTCACAAACTCTCTCGGAGTTGCCGCTCATCGAAATCGGGACCGGTTATTGGCAGCGGGCGAGTGAGCTGCGAGCGAAGGTGTTGGCAAAGCGTCGCAAGGCGCGCCTCGGCGACGCGCTGATCGCCCAAAGCTGCATCGATCACGGCATTCCACTTCTCACGCGAGACCGGGATTTCCGGGCCTTCGCCGACGCGGCGGGCCTCAATCTCGCCATTGCGTTCGCGGCGGACTGAAATCACGATACCCTAAGCCCGATGCCCCGCGATCCGTTTCTTGCCGCCGAGCGCGCCGTCTTTCGCCGCCTCAACACGCCGGAGAAGATTCAGCATTTTCTGGATCATGACGTGGCGTACAACAAAGAGCCGGACGGGCCTACCTGCGGCTCGCCGCGGCGGGTGCTGCGCGAGCGGAAGGCGCACTGCATGGAAGGGGCGTTATTCGGCGCCGCGGCGCTGCGGATGCTTGGCTACCCGCCGCTGCTGCTCGACCTGGAAGCCGTGCGGGACGACGATCACGTGCTGGCCATCTTCCGCCAGGACGGCTGCTGGGGCGCCGTGGCCAAGTCGAATTACTCCGGCCTGCGCTACCGCGAGCCGGTATACCGCGGCTTGCGCGAGCTGGCGATGTCGTACTTCGAGCACTATTACAATCCGCGGCGGGAAAAGACCCTGCGCAATTACTCGCGCCCGGTCAACCTGCGCCGCTTCGATTCCATCCACTGGATGACCGCCGAGGAAGACGTGTGGGCGATACCGGAGTACCTGATGACGATTCGCCATACGCCGCTGGTCGCCCCGCGCGCCGTGCGCCGCCTGGGCCGGGTGGACGACCGCCTGTTCGCCGCCGGGCTGGTGGGGCTGGCGCGGTAGACGCTTGTTCCGTCATCTCGGCGTGCCGGGTCGGCGGGCGTCTTTCAGGGCGCGTTCCCAGATATCGGCAAGAATCAGCAATCTCTTCGCCCAGCGTGAGGCGGGCCAGGCGAAGAAAGAATCTCGCGATCGCTGGCGTCGGGATACCGCTCCCGCAGGCCCGCTTCGGCGGCGCGGCGCAGGCCGGCGGAAAGCTCCAGCGCGCGCCGCAGCTTTTCTTCGGGCGGCATCCGGCGCTGCAGTTCTAGAAAGACCCGCCAGGCTTCCGGCGTGGTGTCCGATGGGCACATAGCTACATCATGGCGACCGGCGGAGCGGGCTCATTGGGGTCCCCGGCCGCGCCGAGCGGAACGCGCAGCAGCACAAACGCGATGGCCGCGATCACACCCACGCCGGCCAGGTAGGACGGATTCTTGAACAGCAGCGGGAGCTGCTTGTCCTGGAAATCGTAAAAGGCTTTCACCAGGCCGGCCAGCGCCTCGCCGGCAATCAGGCCGGACGCCGCCAGGATGCCCACGTTTTCCACCCGCGCGCGCTGCGCTTCGTTCAGGCCCTTTCTCCGCGCCAGCGAGTCGCCGAACCAGCGAATGACGCCGCCCACGAAAATCGCCGCGGTGATCGAAATCGGCAGATACATGCCGATGGCCACCAGCATGGGGCTCTTGACCCGGAACAGAATCATGGCGAAGCCCAGCAGGATGCCGGTCACCACCAGCGGCCACGCCATGTCGCCGCCCACGATGCCCTGCGCCAGCGACGCCATCAGCCCGGCCTGCGGCGCCGAGAGCGCCTTGTCGCCGAAGCCGGTGCCGCCTTTATTAATGTTGCCCTGGTAGAGGATCATCAACGGGAAGTACATCACCGCGCTGGCCACCACCACGGCTATCAGCTCGGCGATCTGAATGCTGCGGGGCGTGCCACCCAAAATATAGCCGACTTTGAAATCCTGCAGCAGCTCGCCGGCCACGGCCGACGAGACGCACACTACCGCCGCCACGCCGAGTACGGCCACCACGCCGCTGGTTCCGGAGACGCCCATCGATACCATCAGCAGGGCCGCGATCACCAGCGTCGAAAGCGTCAACCCGGAGATAGGGTTGTTGGACGAGCCGATCACGCCCACGAGATACCCGGATACGGTGGCAAAGAAAAAGCCCACGATCAGCATCACCAGGGCCGCCGCAATGCCGCCCGTCACCAGACCGGAGAGATAAACGTACAGCACGCACATGAGCAGGAACGTGCAGCCGATCAGCGCGAAGACGGTTTTCGAGCTCATATAACGTTCCGTGCGGCTGAGGGATTCGAGGTCGGGCGCGCCGCCTTTCAGCTCCGAAAAAGCTTTGCCCAGGCCGGCGATCAGGTTCTTGCGCATGCGGAACAGGGTGTAGCCGGTGCCCACCATCATGCTGCCGACGGCGACCGGGCGTACGATGTAGCGCCACACCGCGGTGGCAAGTCCGACCCAGCTTTCGTCGGTGGGGTTGGCGGGCAGAAAGGCTTGCAACTGCGGACCCAGAAAGAACATCAACAGTGGAATCATCAATCCCCAAACCAGCACGCTGCCGGAAAAATTGAGCGCCGCCAGCTCCGGGCCGATAATGTAGCCCACCCCGATGAACGCCGTGCTGACGGTGGGCGCGGAAACCGCCGAGACGCCGCCCGCGCTCAGGACGTTCCTGGTTCCCAGCGGGCCCAGCCGGAGCGTGCTCAGGCCGAGGCGCCCCACGCGGAAGAAGAAGTCGCGGTCCGGGGCGAAGCATTGGAAGACGCCGGCCAGATAGACGGCCGCGCCGAAACCCATGTTATAGAAAAGATACTTGGCGGCGCTGGCGCCGGCTCGTCCGGCCTTATGAATCTCTCCGGCCGCCACCGATTCGGGGAAAGGCAGCTCCGGATCTTCCACCATCACGCGCCGAATGAGGGAGACGAACAGAACCCCCAGCACGGCGCCGACAATCATGAGCGAGGTGGATTTGAAATACGCCGGGTCGGCGGCCAGGGCCCACATGCTGGCCCAAAAGCCGAGGTGTTTGGGAATCACGGGCGGCGCCCAAACGTGCGCGATGAAAAAGGCCGGCAAGGTGAAGACCGCGCCGGCGGCCACCGATTCGCCGATGGTGCCGGCGGTGCGCGCGATGTTCTCCTCCAGGATGGAGCCTTTGACCAGGCGCAGGACCGCCATGCCGATGACCGCGGCCGGATAAGTGGCGGCGATGGTCTGGCCGGCGCGCAAACCGAGATACGCATTGGCCGCGCCCAGAACCACGGTCATCGTCAGGCCCAGCAGAATGGCGCGCGGCGTCAACTCGCGCATTTTGATGTTTTCCGGCACGAACGGCCGGTGTTTGACGGGCGTCATTGCAGCCGCGCCCTCACTTTTTCGCTGAGCGATTTTCCGTCCACCGTCTTGCCCGCCAGTTTCGCCTGGGCGGCCTTCATGACCACGCCCATCTGCTTCAACGAAGCGATGCCGGTTTCGGAAAGCGCGGCCGCGATCGCCGCTTCGATTTCCGCTTCGGTGGCGCCGGCCGGCAGATAGGTTTCGATCAGTGCGCGCTCGGCTTCTTCCTTTTGCGCCTGTACGGTGCGCCCGGCTTTGTGGAACGCCTCGGCGGCGTCGATGCGCTGCTTGATGAGCCCTTTCAGAACCTGCATTTCGGCCGCTTCGTCGAGCGGCTTGGGGGAATCCACCTTCAGCTTCATGAGCGCGGCTTTGATCAGTCGCAGGGCGCTCAAGCGGGCTTCTTCCCTGCCTTTCATGGCTGCCACCATGTCCTGCTGGATGCGATCGATGAGGGGCATGATGATTGTTATTCTACGCGAACGGCCAGCGAATGTTCGGGAAATGGGTGGAATCCGGGCGCGCGACATGCAAGTGATAGATTCGTAGGAATGCAGGCGAATCGAGGAAATCCGGGCGTAGGAGTACGCCAGGCTGAGCCGCGACCGCAAGGGAGCGGTCTTTGAGGTATTTCATTACGTTCG
>Ga0182014_10006735_pt1 | contig 12222 bp, 10 predicted proteins | sample 612S2DmetaG_FD_120489 | JGI IMG/M metagenome (GOLD analysis project Ga0182014, IMG submission 120489) | Permafrost microbial communities from Stordalen Mire, Sweden - 612S2D metaG | ecosystem: Environmental > Terrestrial > Soil > Wetlands > Permafrost | place: Sweden: Stordalen | collected... | reverse complement strand
GGCGGAGGCGGCGGGGGCGGCGGATTCGGCGGCGGCTGGGGCTACGATGGCCCGTACGTGCGTGAGGAGACCCGAATTTCGATCGATCTGTTCGATTCCAAGTCGAAGATCCCGATCTGGCATGCCTCCGTCAGCCAGAGCGTCTCGGATCTGACCGGACCGAATGCAGTGGACAAGATCAACGCCGCCACCACGGCGATCTTCTCCAAATTCCCGACGCCGGGCATGCCGGCGCCGAAGGGCGCGCATACGACGACCTGAGGCGGGCGCTCGAAGACCCTAACTGCCGGAGTTGGGGTCTCGAATGAGTTTTAGCTTTGGTGGTCTTCAAGCTCGGCTGCGAGCTTGGCCCTCACGTCCTCGATGGTCACCGCACGCGAGGGGTTCGCTTTCAATGCATCGTAGGCCGGCCCGACTTGATTGTGAAGCCAGCTCTCGACGGCACGATCACGAGCCATGAGCGCGCGCAATCCCTCACGAATCACCTCGCTTTCGGTCGCGTATTCGCCGGATGCGACCTTGGATTTCACGGCATCCGCCATTTCGTTCGGCAAAGTAATGCTGAATTGCTGGGTTGATCGCATGTGACCTCCGAAGAGCTGTAGGATTCAATCCTACTCGATTTCTGTGACCGGAGCATCCTCTCCTTGTTGGTTACGCGCGACCCGCTACCCGCTTCGCGGCAGGCCGCTGCACGAACACGTAGTACAGCGCGCCGAGCGCCACGCAGAAGGCCAGTACCAACAGGAAAAAACGGTGTAGCGAGCCTTTGAGGAGCTCTGGATGCTCGCCGACGGTCCTGCCGAGCCAGGCCAGCACCGCGGTCCATACCAGGGAGCCGCCCAGGGTGGCCGCGGCGTACCAGCGGAAGTCCATGCGCAGAATTCCCGCGGGGATCCCGATGAGATGGCGGATCACCGGCAGCAGCCGCGCGAAGAACACGCCCGGCCAGCCATAATGGGACGACCAGGCCTCGGCCAATTCGATTTTGGCGGTCGCGATGCCGACATAGGGCCCCAACCGCATGAGGATGGGCCGGCCCAGCCAGCGCGAGCCCCAATACATCACCGAGGCGCCCACCCACGACCCCACGGTGCCGGCCACGATCACACCGAACAGCGAGAACTGCCCTTGCGTGTGGGCGAGGTAGGCGGCCGGCGGAATGATGACCTCGCTCGGCAGCGGCACGAACGTGCTTTCCAGCGCCATCAGCCCGGCGATCAACCAATAACCGCCCTGCGATAGAACCGACAGGTACCAGTCCGAGAACTGGTGTAGCCAACTGGCCACCTAATCGAGCGCCTGCGCGTTCAGGGTCACCTTGGCATCGGCGCGCGCCGCGAGCGCGTAGCTCTGTGCCTCGGCGGACGCCGCCTGCTGCGCGTACTGCCGGCGCAATTGCGCATCCTGCTGCTTGGCATCGCCCTCGGGGTCCTCGCGCACGGCGGTTACGGCCACCACGGCGGCGTCACCGTCCTCCAGCACCAGGTTGTCGTACAGCGGCTTGCCCGCGGGCTTCGGACCCTGGAAGGCTTCGCGGCGGATGTCGATCGGGATCGCCTGATCGTTGCGCGACACGAACTTGCCCGGCGGCGCCGGGGCGCCGACCAGGCTTTTCGCGACCGCGTCCCAGGCCTCTCCCGCGTTCAGCCGCTTCACGGCGTCGGCCGCGGCGGCGGCGGCGAGTTCGGCGCCCTTCTGCTTCTTCCAGGCCGCCACGATATCAGTGCGCACGGCGTCCAGCGGCTTCTGCTCGGGCAGCTTGTGATCGGTGGCGCGCAGCACGACGCCACGGCCCTTCTCGATCTCGACGGTGGGGCTCAACCGGCCGTCGAGCACGTCCTGGCTGAACGCGGCCTCGATCACCGGCGCCGCCTTGCCCAGGTCGCCGCCGCCATCGATGCGGCTGAAGTTCGGGATGTCATGAACCGTCAGACCAGCCTTGCGTGCCACCACATCGATGTCGGTGGTGTTCTGCAGCGCGGCATCGGCCAGCTGATCCTGGGTGTTGTTGAACAGGCGCTCCGCCTCGTTGCGACGATATTCGGCGTCCAGGTCGCCTTTCGCCTGCTCGAAGGTCTTGACGGTGGCGGGCTGGATGCTGTCCACCTTGATGATGTGGTAGCCGAACTGGCTCTTCACGGGGCCGCTGATCTCGCCCTCCTTCATGCTGAAGGCCGCATCCGCGAACGGTGCCACGAAGGCCTTGCGCTCGGACAGGCCCAAATCGCCACCCTGCGACGCGGAGCCCGTGTCCTGCGAGAACTCCTTCGCGAGCTTCGCGAAATCTTCCCCGCCTTTGGCGCGCTTCGAGAGGTCCTCGGCCTTGGCCTTGGCGGCCGCGTCGTCCTTCGCATCCGCCTGCAACAGAATGTGGCGAATACGCCGCTGCTCGGGCTGGGTGAAGCGCTCCGGTGTCTTGGTCTTCTGCTCCTCGTAGAACGCCTTGAGCTGCGCGTCGTCCACCTTCACCTGCGACTCGATCTGCGCCATGCTGATTTCGACATAGCGCAGGTTCACGGTCTCCGGCGTCATGTACTGCGCTTTGCGGGCGTCGTAGTACGCCTTGATGGCCGCATCGTCAGCCGTCGCGGCTGCAATGTACTTCGCCGCCGGCACGGTGATCCACGACACCTCGCGCTGCTGCCGCGTGAGCATGCGCAGCTGTTTCACTTCGCTGGCGGTGGCGAAACTCGATTGCTGAAGCGCCGAATCGAGTTGCCGCAGCTTCACGTCGCGGCGGAACAACCCTTCGATTTCGGACACCGAACGGCCCTGGGCCTTCAAGACGGCGACGGCGTGCGCCAGATCGAACTTTCCATCCACCTGAAAGGCAGGGACCTGTCCCATGGCCTTCAGCAGGTCGGCGTCGCTGACCCGGTAGCCGAGCTCGTCGGCGCGCGTGACCACGGCTTCGCTGTTCACGTACTCGTCGAGCACGTGCCGTTTGATCTCGTTGCGTTGAACGTCATCGAGCGTGCCGTTGGATTGGCGCTCGAACTGTGCCAGCTGCTGCTGATAGGCCTGCCGGACTTCGTTGCTGGAGATCTCGCTGCCGTTCACCTTGGCGGCGTAGTTCGGCGCGGTCATGGTCCAGTTGATGCCCCAGAACACGAACACGAGACCGATGGCTCCCAGCACCACTCCCGCAAGCCACCCTTTCAACCGATCGTGAATCGACTGCAGCATTGATCCGTACCCCTTGCAAACCAGCTTTCATATCCCATCGCATACCCGCTGCGCGGCCAGATGGCTCGCGCGGGACTCTTCGTCAGGAAATGGCGGAGTGGACGGGACTCGAACCCGCGACCCCCGGCGTGACAGGCCGGTATTCTAACCAGCTGAACTACCACTCCGCATGCTGGTGGGTGCTGAGGGGATCGAACCCCCGACCCTCGCCGTGTAAAGGCGATGCTCTACCAGCTGAGCTAAGCACCCCCTGGCAAGAGGCGCCGAAGTCTACGCGAGGCTTTCGCGCTTTGCTAGTGGGTCAACGAATCAACTTACAAACTTCGAAAAGTCCGGGCGCCGAAGCGCCCGGACGGACCGCTAATGCGCCCGGGCCTGTGCCTTGCCGCGAGCCGGCTTGCGGCGACGCTTCTCGCCGGCGATGGCCACCACCGGCGGCTTCGCATCCACCGCGGGCAACGGTGTCGGCATGTGCGTCAGGGCCACCTGCAATACCTCGTCGATCCATTTCACCGGCCGGATATCGAGCTTTTCCTTGATGTTGTCCGGAATCTCGGCGAGGTCCTTGACGTTCTCGTCCGGGATCAACACCGTGGTGATGCCGCCACGGTGGGCCGCCAGTAATTTTTCCTTTAAGCCCCCGATCGGCAGGACCTCACCGCGCAGCGTGATCTCGCCCGTCATGGCCACATCGGAGCGCACCGGAATCTTGGTGAGGGCCGAAATCAACGCGGTGCACATGCCCGCGCCGGCGCTCGGACCATCCTTCGGGGTCGCACCCTCGGGCACGTGGATGTGCACGTCGGACTTCGCGTAGAAGTCCATGTCGAGCCCCAGCATCGCCGAACGACTGCGTACGACGGTCATGGCGGCCTGGATCGACTCCTGCATCACCTCGCCCAACTGGCCGGTGTGGGTGAGCTTGCCCTTGCCCGGGACGACTGCGGCTTCGATGGTCAACAGTTCCCCGCCGACCTCGGTCCACGCCAATCCCGTCACCTGGCCGACGCGATTGCTCTCCTCGGCCTTGCCGTAACGGAAGCGGCGCACACCCAGGTACTTGTCGAGGTTGTTCTCGTCGACCGTCACCGTCTTCTCGGCCGGCGCCAGCAACAGTTGCTTCACCGCCTTGCGCCCGATCTTCGACAGCTCGCGCTCGAGGTTGCGTACCCCGGCCTCGCGCGTGTAGAAGCGAATCATGTCCTGGATCGCCTTGTCGGCGACCACCAATTCGTCGACTTTCAAGCCGTTCTGCTTCACCTGCTTCGGCAACAGGTAGCGGCGCGCGATATTGGCCTTTTCGTCTTCGGTGTATCCCGGAATGCGGATCACCTCCATGCGATCGAGCAACGGCGCCGGAATGTTCAGGCTGTTCGCCGTGCACACGAACATGACCTCCGACAGATCGAAGTCCACTTCGAGATAGTGATCGTTGAAGGTGCTGTTCTGCTCCGGATCCAGGACCTCGAGCAACGCCGAGGAAGGATCGCCGCGGAAGTCGGTCGACATCTTGTCGATTTCGTCCAACAGGAACAGGGGATTGCGGACGCCGCATTTCGCCAGGTTCTGGATGATCTTGCCGGGCATGGAGCCGATGTACGTGCGGCGATGTCCGCGGATCTCCGCCTCGTCGCGCACGCCGCCCAAGGACATGCGCACGAACTTGCGGTTGGTGGCCCGCGCCACGCTCTGACCCAGGGAGGTCTTGCCGACGCCGGGAGGCCCGACCAAGCACAGGATGGGACCGCGTAGGTTCTTGACCCGCTGCTGCACCGCGAGATACTCGACGATGCGTTCCTTGACCTTTTCCAGGCCGAAATGGTCGGCTTCGAGGACCTTTTCCGCAGCGGCGATCTCGAGATGCACCTTGCTGCGCTTCTTCCACGGGGCCTTCACCAGCCAATCGACGTAATTACGCACGACGGTAGCTTCCGCCGACATCGGCGACATGAGCTTGAGCTTGGCCAGCTCGGAGTTGGCCTTCTCGCGCGCTTCCTTCGGCATGCCCGCCGCCTTGATGCGCTTCTCGAGTTCGCCGATCTCGTTCGGCGCGTCGTCGAGCTCGCCGAGCTCCTTCTGAATGGCCTTCATCTGCTCATTCAAGTAGTACTCGCGCTGGCTCTTCTCCATCTGCTGCTTGACGCGGCCGCGGATGCGCTTCTCGATCTGCAGCACATCCATCTCGCCTTCGATCACGGCAAGCATGTGTTCGAGGCGCTTGCGCACGTCGGGAATTTCGAGAACCTTTTGCTTCTCGGACAGCTTCAACGACATGTGCGCCGCCACCGTGTCGGCGAGGCGGCCTGCCTGCTCGATCCCGGCCAGCGAAGTCAAAATCTCGGGCGGCACTTTCTTGTTGAGTTTGACGTACTGCTCGAACTGCGTGATGACGGAGCGCGTGAGCACGTCCATCTCACGCTCCTCATAGCGCTCGAGGTCCGGCAGTACGGTCACTTCCGCGGAGAAGAACTCGCCTTCGATCAGCTTGTCGATGCTGGCCCGGTCGACGCCTTCGACCAGCACCTTGACCGTGCCATCCGGCAGCTTGAGAAGTTGCAGGATGGTCGCCACGGTGCCGACGCGATACAGATCCTCGCCTTTGGGATCGTCGACGTCGGCCTGCTTCTGGGCGACCAGGAGAATTCGCTTGTCGGCCTTCATGGCCAGATCGAGCGCAACGATGGATTTTTCCCGCCCGACGAACAGCGGAATGACCATGTGCGGGTAGACCACCACGTCGCGCAGCGGCAGCACAGGCATGCCGGCTTGGACGGGGGCTACGGTCGGAACATCGATAATGGGTTCGTCGCTCACTAGGGTAGCCTTATGGTTGTGCATGTCTTGCAGTTGAGCTGAAGAACATGCGGCCGCGGTCCGTGAGTTTCAAGCCTACCCTCAGGATCAAAGGGTCATCGTGTCACTCACCCCAGCGCAGGCTCAAAGATGGTCTGAGCCCGTCGGCCGCCGCTGTTCCTCAACCGGAGCCACCAACCGAGTCTCCTCGGTCCGGTGGACAATGTAAGGCTTGTTCGTGCCTTCGATCACCTGTTCATCGACCACGACTTTCTGCACATTCCGCAAGGACGGCAGGTCGTACATCGTGTCGAGCAGCACATTTTCGAGAATCGTGCGCAGGCCCCGAGCACCCGTCTTGCGCTGCATGGCCTTTCGAGCGACCGACCGCAGCGCGTCTTCGCGGAAATCGAGTTCGACACCTTCCATGTCGAACAGCTTCCGATACTGCTTGGTCAGCGCGTTCTTGGGCTGCAGCAAAATCGAGATCAACGCGTCCTCATCGAGCTCTTCCAACGTCGCCACCACCGGCAAGCGGCCGACGAACTCCGGAATAAGACCGTACTTGATGAGATCCTCGGGCTCCGTGTCATGGAACACATCGTTGCCATGTGGCCGCGCGTTCTGCTCGCGAACCTCCGCCATGAAACCGATCCCGCTCTTGTGGGTGCGGTTCATGATGATCTTCTCCAGGCCGGCGAAGGCACCGCCGCAGATGAACAAGATGTTGGTCGTGTCGACCTGCAGGAATTCCTGCTGCGGGTGCTTGCGTCCGCCCTGCGGCGGAACCGAGGCAATCGTGCCCTCGATCAGCTTCAAGAGCGCCTGCTGCACGCCCTCGCCCGAGACGTCGCGGGTGATGGACGGATTGTCGGATTTGCGCGAAATCTTATCGATTTCATCGATGTAAACGATGCCGGTCTGCGCCTTCTCGACATCGTAGTCGCACTTCTGCAATAGCTTCTGGATGATGTTTTCGACGTCTTCACCGACATAACCGGCTTCGGTCAAGGTCGTGGCATCGGCAATCGTGAACGGCACGTTCAGCAATCGGGCGAGGGTCTCGGCCAACAGGGTCTTGCCCGAGCCGGTGGGCCCGATCAGCAGGATGTTGCTCTTGGCGAGTTCGACCTCGTCACGCGATCGCACACCTTCGGTGCCGCGGGTCTGCAACCGCTTGTAATGGTTGTAGACGGCGACGGACAAGACGCGTTTGGCGCGCTCCTGACCGATCACGTATTCGTCCAGAACCTTCTTGATTTCCTGGGGTTTCGGGAGTTTGTCGCGAGTCCGCTCCGCGCGTTCCTCGAGCTCCTCCCGGATGATGTCGTTGCACAGCTCCACGCATTCGTCGCAGACGAATACCGAAGGGCCGGCGATTAATTTCCGTACTTCGTGTTGGCTCTTCCCGCAGAAGGAGCAATACAAAAGTTTCCCGTCATCATGTTTGCCGCGCGAATCTTCGCTCATGCTGTCCTCAAGTTGGCCCCGTCGCTGGCTGCGCCAGAAACGCGACTACGACTATGACTATATAGCACCCCGCCGACAATCCGCAAAGAATGGCTCGCGGAGGTTGTGACCAAGGCCCCGTTTGGGGCCGCGGGGCGGCTCAAGGAGACCACCGTGTGACGGATTAGGCCTTTGACGGTAGTTCGCCGCGTTTTTCGAGCATGGAATCCACCAAACCGTAGGCTCGGGCGATTTCCGCGGTCATGAAGTTGTCCCGGTCGCTGTCCTGCTTGATGCGTTCGATGGTCTGGCCGGTGTGCTTGGCCAAAATGCCGTTCAGCCGGTGCTTGGTTTCCATGACGTCCCGGGCGTGGATGTCGATGTCCGACGCCTGACCCTGGAAGCCGGCCGAGGGCTGATGGATCATGATCTTGGAGTTCGGCAGCGAATGCCGCTTGCCGGCCGCTCCGCCCGCCAGCAACACGGCGCCCATGGAGGCCGCCAATCCGACGCAGATCGTGCTCACGTCCGGCTTGATGAACTGCATCGTGTCGTAGATCGCGAGCCCGGCGCTCACCGAACCGCCCGGCGAGTTGATATAGATGGCAATGTCCTTGTCCGGGTTCTCGGACTCCAGGAACAGCAGCTGCGCCACCACCAGATTGGCCATGTAATCCTCAACGGGACCCACGATGAAGATCAACCGTTCCTTGAGCAACCGCGAATAGATGTCATAAGCCCGCTCGCCGCGAGCGGTTTGCTCGACCACCATCGGGACCAAATTGAGTGCGCGAGTCGTCATGGAGTGTCGCCTTTGAAAATAAACGGAAAATACCAACGAGTCGTATTGAGGACACTACAAGGCCATTTCAAGGGCGGCATTTCCCGCGGCGACCTAAATTCAGTCCCAACCGCCGAGAAATGCGCCCGCCGTGAATCAACCCTCAAAGTTCATCAGCTCTTTGAAGGTGGCGGCCTTCTCGTGCACATTAGCATGAGCCAGAATCCAGTCCACCACCTGATCCTCCAAAGCCAAACTTTCCACCTGCCGCATGGCATCTGCATTCTGTAAATAGGCCCGTTTCAGCGCCGCAGCGTCACCGTAGGCTCCGACCATCTCATCCAGGCGGGCATTGGCGCGGGCCGGGTCCAATACGATCTTTTCACGGCGAATGATGTCGTTGAACAGCAGGCCCAAGGCCACGCGGCGCCGCGCCGGCTCGATCAGAGGCTCCGGCGGCGGCGCCTGGGACGCGTCCTTGGCGCCGCTGCGACGCATGGCCTCGATCTGCATATCCCGGACCTGGGACTCGATCAGCGCGTTCGGCACATCGATCGGATTCGTCTCGTACAGCTTCTCCATGGCGGCCGATTTGTTGCGGTTGCGCAAGTTCTGGTCGAGCTCGCGGCGCATATTGGCCGCCACGTCCTCGCGCAGCCTGTCGACACCCCCCTCGGTCACGCCGAAGGACTTGCAGAACTCTTCGTCGAGCTCCGGCAGGGACGGCTCCTCGACGGTTTTGACGTCCACCTTGAAACTCGACCGCTTTCCCGCGAGTTCGGTTGCCCGATAGTCGGCCGGGAAGTCGACCTCGATGGTGCGTTGCTCGCCGGCAGCCGCCCCGACGATTCCCGCCTCCAGCTGCGGCAGCATGCGATTCTCGCCGAGGACGATGGGGATCGCCTCACCCTTGCCGCCCGTAAACGGCACGCCGTCGATGGAACCCTCGAAATCGACGGTCACCTTGTCGCCCGCGACCGCAGCGCGCGTCGCCGGCGTGAATTTCATCTGCTGCTTGCGCAGACGCTCGATCATCGCGTCGACATCGCTTTCGGTCACGTCCGCGACGACGCGCGGGATTTCGAGCGCCTCGATCGGCTGCAATGCAACCTCGGGAAACACCTCGAAGGTCGCGATATAGGTCAGATCCTGGCCTTCGTCGACGGTTTGCGGCTCGATTCGCGGATTTCCGGCCGGCGTCAGCTGGTTCTGGGTGACCGCTTCGGAGAAGCTCGATTGGAGCAGCTCGCCGATGACTTCGCGGTGCACCTGCGGTCCGTACTGCTGACGGATCACCGTGAGCGGCGCCTTGCCGGGCCTGAAACCATTCAAACGGGCGGTTCGGCTCAGCTGTTTTAGACGCGCGGCAATTTCCTTGCTGACGCGTTCGGCGGGGACCTGCACCTGCATGCGGCGCTCCAATTTGCCGGTACTCTCGACGGAAACCTGCATATCAATCCTTGTTAAAAGTGGAATCGATCTCGTGACGGTGGTGCGAAAGGCGAGACTCGAACTCGCACGGGTTACCCCACCAGATCCTAAGTCTGGCGCGTCTACCAATTCCGCCACATTCGCACGTGAATAGCCCGGCAGTATAACGCAGACGCGCGCTCAACGGCGCACGGGCTCACTCACCGCGGCTCGCTCTCCCGGACCAGCAAGCGGGCCACCTCCCGCATCCCGTACAGGCCCCGTTCCAGCATGCAGTACAGGGGGCTGTCCCCGTCGAAGGGCGCGCCCGGCTGGGGCGCGTGAACCCAGGCCCAGGCACGCTCGGGGTCGCCAGACTCGGCCAGGAGCGAGTGCTGAACGCTGGCGATCAACGCCGCCCGCTCCTGCTGCGTGGCGGACAATCGCGGCGCTTGACCGAGCCGATAGCGCGTGAGCACCTGTGGCGAGGGGATGCGCAGCAGCCGGCACTGTTGCAAGGGTGAGAGCTCCCAGGAGTCGGCAATCAGAAAGAACCGCTTCAGCGCGTTCGTGCTGGCGTGCCTGGCGGATCGCCGGCTGGCGGGCTGCAGGACGAGTCGCGGTCCAGCACGAGGCTTGGCGGGTAGAGAAGTTCTCACATTGACCTCAAGCATACTCCCTAAGAGGCAGTGCGCTCGCTATCATGGCGCATGCCCATGCCGTTTGCCGAACGCCTGCGCCGAGCGCAAACCGCCAGCGGCAGCCTCGTCTGCGTCGGGCTCGACCCCGACCCTGCCAAGTTGCCGCCGGACCTGTTGGACGAGCGCGCCGCGCTGCTCGCGTTCAACCGCCGGATCATCGACGCGACGGCCGCTGTCGCGGCCGCGTACAAACCGCAAATCGCCTTCTACAGCGCGCTCGGCAAGGAAAACGAACTCGTCGACAGCATCCGCTACATCCGTGAGCGCGCACCGCACGCCCTGGTCATTCTAGACTCAAAGCGCGGTGACATCGGCAACACCGCCGAGGCGTACGCAAAGGAAGCTTTCGAGCGCTACGGAGCGGACGCGGTCACCGTCAATCCCTACATGGGCGAGGACTCCGTGCGTCCCTTCCTCGCACGTCCCGACCGCGGAGCGATCGTGCTGTGCCGGACCTCGAACCCCGGCGCCGGCGATTTCCAGGATTTGCTCATCGACGGTCTGCCCCTGTATCGACGGGTGGCCGAGCGCGCCGACCGGCATTGGAATCAACTTCGAAATCTGATGCTGGTCGTGGGAGCGACCTACCCGGCGGAAATGGCGCAACTGCGCCGCGCGCATCCCACCCTGCCCTTTCTCGTGCCCGGCATCGGCGCCCAGGGGGGCGATCTCGCGAGCACGCTGACCGCGGGGCTGGATGCCGACGGCGACGGCCTGCTGATCAACTCGTCGCGCGGCATCATCTATGCCGGCGGCGGCGCAGCGGAGTCGATCCGGGCGGCGGCGCTCGAACTCCATCGACAGATCAACCTCGGGCGGCCAGGCCGGCGCGCGGGAACCTGAACCGCGAATCCTCTAGAACGCCGTCTTGATGAAAATAGCAGCGGTCTCGGACATCCACGGAAATTTGGGCGCGCTCGATGCGGTGCTCGCGGACATCGGGCGCCGCGGCGCCGACGTCACCGTCAATCTGGGCGACATACTTTCCGGTCCGCTGCAGCCCCGTGAGACCGCAGAACGATTGATGCCGCTGCGCCTGCCGACCATACGCGGCAATCACGAACGGCAGCTTCTCTCGCCGGACCTCGATGCCATGGGCCAATCGGATCGTTATGCTGCCGATCGAATCACGCCCGCGCAACGAGCGTGGCTGACCGCGCTGCCTGCAACGCTCTGGCTGACGGACGATGTGTTCCTCTGTCACGCGACGCCGGACAGCGATGTCGATTGTTATCTCGAGGACATCCGCAACGGCGAATTGATCCCCTCGCCGCTGGCGCAGATCGAACGACGCACGCTCCCCTGCGGGGCGGGGCTGATCCTTTGCGGCCACACGCACATCGCGCGGGTGGCTTACCTGCCGAGCGGCCAGGTCATCGTCAATCCGGGCAGCGTCGGGATCCAAGCCTACGAAGGACATCATCCGATTCCGCATGAAGTCGAGGTAGGCTCGCCGCACGCGCGCTACGCGATGCTGGAACGCGGGGCACATGGCTGGACGGTCGATTTGATCGCGGTCCCTTACGATTGGGAAGCGGCGGCGCGCCTCGCGACGGCACACCACAGACCGGATTGGAGCCAGCCGCTGCGGGCGGGGTTTCTGGCGCGGCCGGAATTGGCGGACGAAGTAGCGGAAGTGGCCCTGCATTGCTCGCAATTGCCCGTTCGGGATGATCGTTCGGCCGACGAGATCCTTGGCTATGACGAACATGGCATGCCAATCTGATGGTGATTGACAACATCGAGTGTCATTCAGCGAGCAAATAGCGCTCCGCTGCCCACCGAAACCTCGCAAAGCTCGCCGTTCTACCGCCGCGACAACAGACGTGTCGCAGCGGCCGGCGTCAGACCACGGCCACCGCCAACGCCAGCATCGCGCCCAGCAGCACGTTGGCGCCT
>Ga0182014_10006734_pt1 | contig 12226 bp, 11 predicted proteins | sample 612S2DmetaG_FD_120489 | JGI IMG/M metagenome (GOLD analysis project Ga0182014, IMG submission 120489) | Permafrost microbial communities from Stordalen Mire, Sweden - 612S2D metaG | ecosystem: Environmental > Terrestrial > Soil > Wetlands > Permafrost | place: Sweden: Stordalen | collected... | reverse complement strand
CGGGTCTACGCGGCGGTGGCGCTGCATCCGACCCGCGCGGACGCGCTGACCGATGCCGCCCGCGCCGAGATCGAGGAATTGGCCGCTCATCCGCGGGTGGTGGCCGTCGGTGAGACCGGAATGGATCTGTATTGGCCGGGCCGCCTCGACGGCTGTGCCGAGCCTGACGTGCAGCGCGAAGCGTTCGCCTGGCATATCGACCTCGCCAAGCGATGCGGCAAGCCGCTGATGATCCACAACCGGGAAGCCGACGCCGAGGTGCTCGACGTGTTACGGGCCGAGGGCGCCCCCGGCACGGTGATCTTTCACTGCTTTTCGTCGGACAGCGCGATGGCCCGCCGCTGCGTAGACGCCGGGTGGCTACTCAGCCTGTCCGGATCAGCGAGTTTTCGTAACGCTCATGCCCTGCGGGAAGCCGTGCCGTTGATACCCATAGAGCAGCTTCTGGTAGAAACCGACGCACCGTTTTTGACCCCGCATCCTTACCGGGGCGCAGCGAACGAGCCGTATTGCCTCCCTTACACTGTGCGGGCGGTCGCTGAACTGGTAGGCCGCCCTGCCGAAGAGATCGCACGAACCACCACGAGCAACGCTCGTCGGGTCTATGGGCTGGCCTGAAAAGCGGCCCGAAAACGGCGTGATTTCCCTGACAAACGTCGCGCGCGGGTTGCTCAACGTTGGCCGGTTCGTTACCGTCTTGTGATCAAACGAGTGGGCCTGATGGCCCCTTTTGCCTATGTGAGTTGTGAAAAGGTCGCTGAAGTGGTTGCTGAGGTTCGAGGTCTGCGTCCATTGAATGTCCTAACGAAACTTCATCAAACCCCGTCACCGATGTTGCGGTTGGTAATCGGCGGCCTGCTGGTCGTGCTCACGTTGGCCGGCGGCATGGCGGTTTCTGCCAGCAAGACGGTGACACTGACCGTCGATGGAACCTCGATGCGGGTGACGACCATGAAGTCGCGCGTGATCGACATCGTCCGGGAGAACGGGTTCGGCGTCGACGAGCGCGACGATGTGTACCCCGCCGCTGATGTGCGCGTTCGTAATGCCGACAACATCGTGCTGCGGCGCGGCCGGCCGTTAGAGATCTCGCTGGACGGCCACGACGTCAAGCAGGTTTGGACGACGGCGAGCACCGTCGACGAGGCGCTGGCGCAGCTCGCGATGACCGACACCGCCCCGGCCGCGGCGTCTCGCGCGAGCCGGGTTCCGCTGGCGGGGATGGCCCTTCCGGTCGTCAGCGCCAAGACGGTCCAGATCAACGACGGCGGCGCGATCCGCACCGTGCACCTGGCGGCGGCTAATGTTGCCGGGTTGCTCAACGTCGCCGGCGCGCCGCTGCTCGACAGCGACCAGACGGAGCCCAACGCGACGTCGCCGATTGTCGACGGTATGCAAATCCAAGTGACTCGTAACCGCATCCAGCGGGTCACCGAGCGGATCCCGCTGCCGCCGAACTCGCGTCGCGTCGAGGACCCGGAGATGAACATGAGCCGGCAGGTCGTCGAAGACCCGGGCAACCCCGGCACGCAGGACGTGACCTTCGCGGTGGCCATGGTCAACGGCGTCGAGACCGGCCGGCTGCCGGTCGCCAACACCGTGATTGCACCGGCCCGTGACGCCGTGCTGCGGGTGGGCGCCAAGCCTGGTACCGAGGTGCCAGCGGTGAGCAATGGATCCATCTGGGATGCCATCTCGAGTTGCGAGGCCGGTGGGAACTGGGCCATTAACACCGGTAACGGCTTCTACGGTGGTGTGCAATTCGACCAAGGCACCTGGGAGGCCAGCGGCGGCCTGCGGTTTGCACCACGTGCCGACCTGGCTACCCGGGAAGAGCAGATCGCCGTCGCTTCGGTGACGCAGGCGCGCCAGGGTTGGGGAGCATGGCCGCTGTGCGGCGGAAGAGCCGGTGCGCGCTGACCATCCGGCTGCTCGGGCGCACCGAAATCAGGCGGCTAGCCAAAGAACTAGACTTTCGGCCACGGAAATCACTCGGCCAAAACTTCGTCCACGACGCCAACACGGTGCGCCGCATCGTTTCGGCCTCCGGAATCAGCCGGTCTGACCTGGTCCTGGAAGTAGGTCCCGGCCTCGGGTCGCTCACGTTGGCTTTGCTCGACCGCGGCGCCACCGTGATCGCCGTCGAAATCGACCCGGTGCTCGCGGAGCGGCTGCCGCAGACCGTTGCCGAACACTCCAACAGCGAGATCCAGCAGCTGACCGTGCTGAACCGCGACATCTTGACAGTCCGCCGTGACGAGCTGGCAATAGCGCCAACAGCGGTAGTTGCCAATCTTCCGTACAACATTGCGGTGCCGGCGCTGCTGCATCTGCTGGCCGAATTCCCGTCGATTCAGACGCTGACGGTGATGGTGCAGGCCGAAGTCGCCGAACGGCTCGCCGCCGAGCCGGGCGGCAAGGAATATGGCGTGCCCAGCGTCAAGATGCGTTTCTACGGACGGGTTCGCCGCTGCGGCGTGGTGCCGCCGACCGTCTTCTGGCCGATTCCGCGCGTCTACTCGGGGCTGGTGCGCATCGATCGGTACGCGACGGCGCCGTGGCCCACCGACGAAGTCTTCCGCCAGCAGGTGTTCCAATTGGTCGACATCGCATTCGCGCAGCGGCGCAAGACATCTCGCAATGCTTTTCTGGAGTGGGCGGGCTCGGGCAACGAGTCGGCGAATCGATTGCTCGCCGCCAGCATCGACCCTTCCCGTCGCGGTGAGACGTTGTCCGTCGAGGACTTCGTGCGGTTGCTGCGACGTTCCGCCGATCCCGGCATCAGCCAGCTGACCGCGAATTAGCGATAGTCTGCTGCGGTGTCCGCGTCTGACGGCAGCACCGCCGCCCAGTGGGAGCCCACCGGGTCGGTCACCGTTCGGGTGCCTGGAAAGGTGAACCTCCATCTGGCGGTCGGTGATCGCCGCGAGGACGGCTATCACGAGCTGGCCACGGTGTTTCATGCCGTCTCGCTGCTGGACGAGGTGACGGTGCGCAACGCCGATGTGCTGTCGCTGGAACTCGTTGGCGAGGGCGCCGACAAGCTGCCCACCGACGAACACAACCTCGCCTGGCAGGCGGCCGAGCTGATGGCCGAACACGTTGGCCGCGCACCTGATGTTTCGATCATGATCGACAAATCCATTCCGGTGGCCGGTGGGATGGCCGGTGGCAGCGCGGATGCCGCGGCGGTGCTGGTCGCGATGAACTCGTTGTGGGAGCTCAACGTGCCCCGCCGTGATCTGCGCGTGCTCGCCGCGCGGTTGGGCAGCGACGTGCCGTTCGCGCTGCACGGTGGCACCGCGTTGGGCACCGGCCGCGGCGAGGAACTGGCCACCGTGTTGTCCCGGAACACCTTCCACTGGGTGCTGGCGTTCGCCGACAGCGGGCTGTCCACTAAGGCGGTGTTCAGCGAGCTGGACAGACTCAGGGCGGACGGAGATCCGCCCCAGCTAGCTGAAGCCGGGCCGGTGTTGGCGGCACTCGCGGCGGGCGATCCCGAGCAATTGGCGCCGCTGCTGGGCAATGAATTGCAAGCGGCCGCGCTGAGCCTGGAACCGACGCTGCGGCGTGCGCTGGGCGCCGGGGTGGACGCAGGTGCACTGGCGGGCATCGTGTCCGGCTCTGGCCCAACGTGCGCGTTTCTGTGCGCATCGGCGGCATCGGCCGTCGATGTCGGCATCCAGCTGTCGGGGGCTGGGGTCTGCCGCACGGTTCGGGTCGCCAGCGGACCGGTGCCCGGTGCCCGTGTCGTGCCTGCGCCCACTGAAGTGTGAAATCAAACTCACGCCCCGCAAGAGTTTGGCAGTTACTTAAGGGGAGTTTAAGATATCTCCCGGTGACGATTAGCGTTAAGCAACAGCGCATGGCTTCGTCGTCCGCCGGTCGCTCCGGTGGACGGCTCGGTCATGCCGGTGCTGATCGTGCAACCGAACGCGAGGTTGCTGGCTCATCGCTAATTCGAGACATAACTTTTCCCCAATTGTGCTCACGCGCCTGCTACACAGCGGCGCCCAGCAGGTGGAATATGAAATCCGGTGCCTTGGGGCAACTGCCGGAACCGAGGAGGTTTTCGTGAGCAGGTTTACCGAGACGATGTTCCGCAATGCCCGGGAAGGCTCCAAGGGCATGGTGACGGGTGAGCCGCAGGCCCCCGTTCGCCACACTTGGGGTGAGGTGCATCAGCGGGCGCGTCGGGTAGCCGGAGGGCTGCAAGCCGCCGGAGTGGGCCACGGCGACGCGATTGGCGTGCTGGCCGGAGCACCGGTAGAGATCGCCCCGACCGCTCAGGGTCTGTGGATGCGCGGCGCCAGCCTGACCATGCTGCACCAGCCCACCCCGCGCACCGACCTGGTGGTGTGGGCCGAGGACACCATGACCGTCATCGACATGATCGAGGCCAAGGCGGTCATCGTTTCCGAGCCCTTCCTGGTGGCGATCCCGGTGCTGGAGGAGAAGGGCATCAGAGTCCTCACCGTTGCCGACCTGCTGGCGGCGGACCCGATAGACCCCATCGAGGTCGGCGAGGACGATCTGGCGCTGATGCAGCTGACGAGCGGTTCGACGGGATCTCCGAAGGCTGTTCAGATCACCCACAGCAATATCTACTCGAATGCCGAGGCGATGTTCATCGGCGCCCAGTACGACGTCGAGAAGGACGTCATGGTCAGCTGGCTGCCCTGCTTCCACGACATGGGCATGGTGGGTTTCCTCACTATCCCGATGTACTTCGGTGCCGAACTGGTCAAAGTCACCCCGATGGACTTCCTGCGCGACACGTTGCTGTGGGCCAAGCTCATCGACAAGTACAAGGGCACCATGACCGCGGCGCCCAATTTCGCCTACGCGCTGCTCGCCAAGCGGCTGCGCCGGAACGCGAAGCCCGGTGACTTCGACCTGTCGACCCTGCGCTTCGCGCTGTCCGGCGCCGAACCCGTAGAACCCGCCGACGTCGAGGACCTGCTGGATGCGGGCAGGCCGTTCGGCCTGAGTCCATCGGCGATCCTGCCGGCCTACGGGATGGCGGAGACGACCCTGGCCGTGTCCTTCTCCGAATGCAATGCGGGCCTGGTGGTCGACGAGGTCGATGCGGACCTGCTGGCAGCGCTGCGCCGCGCGGTGCCCGCCACCAGAGGCAACACCCGTCGGCTGGCATCGCTGGGACCTCTGCTCAAGGACCTTGAGATACGCGTTGTGGCTGAGGACGGCACGGTCTTGCCCTACCGCGGTGTGGGCGTCATCGAGCTGCGGGGCGAGTCGCTGACCCCCGGCTACCTCACGATGGGCGGGTTCATGCCGGCTCAGGATGAACATGGTTGGTACGACACGGGCGACCTCGGGTATCAGATGGAGAACGGCCACGTCGTGGTGTGTGGTCGCGTCAAGGACGTCATCATCATGGCCGGCCGCAACATCTACCCGACCGACATCGAGCGGGCGGCGGGCCGGGTCGACGGCGTGCGTCCGGGCTGCGCGGTGGCCGTGCGACTTGATGCGGGACATGCGCGGGAGACTTTCGCCGTCGCGGTCGAGTCGAACGCATTCGAAGACCCAACCGAGGTGCGCCGCATCGAACACCAGGTCGCGCACGAGGTGCTCAAAGAGGTCGACGTGCGGCCCCGCAACGTCGTGGTACTCGGTCCCGGGACCATCCCGAAGACCCCGTCAGGCAAGCTCCGCCGGGCCAACTCGGTGCCCTTAGTTACTTAGAAGCTTACCTAACAGCCGGCTGCTTTTCCGCGTAGAGGCGGGCCCATTCTTTCCGCGGCCGGATGGAGACGTCGACATCGGCGCCCTTGGCGCGTAGCGCCCCCACGTTGGCCCGCTCGCGCGGCGTGCGAGCGAACGGGTCCCAGGTGAAGAAGTTGCAGGCGTTCTGCCAGGTGATCTTGTTGATGTCGCTGTCGTCGGCGCCGGCCGTGTTGAGCTCGGCCAGTACCTGCTCGGGGGCGTCGGGCCAGAAGCAGTCGGAGTGCGGGTAATCGCACTCCCACGCGATGATGTCGATGCCGATTTCGTGCCGCAGCTTCAGCGACGTCTTGTCGGTCACGTAGCAGGCCAGCGAATGCTCGCGGAACACGTCGCTGGGCAGCTTGTTCCCGAAGTCGCGGCGCAGCCACTTCTGGTTGGTGTAGTGGCGGTCGCTGCGGTCCAGGTAAAACGGAATCCAGCCGATGCCACCCTCGGAAAAGGCGAACTTCAGGTCCGGATAGTTGCGCATCGCCGGACCCCACAACAGGTCCTGTGCGCACATCGCCGAGATCTGGGTGGCCAGGATGATCATGTTGTCGATCGGTGCGTTGGGCGCCATGCTGATCGCCCCGAAACCGGTGCCGATGTGCAGACACATCACCACGTTCTCTTCGGACAACGTCCGGAACACGGGGCCCCAGTAGTCCTCGTCGTGGTAGCTGGGCAGGCCTTCGAGGTGCGGCAGTTCCGGCATAGTGACGGCCCGGCAGCCCTTCGCGGCGACACGGCGGATCTCGGCGCACATCCCCTCCGGAGTCCACGTCGGCAGGATTGCGATCGGGATGAACCGGTCGGGGTAAGACCCGGCCCATTCGTCGATGTGCCAGTCGTTGTAGGCCGACACCATGACCAGCGTGACCTCTTCGCGCGTCATGTTGAGGTGGCGAGCCGAGAAACCGGTGAAGGTCGGGAAGCACATCGAAGCGAGGATGCCGTTGCGGTTCATGTCGCGGACGCGCTCGTGGACGTCGTAGACGCCGGGACGCATCTCGGCGAAGCCGGCGGGGTCACGGCCCCACTCCTCGGCCGGCCAGGACACCACCGCATTCAGTCCGCTGACGCCCTGAGGCCTGCCCTGGTACATCCACTGGTCGACGCCTTTGTCGTCGGTGACGACGACCGGTGCCTCGTCGACGTATTTGGCCGGGACGTGGCGAACGAACATGTCCGGCGGCTCAACGACGTGGTCGTCGATGCTGACCAGGATCAGGTCGTCGGTGTTCACTATTCAAACTCCTCGATGCTTACTCGGCGTAAATCACCACGCGTGGACGTGGTTCTGGGCCGACTCTAGCCCCAGTTCGATGAGTAACTCGGTCGCGTCGGCGGCCTGCTCGCAGATCGTGGGAACCTCGGCGCGCTCGGTCGCGCTGAAGGTCTCCAGCACGAACGCCGCCGGGTCTTTGCGTCCGGGCGGGCGGCCGATACCGATGCGTACTCGCTGAAAGTCCTTGGTACCCAACGCGGCCGCTATCGAGCGCAGCCCATTGTGCCCGCCTTCGCCGCCACCGAGCTTGAGCCGGATGCGACCGAAGTCGATGTCGAGCTCGTCGTGGATGACGATGATGTCAGCCGGGGGCACCGAGTAGAACTTCGCCAGCGGCCAGACCTGGCGGCCGGACTCGTTCATGTAGCAGCGCGGCTTCGCCAACACCACCGCATGCCCCGCCAATCGCCCGGTGACGATTTCGGCACCGGAACGCTTGTGCGTCTTGAACTTCGAGCCCAGCCTGGCGGCAAGCACGTCGGCAACCATGAACCCCACGTTGTGCCGGGTACGGGCGTAGTTCTCTCCCGGGTTGCCCAGGCCGACCACTAGAAGCGGTTCGGCCACGTCGCGAGCCGTCTACTCGGACTCGTCCGCGCCAGACTCGTCCCCGCCAGCGTCGGCGCCCGCTTCGTCGGAGGCCGCGGGGCCACTGGCGCCCGAACCCTCCTCCTGCAGGTCCGCGGCGGTCGGCGCGTTCACCACATTGACCACCAGCAGATCCGGGTCGGAAATCAGGTTGACGCCTGAAGGCAGCGGGACATGTGCGGCTGTGAATTGGGTTCCCGGCGCAGCGCCCTCGACAGAGACCGTCAGCTGCTCGGGAATCGACATCGCCTCGGCCTCGATCTCGATGGTGTTGGTCTCCTGGGTGACCAGAGTGTCGGGTGCGGCGTCGCCCTCGACGACGACGGTGACCTCAACGACGACCTTCTCGCCGCGACGCACGACCAGCAGGTCGGCGTGCTGAATGCTGCGGCGGATCGGGTGGATGTCGAGCGCTTTGGTCAATGCCAGCTGTTCGGTACCGGCGATGTCGAGCACCAGCACTGCGTTGGTGCCCGAGTGCCGGAGCACGGTCGCGAAGTCGCGCCCAGGCAGTTCCAGGTGCTGCGGATCGGCGCCGTGACCGTAGAGGACGGCAGGAATCTTGCCGTCGCGACGGGCTCGCCGGGACGCGCCCTTGCCGGTCTCGGTTCGCACCGTGACTTTGAGTTGGTTGCCTGCTGCTTTAGCCATTGTGTTGCTCCTGTGTGCTCGGCACCTTAGTTATGGGGGCACGGCCAGGATCGCGACAGTCTGTCGGTCTCCGTCGATAACGGTGCTGGCTAGCCTGCCAATCACCCTCGCCGTGACGCTCGATCAGGGTAGCGCATCGAGGCCTGGGAGCAGAAATCTGGGCGCAGCCGTCACATCTGCCACTTGCGTCTCTGGCGGCGGCGATGCTCTGTGTGTCCAGCTACGCGCGACGGACCCGGTCGGTGCGCGAGCAGCGCCCCAGTTGTCGCGGAGAGCCGGGTAAGCACCCCACGGGCTTTTCGAGAGGCCAATGTGGGGGGAACCGCGTCAGAGCGGATATTTAGTGGCGGTGAGCTGCTCGGATAGCTCCCACAGCGCGACTGCGGTGGCTGCGTTTCGTGCCGCCCCGCTGCGTCCGACTGGCTGGGTGCGGCCGAGAAATTTGTACCGGGGGCCGACGTACGTATTACCCGGCAAGTCCTGCGACGCCGCGTACAGCGTTTGCCGGGCGCCGAAGTTGGCGTCGGTGGCCACCACCCCGGTTACGGCTGACATCACCTGATCACCGAACTTGTTTCCCGACTGCCCTTGCAGATTGGTGTGCGAATAACCGGGGTGGGCCGCCAGCGCGCGCAGTGGCGAACCGGAGGCCTCGAGGCGTCGCTGCAGCTCGCTGGTGAACAGCAGGTTGGCCAGCTTTGATTGACCGTACGCGGGCCAGGGGGAGTAGCGCCGGGTCTGCCAGTTCAGGTCGTCGAGGTTGATGCGGCCGATCCGGTGCATCTCCGAAGACACCGTCACGACGCGGTCGGTGAGCTTGGGCAGCAGCAAGTTGGTCAGCGCGAAATGACCGAGATGGTTGGTGCCGATCTGGCTCTCGAAGCCGTCCTTGGTGAGCGCGTACGGAGTGGCCATGATGCCGGCGTTATTGATCAGGACGTCGACCTTGTCGACTCCATCCGCGAACTCGCGCACCGATGACAGATCCTGCAGGTCGAGTTGACGCACCTCGACATCACCGGTCATCTGCTCGGCGGCGGTCTCACCTTTGGCCGTGTTGCGCACAGCCAGGATGACCTTTGCGCCCTTACCTGCCAACTCGCGGGCGGTCACCGCGCCCAGCCCACTATTGGCACCGGTGACGATGGCGGTGCGCCCGGCGAACGAGGGGAGATCTGCAGCAGTCCAATCAGTCATACCTCCCAGTGTCTCTTAGTGGCAGGGGTCGAACTCCAGCGGGATGGCTGAGTCTAAGCGCCGCGAGAGTGCAACTACCTGCGGTGTTACTCGAGAAATAGGTAGGTAGTTGCACTTTCGCGGTGATTACTTGGCAGCAGCAACCACGAATCCGCGGATGACTCCCTCGATGTCGGTCGACTGCGCGACGGCCTGGTCGGCCAGAGTGGTGATGGTCAGCTGAACGAGATAGCGCTGCTTGGCGGGCGGCGATCCGGTGGGAATCACGATCCGGTTCCAGCTGTGCAGACGCGTGTTGTCGAGGTCGTAGCTGCCCTGGATCATCGACGACGGAAATCCGTTAAAATCTGCCGTCGAATTGTCCAGTTGGGTGAAATTCTCGAAAAGCTGGGCATCGTCGTTGCCGTGCTTGACGACTTGGGCGGCGTCGAAGTCCCCACGCAGCATGAACACGACGAGTCTTGCGGTCGGATACTTGCCGCCCTTGGAGATGATCACCGTCTCGGGTGTGATATTCGGATTGGTGAACGGCGACCAGCCCGGTGGCGTCGGTATCGACACTCTCAGATCGGTCAGCGAACCCGGCGCCACCTGCTTTCCGGTGACGCCGATGCTTTCCAGATACTGCGACAGGGGGACCGGCTTTTCGGTCGCCGTAGTGGTGGTGGCGGCGGTTGTCGTACTCTTCGCCAAGATGGATTGGTAGTCGGGGGATTTCGGTGCGCAGGCGATTGCAGGCACCGCCAGTGCCACAAGCGCGAGCAGCTTGATTGCCCGTGCCGTCACAGAATTTCGCGGACCGCGTCGATCGGTCGGGCCAGCCGGGTCCCCTTCGACGTGACGACAAACGGCCGTTCGATCAGGATCGGGTGTTCGGCCATGGCGTCGAGCAGCTGATCATCGGTTGCGCCGGCGAGGTCGAGTTCGGCGTAGAGCGATTCACGTTTACGCACTGCTGTGCGGACATCGATGGCCGCGTCGCGGATCAGCTTTACCAGCTCAGCCCGTGTCGGCGGGGTCTTCAAGTACTGCACAATGGTGGGCTCAATACCGTTTTCCCGCAACAAGTCCAGTGTCTTGCGCGAGGTGCTGCACTTCGGGTTGTGGTAGATGACCGCCTTGTCCGGCGTAGCGGCCATCTAGGCGTCTCCGTCGAATAGCCCTGTGACTGAGCCGTTTTCGAAGACGGCGCGAATGGTGCTGGCCAGCAGCGGCGCGATGGACAAAACCGTGAGCTGCGCGAATCGCTTCTCCTCGCCAATCGGGAGGGTGTTCGTGACGATCACCTCCCGTGCGCCGCACGCGGCCAGCCGCTCGGCGGCCGGCTCAGACAGCACGCCGTGGGTCGCCGCGACGATGACGTCAGTGGCGCCGTCTTCAAGCAACAGCTTCACCGCGCCGGCAATTGTGCCGCCGGTGTCGATCATGTCGTCGATCAGGACACAGGTGTGGCCCGCGACTTCGCCCACCACGCGATTGGAGACGACCTGGTTGGGCACCCGCGGGTCACGGGTCTTGTGAATGAAGGCCAGCGGAACGCCGTCCAATGCGTCGGCCCACTTCTCGGCAATGCGCACCCGGCCCGAGTCGGGGGAGACCACCACCATGTTGCCGTCGGGATAGTTGTCTTTGATATAGCCGGTCAGCAGGTTCTGCCCGCGCATGTGGTCGACGGGCCCGTCGAAGAAACCCTGGATCTGATCGGTGTGCAAGTCGACGGTCACGATCCGGTCGGCTCCCGCCGTCTTGAGTAGGTCGGCGACCAGCCGCGCCGAAATCGGTTCGCGGCCGCGGTGCTTCTTGTCCTGCCGAGCGTAGGGGTAGAACGGCATGACGGCGGTGATCCTCTTGGCGCTGCCCCGCTTGAGCGCGTCGATCATGATCAGCGATTCCATCAGCCAGCGGTTGACCGGTGCCGGGCACGACTGCAAGACGAAGGCGTCGCACCCGCGCACCGATTCGTCGAAACGCACGAAGATCTCGCCGTTGGCGAACTCCCGTGCTGTCTGCGCGGTGACGTGGACGTCGAGTTCTTTGGCCACCTGTTCGGCCAGCTCCGGATGCGCACGGCCGGAGAAGAGCATTAAGTTTTTGCGGTTATCGGTCCAGTCGTGGCTCAACGTGCCGCCCTCGCCGTATCGGGGGATTGGATGACTCATCGTAAGGCCTGGTTGCCAGACAGCGAATTCATGATGACTAATCGAGCTCGGATGTCGTAGCGGGGTTTTCGTGGGCGTGGCTGGCCTTCTCGGCAGCCTCGGCCGCCGCGCTACCCGGCCGCTTGCGCGCAACCCAGTCTTCGATATTGCGTTGTGGGCCCGCGGACACCGCCAGCGCCCCCGGTGGGACATCGTCGCGTACTACGGTGCCCGCGCCCGTGTACGCCCCATCGCCGATGGTAACCGGAGCCACGAACATGGTGTCCGAGCCGGTGCGCACGTGGGAGCCGACTGTGGTGCGCTGTTTGGACGTGCCGTCGTAGTTGACGAACACGCTGGACGCACCGATATTGCTGTGCTCGCCGATATCGGCGTCGCCGACGTAGGTCAGATGCGGGACCTTGCTGCCGGTGCCGATGGTGGAGTTTTTAGTCTCGACGAACGCGCCGAGCTTGCCGTCGGCACCCAGCGCGGTGCCGGGCCGCAGGTAGGTGAACGGGCCGACGGTGGCGCCGGCACCGATCGACGACGACGTGCCATGGCTGCGGACCACGGAAGCGCTGTCCCCGACGGTGACGTCGGTCAGCGTGGTGTCCGGGCCGACGACGCAGCG
>Ga0182014_10006732_pt1 | contig 12227 bp, 14 predicted proteins | sample 612S2DmetaG_FD_120489 | JGI IMG/M metagenome (GOLD analysis project Ga0182014, IMG submission 120489) | Permafrost microbial communities from Stordalen Mire, Sweden - 612S2D metaG | ecosystem: Environmental > Terrestrial > Soil > Wetlands > Permafrost | place: Sweden: Stordalen | collected... | reverse complement strand
CGCTCTTCGGGCGCCGGCGGACAGCACGTCAACAAGACCGAGTCGGCGGTGCGCATAACCCATATGCCGACCGGCATCGTCGTGGCGTGCCAGGCCGAGCGCTCGCAGCACAAGAACCGCGCCACCGCGTGGAACATGCTGCGGGCGCGGATTTACGAGATGGAGCTGGAAAAGCGCGAAGCCAAGGCGACCGCCGACGCGGCCTCGAAGACCGACATCGGCTGGGGCCACCAGATCCGCTCATACGTGCTGCAGCCCTATCAGATGGTCAAGGACCTGCGCACCGGCTGCGTCTCCAGCGCGCCATCGGAGGTGCTCGACGGCGACCTCGACGCATTCATGGAGGCCTCGCTCGCCCAGCGGCTGTCCGGGCGCACGGTCACGGTGGAGGACGTCGAATAGGGGCCGGACGACGGCCATCGCCGCGTCCCGTAAACCGCGTCCGACGTTGACCGCGGTCAGGCGCCGGACCTAAAAACGAACATAGCGGCTTGCCATGCCTTGGGCGGGGTCCGCGGGAGGGCGTCGATTCGCAATCGCCATTGGGGGAAAACATGGAGCGGAGTGGAACCATGAGAATCGTCTGCCGAAATACGACCGCCGTCGTCGTCGGGGCCGCGCTGGCCGTTTCTTTTCTGACGAGCGCAGAGGCGTCTCCTCGCGCGTACTGCGACCACGTGGCCCGCGTTTACGCCAACCAGCAAGTGGCCGGCAACACCGTCGGCGGCGCGGTCGGCGGCGCCCTGCTGGGCGCGGGCGTCGGCGCTTTCTTCGGCGGCCGCAATGCGGTCGGCACGGGCGCGGCGATCGGCGCCGGCGCCGGCGCCATGGGCGGCGCAGCGAATGGCTCCGCCGAATGGAACGACGCCTATTGGGCGCGGTTCAACGATTGCATGGCGGGCGATTGATCGAAAATCGGCGCGCCACGACAAGCCGTACGCTCCTTTGCGAGCCTCAGCAATCCAGGGAGCGCCTCGCTCCTACCCGCTGAGGCAAAATCTCATACGGCGCCCGGGCCGGACGCCTGTTGACGGCCCTCGGCTGCCGGTCTATAGGGGCGCGATCCCAAACGCGTTCTGGGTCCCGGCGCCGTGGCGAGCGCAAGGGACTTTTTGCGTTTGTGGTCTCTTGGCAAGGGCCGGCCTCCACCGGACGCCGAGGGTTTTTCAACCGCCGCGCATTGGCCCGTGAGCCGCTGCGCCGCCGAAATGGAGCATAGGCCGTGGCTCGTATCGCAGGCGTCAACATTCCCACCAACAAGCGCGTCGTCATCGCGCTGCAATACATCCACGGCATCGGCCCGACCAAGGCCAAAGAGATATGCGAGAAGGTGCATCTCCCCTCCGAGCGCCGCGTCGCCCAGCTCACCGACGCCGAAGTGATGCAAATCCGCGAGACGATCGATCGCGACTACATGGTCGAGGGCGATCTCAGGCGCGAGGTGGCGATCAACATCAAGCGCCTGATGGACCTGGGCGCCTACCGCGGGCTTCGCCATCGTCGTTCGCTGCCTGTTCGCGGCCAACGCACGCACACCAATGCGCGCACACGCAAAGGCAAGGCCAAGGCGATCGCCGGCAAGAAGAAGTGACCGCTGAGTCGCCGTTTCGTGTGGATTTGAGTGTTTTATCGCGCCGCTGGCGCGTTTGAAGGACGACCGAATGGCCAAGGAAGCAACCCGCGTTCGCCGCCGCGAACGCAAGAACATCGTTTCGGGCGTCGCCCACGTGAATTCGTCGTTCAACAACACGATGATCACCATCACCGATGCGCAGGGGAATACGATCTCCTGGTCGTCGGCGGGGACGATGGGGTTCAAGGGCTCGCGCAAATCGACGCCGTTCGCCGCCCAAATGGCCGCCGAGGACGCGGTCAAGAAGGCCGCCGAACACGGCATGCGCATGCTCGAAGTCGAGGTCTCCGGTCCGGGTTCCGGACGCGAGTCGGCGCTTCGCGCGATCCAGGCCGCCGGCTTCAACGTCACTTCGATCCGCGACGTGACGCCGATCCCGCACAACGGCTGCCGTCCGCGCAAACGTCGCCGCGTCTGATTTTCGTCCCGCGGTGCCTTGCGCCCGCGCGCTGAGCGCGCCGGACCTCGAAAGGCCCAGGCGCGCCGTCTCGTCGAAGGGAAGGCTCAAGCCCGTGATCCAGAAAAACTGGCAAGAACTCATCAAGCCCAAGAAGCTCGAAGTCGTTCACAGCGACGATCCGCGCCGTGTCGCCACCGTCGTCGCCGAGCCGCTGGAGCGTGGCTTCGGCCAGACGCTCGGCAATTCGCTGCGCCGGGTGCTGCTGTCCTCGCTGCAGGGCGCCGCGATCACCTCGATCCACGTCGACGGCGTGCTGCACGAATTCTCCTCGATTCCCGGCGTCCGCGAGGACGTCGTCGACATCGTTCTCAACGTCAAGGACATCGCGGTCAAGATGCAGGGTGAGGGCGTCAAGCGCCTCATCCTGAAGCGCCGCGGCCCCGGCGTCGTCACCGCCGGCGACATCCAGACCACCGGCGACATCCAGATCCTCAATCCGCAGCTCGTCATCTGCACCCTCGACGAAGGCGCCGACATCCGTTTTGAATTCACGGTGATGACGGGCAAGGGCTATGTGCCGGCCGATCGCAACCGCGCCGAAGATTCGCCGATCGGCTTGATGCCGATCGACAGCATGTTCTCGCCGGTCAAGAAGGTCTCCTACCGCGTCGAGAACACGCGCGAGGGCCAGGATCTCGACAAGGACAAGCTGACGATGACGATCGAGACCAACGGCGCGATCTCGCCGGAGGACGCGCTCGCCTACGCCGCGCGCATCCTGCAGGACCAGCTCGCGGTGTTCGTCACCTTCGAGGAGCCGCGGCGCGAGGAAGCGCAGCGCGCGATCCCCGAGCTCGCCTTCAACCCGGCGCTGCTGAAGAAGGTCGACGAACTCGAGCTCTCCGTACGCTCGGCCAATTGCCTGAAGAACGACAACATCACCTACATCGGCGACCTCATCCAGAAGTCGGAAAGCGAAATGCTGCGCACGCCGAATTTCGGCCGCAAGTCGCTCAACGAGATCAAGGAAGTGCTGGCGCAGATGGGCCTGCACCTCGGCATGGAAGTCACCGGTTGGCCGCCCGAGAACATCGAGGAGCTGGCCAAGCGCTTCGAGGAGCACTACTGAGAAAGCGAATGGCGAATAGCGAATAGAGGCTTCCATTCGCCACTCGCCATTCGCCAAACAAAACGAACGGCCGTTCCTTGGCACGGCGGCCGTCATAATGAGGAGAGCCGAGTATGTATCACGGATACGCGAAGCGTCGCTTCAACCGCACCGCCGAACACCGTCAGGCGATGTTCGCCAATATGGCGCAGGCGCTGATCAAGCACGAGCAGATCGTCACCACGCTGCCCAAGGCGAAGGACCTTCGCCCGGTGGTGGAGAAATTGGTGACGCTCGGCAAGCGCGGCGACCTGCACGCGCGCCGCATCGCCATCGCGCGCCTGCGTGACGCCGACCTGGTCAAAAAGCTGATCGACGTTCTCGGCCCGCGCTACAAGACGCGCAACGGCGGCTACACCCGCATCATGAAGGCCGGTTTCCGCCAGGGCGACAACGCCGCGATGGCGGTGATCGAATTCGTCGATCGCGACGTCGAGGCCAAAGGCAAGGATTCCGGGCCGGTTCAAGCGAAGGCCGCTTCGAGCGAGAGCTGACGGCGAAACGGGCGTCCGCGTCAGCAAGAATTTCCGGGCGGCGCGGGTTACGCGTCGCCCGTTTTGCGTCGGGCGGATGAAGCGCGAGAGCAGGCGATGGCGAAAGAGCCGGCCGACGACCACGACGCCTACGAAGGGCTGATCGCGGCCTTGCGGGCCTTCGGCAGCCGCGAGCGGGCGGAGAAAGAAAAGAGCTACCAGAAGTCGAAGTGGGAGCATTGGGGCGTTCCGCTGCCGAAAATGGACGTCGCCATCCGAGAGGCTCTGGCGGACGTCGCCGAAGACGAGCTGTTCCGGCTGAGCCGACGCCTGTGGAGCGAGCCGGTCTGGGACCTGAAAATGGTTGCGGCGCGAATTCTCGCCCGCGGTTCCGTCGCGCCCGACGAGCGCTTGTGGGCGTTCGTCACGGAGCGCATGGCCGATCTCGACGGCTGGGCGACAGCGGACAATCTGGCGAACGTCGGATCGCGGTGTCTCATCGCCGAGCCGCGCCGCCTCGACGTCGTCGAGACCTGGGTCGAAAGCCCGCATTTGTGGACCCGCCGCGCCGCGCTCGTCTTCACCCTCCCGTGGACGAAGGCGGGGCGCGACCCCGAGCGGACGCTCGCCTGGGCGGCGCGCCTCGCCGAGGATCGCCAATGGTTCATCCAAAAGGCGATCGGCTGGTGGCTGCGCGAACTCTCCAAACGCGACCCCGAGCGCGTGCGCCGCTTCCTCGCCGATCACGGCGGCGCGCTCACGGGCGTCGCGCGGCGGGAGGCGACGAAGTATCTTGCGCGGGGGCCGCGCGGGCGGGCGGCGAACCGAGGAGCCGAGCCATGAATCGTCTCGAAGGGGTTCGCGCCTGCGTCTTCGACGCTTACGGCACGCTGTTCGACTTCGCCTCGGCGGCGGCGGCTTGCCCCGATATCGCGGCGGAGAAGCGCGCGGCGCTGACCGCGCTGTGGCGCGACAAGCAGTTGCAATACACGTGGCTGCGTTCGCTGCAGGGCCGTTACGCCGACTTCTGGCAGGTCACCGGCGACGCGCTGGATTTCGCGCTCGACAGCCTCGGCCTCGATCAGCCCGGCGTACGCGAGCGGTTGATGGGACTCTATCGCAGGCTGTCGGCGTTCCCCGAAGTTCCTCGCGTCTTGCGCGCATTGCGCCGCGCCGGGTTGGCCACCGCCATTCTCTCCAACGGCTCGCCGGCGATGCTGGAAGAAGCGGTGGCGGCCGCGGGGCTCGGCGGCCTCTTCGACGCCGTGCTGTCGGTCGAGGCGGTGCGGGTCTTCAAGACCGACCGAAGAGTCTATCAGTACGCGCTCGACCGCCTCGGCGTGCGCGCCGACGAAGTCTCGTTCCAGTCGTCCAACGCCTGGGACGCCCACGCCGCATCGGACTTCGGCATGCGCGTCGTCTGGTGCAATCGCTACGGCCAGCGCCGCGAGCGCCTGCCCGGGGCGCCGGACTTCGAGGTCCGGAGTCTTGACGAATTGCTTGCGCTGCTCGGCGTTGCGGCGTGACGGCGAGGCGCCGCGACCGCGCCGCGTCGACGCTTTCCCTCAGCAGCGGGCGCTCGCGCATTTGCGGTTGTGCGTCAGGAAACTGTCGCCTTCGGGATAGGCGATATCCTCGATGCGCCACGCGCCGGAGACCGTCCGCTCGTCGATGATCACGCGGCGGGCCGCGCCCTTGACGCGAAGGTCGACCGCGATCCGCGCCGCCGCGCCGTCGTCTTGCAACGGTTCCACCGTGACGAACTCGACCGGCTGCCCGGGGAGAACGCCCCAGCCGAAGTAGGCGTTGAGGATAGGTCCGTCGCTGGCCGGCCCCGGACCGCGGCGCGCCGCCAACCATGCTTCCCGCGCAGCCGGGGCGAAGACCGACAGAAACGCCTCGTCCGACAGCGTTTCGGGGGCGGCGCGCCGGCTGATTTCGTGTTGATAGAGCGCGCGCGTCCAGTCGGCCGCCGCCTCGCCCGCCGCCGCGCCGCCGGCGGCGAAAGCGCCGAACAGCGCGAGGACGCACGCCGCGCCAACCGCCGCAAGCCTGGCGACGGCGGACCGATGAGCGCGCCGCCGGCCCTCACGCCACCGCCTTGATCGTCCGCCCGACCTTGTCGACGATTTCGCCGATCTGGTCTTCGCTGACGATCAGCGGCGGGGTCAGTTCGATGGTGTCGCCGGAGAGGCGCAGCATGATCCCCGCTTCGTGGAAGGAATACTCCAGCGCCGCATAGCCGCGCGCGCCCGGCGCGCTCGACGGCGCGAGGTCGATCGCCCCGGTGAGGCCGACGCAGCGGATGTCGAGCACGTTCGGCAGACCCTTCAACGTCATCAGCGCGTCGCACCACTTGGGCTCCAGCGCGTGCGCGCGTTCGAATAGCTTTTCGTCGCGATAGACGTCCAGCGCCGCCAGGGCCGCCGCACAGGCGAGCGGATGGCCGGAATAAGTGTAGCCGTGGAAGAGTTCGATCGCCGACTCCGGCCCCTGCATGAACGCGTCGTGCACGTGCTTGCGCACGATGACGCCGCCCATCGGCACGGTGCCGGAGGTGACGCCCTTGGCGAAGGTCATGATGTCGGGGATCACGCCGTAGCGCTCGGCGGCGAAGGCGAAGCCGAGGCGGCCGAAGCCGGTGATCACTTCGTCGAAAATCAGCAGAATGCCGGCTTTGTCACAGATCGCGCGCAGCTTCTTCAGGTAGCCCTTGGGCGGCGGCAGCACGCCGGTCGATCCGGACATCGGCTCGACGATGACCGCGGCGATGGTCGAGGCGTCGTGCAGGCCGACGATGCCCTCCAGCGCGTCGGCAAGGTGGCCGCCCCATTCCGGCTCGCCCTTGGTGAACGCCTGATGTTCGCGGCTGTAGGTCGCGGGAAGATGATCCACGCCCGCCAGCAGCGAGCCGAAGAACTTGCGGTTGTTGACCATGCCGCCGACCGAAATGCCGCCGAAGCCGACGCCGTGATAGGCGCGCTCGCGGCCGATTAGGCGCTGGCGCGAGCCCTGTCCGCGCACATTGTGATAGGCGAGCGCGATCTTCAGCGCGGTGTCGCACGCTTCCGAGCCGGAATTGGCGAAGAAGACGTGATCGAGATCGGCCGGCGCCAGCGCCGCCAGGCGCGAGGAAAGCTGGAACGCCAAGGGGTGGGCGAACTGGAACGTCGGGGCGAAGTCGAGTTCGGCCGCTTGGCGCTGGATCGCCGCGACGATCGAGGGGCGGCCGTGGCCGGCGTTGCAGCACCAAAGCGCCGCCGTCGCGTCGAGAATCGCGCGCCCCTCCGGCGTGTAGTAGTGCATGTCTTTGGCGCGCGAGATCAGCCGCGGCCGCTTCTTGAATGCGCGATTGGGCGTGAACGGCAGCCAGAACGCGGCCAGATCGTTGGGAATTTCGGCGCGCTGGGCGGTAGCGGACATCGCTGGTCTCCGAGATTCGACGGATCGTCCGGACAATGCTCGCGCGTATGCGCCTTGTCCAGTTTTCGCCTTGTTCGTGCGGCCGCGAGCAGCGAACGCGTGAATGCGGGCGATCGCCATCTCGAAGTCGGGCCGCGCGCCGCCAACGTTCTCAGCCGGACGGCGCTCTCATGTGACCCATTGCGGGACGCGCTGGGCGTTTTGCCGGTAACGCGCCCGCAACCTTAAGCCGGTATGAAGAACAACGCTCCAACTGCGAGGGAACGCGTCCGGCCGCCCCAGTCGGAGGGGCCGAAGGGGCGACGGCCGAGCGTTCGCGGCGGCGCCGGCGATGGCGTTCGAGCACGGCGTGGGTTGCGTATGGGTCGTTCGCGTTTATCCTGGGCAGGTTCGGCGGTCGCGCCCTGGGGCATCGCGCTAGGCTTCGTGGTGTCGATCACGGCGCAAGCCGGACAGGACCCCAGCTGGACCGGCGGTCTGGTCGCGCAAGGCGCGGGCGCCGATCGCCTCTCTCCGGTTCGCGAGGCGCTTCTCGCTTCGAGGTTTGGCCCGCCGGCGCGTTTCGCGGCGCGGGGCGGCGCGGAAATTCCGATCCTGGAAGCCCGTTGGACCCTCGGGGCGCCCGAGGATCTGGCTGCTGTTCCCGGCGAAATCGAACCGAACGCCGCCGTCAAACAGGGCCAGCAGAATTTTCCGGCGATCGACCGCAGCCGCAAGGGCGATCCCCTCGTCGTTCTTCGCCCCGGATTCGACGCGCGTCTGCGACGCCCCGTCGTGGCCGATGAGGACGGTGCCGCGAACGGGCCGGAGGATTCGCCGAGCCCGACGGCGGTCGCCCCCGTCGCGAATTTCGCCGCGAGCCGGCCGCAGCGGCAGTTCGACGACGGCGCGACCCCGAGCGTGCCGCTGGAAATGGCGCTGAACTCGTCGACGCCGACGCCGAGCGACGGCGAGGCGATCGTCGCCGCCCGCCCGCCGGCGCAGACGACGACGGCGGCGCAGTCCGACGCCAACGGCAAGCCGAATTACGCCGCGCTGATCGACCCCAAGGACTCCGCGCGGCAGATGCGGTGCCTCAGCGAAGCGATCTACTTCGAGGCGCGCGGCGAGCCCGAGCATGGCCAGGCCGCGGTCGCGCAGGTCGTGCTCAACCGCGTGCGCAGCGGCATCTTCCCGACCAATGTCTGCGCGGTCGTCTATCAGGACCGCAACCACCCGTTCGCGTGCCAGTTCTCTTTCGCTTGCGAAGGCAAATCGTTGCGCGTCGAGGAGCCGGGCGCTTGGGCGACGGCGACCCACATCGCCGAGCAGGTCGTCAGCGGCGCCAACTACAATCCGAAAGTCGCCGAGGCGCTCAACTACCACGCCAATTACATCTATCCGGACTGGGCGGGCGAGCTGCGCCGCGTCGACCGCATCGGCACGCATATCTTTTACGCCATGCGCGGCGGCGTGAATTGGGCCCCCGGCGCCCGCGGCGACGCGACGGCGACGACGACTCCGACGACACAGACGATGGCGGCGCGCTGAGCGTTCAGCCGAGCACGTCCTCCGCTGGCGTATAGACGAGCCCGTGCGCCTCGGCGACTGGTTTGCAGGTCAGCTTGCCGTCGTGCACGTTGAGCCCCGCGCGCAGGTGGACGTCGTCTTTGAGCGCCTGTTTCCAGCCCTTGTCGGCGAGCGCGAGGGCGAAGGGCAGGGTGGCGTTGTTGAGCGCGAAGGTTGAGGTGCGCGCCACCGCGCCGGGCATGTTGGCGACGCAGTAATGCACGACCCCGTCGACGACGTAGGTCGGGTTTGAGTGGGTGGTCGGCTTCGAGGTTTCGCAACAACCACCCTGGTCGATGGCGATGTCGACGATCACCGCGCCGGGCTTCATCGTCGACAGCATCGCGCGCGTCACCAGCTTGGGCGCCGCGGCGCCAGGCGCCAGCACCGCGCCGATGACGAGGTCGGCGCGCGCGACCAGTTCGGCGATCGCGGCGCGCGTCGCATAAACCGTCCGCACGCCGGCGCCGAGTTGCGCCGCCAAGCGTTGCAACGCCTCGTTCGACTGGTCGACCACGGTGACGTTGGCGCCCATGCCGAGAGCGATCGTCGCCGCATGCGTGCCCGAAACGCCGCCGCCGAGGATGACGACTTCCGCGGCCGGCACCCCCGGCACGCCGCCGAGCAGGACGCCGCGCCCACCCTGCGCCTTTTCGAGCGCATGCGCGCCGACCTGCGGGGCGAGGCGCCCGGCCACTTCCGACATCGGCGTCAGCAAGGGCAGGCCGCCGTGGGGCGAAGTCACCGTCTCATAGGCGATGCAGGTCGCGCCGCTGGCGAGGAGGTCCTTGGTCTGCGCGAGATCGGGCGCGAGATGCAAATACGTGTACAAGATCTGGCCGCGGCGAAGCCGCTTGCGCTCGGCGGCGAGCGGCTCCTTGACCTTCACGATCATTTCGGCGCGGGCGAATATGTCCTGCGGCGCGTCGACGAGCGTAGCGCCCGCCGCGACATATTCGCCGTCGGAAAGTCCGGATCCGAGGCCCGCCGACTTTTCCACCAACACGGAATGGCCGTGGTGCGTCAGTTCGGCGACCGAAGCCGGCGTCAGTCCGACGCGAAACTCATTGTCCTTGATTTCCTTCGGCACACCGATCAGCATCGAATCCTCCTGTGAATCCCCCCGCCGCCCAGATGGCGTATAATTCTGCGGCGGCGGAAAAATGTCTCTTCGAAATGAGGCCGCCGCCGCCGTTTTCCGGTATGATGTGCGAAGAAGTCCGCGAATCGAGAACGATTATGCGAACCGACGAAATCGACGATCGCGACCGGGCGATCCTGCGCGAATTGATGCGAGCCGGCCGTCTGACCAACGCCGAGTTGGCCGATCGGGTCCATCTTTCGCAATCGGCGTGCCTTCGGCGGGTCCGCATGCTCGAGGACGCTGGAATCATCGCGGGCTACGTGATGCTGCTCGATCCCGCCGCCGCGGGCCTTCCCGGCGCCGCTTTCGTTTCGGTGACGCTGGATCAGCAGGGCCGCGCGGCGCTCGATCGGTTCGAGCAGGAGGTCCGCCGCCACGCCGAGATCATCGAATGCTATCTCTTGGCCGGGGCCTCGGACTATCTGTTGCGGATCGCGTTTCGCGACGCGAACGACTTCGAGCGCATCCACACCGACATTCTCACTCAACTGCCGGGCGTTTCGCGCGTGCAGTCGACCATGACGCTACGCACGGTGAAGAAGACCACCGCCTTGCCGCTGTGAGGCGCCCGCGCTAGGAGGGGGCGACGAATCCGAGGATCGCGCCATGACCGAATCGCCTGCCGAAATCGCCAAGATGCCGTTCGAGACGGCGCTGGCCGAGCTCGAATCGATCGTCGATAAATTGGAGAAGGGCGCCGTCGCGCTCGAAGATTCCATCACGCTCTACGAGCGCGGCGAAGCGCTGAAGGCGCATTGCGACCGATTGCTCAAGAACGCCGAAATGCGCATCGAGAAGATCGCGCTTTCCGCCGACGGCAAGCCCAAGGGCGTGGGCCCGCTCGACGGCGAGTGAGGCCTCGTCGACCGCCCGCCATGACCTAACTTCAACACAACGATGACATATCATCCTGGAATCGCAGGAATTTTTGCCGCCGCCAGCGTCGTTGGTTACAATTTGTTAACCACAATGGCCGCAAACAGGGAGGGCGACTTTAACCCATGAATCCGAACCGTGATTCGCGGCCGAGCGCACGAAGAGGGCGGAGCTCATGCGCACGATTGCTTTCGTAACTCAAAAGGGCGGGTCCGGGAAAAGCACTTTGGCTTCTTCGCTGGCGGTCGCCGCGAAGGATGCCGGCGAACGCGTCTGCGTGATCGACATGGATCCGCAGTCTTCCCTCCTCAGCTGGGCCAAGACTCGCGAACTCGACGACATCGTTGTCGTCGCGGCGACTGCGGGCAGGCTGCCGGAGCTGCTCGCGGCGCTGGAAAAGAGGGGAGTGACGGTGACGCTTATCGACACGCCCGGTGCCGACGGCGCGGCTTCGGCGGCGGCGATGCGCGAAGCCGAACTCAACGTCATTCCTTCGCGCCCGAGCGTTTTCGACCTCTGGGCCAGCGCTCAGACCCGCGCCGCCTTGAGGGCGACGAACAGCGATTTTGTCTTCCTGCTCAACCAGTGCCCGCCGGTCCAACAATCGGCGCGCGTCCAAAACGCCGTCGCCGCGCTCGAGGAGATTGGCGGTCTCATTTCGCCGCTCGTGGCGGCCCGCGTCGACTTTCAGGACGCCGCACGCCACGGTCTGGGCGTGACCGAAATCAACCCGAACGGCGGCGCCGCGCAGGAAATACGCGCGCTGTGGGAGTCGCTCAAACGCCGTGTCGCGCGCGGCGAAGCCATCGCGCCGGCCAGCGAAGCGGCGTAAGGCGGGCGAGGCTTCGCGCCATACGCTAGCCGCCGATACGCGAACGGATCACCTCGCCGCCGCGCGAGATCGTCAGGTCCCACGCGCGCGCGCGCTGGGCGCTCGCGGACTCGAGATCGCGCGTAGCCGCGATCTTTTCGCCGTTGACCTCTACGACCACGTCGCCCTTCTGCACGCCGAAATTGGCGGCCAGCGAGCCCTCGGCGACGTCGGTCACGACGACGCCTTCGCTGACGCCCTCGAGCGACAGCTCCTCGGCGACCGCGGGCGAGACGTTCATGACCAGCGCGCCCTGGAACGGCGACCGGTTCTTGATCCGGATCGCCTCCCGCGGCGGGCTTTCCGGCGCCGCGGCGAGTTTCATCGGCAGGACCAGGGACTTGCCGCCGCGCTGAATCGTCAACGCCGCGACGCCGCCCAGGGGCTTCACGGCGAGGCGGAAGCCGACGCCTTGGGCGTCGTCGACGGACTGGCCGTCGATCGCGATGATCACGTCGCCGCGCTTCAATCCCGCCTCCGCCGCCGGGCCGCCATCGAACACACTGGTCGTCAGCGCGCCGGCGGGCCGCTCCAAGCCGATCGAATCGGCGATGTCCTTGGTCACGTTCTGCAGGCCGGCGCCGAGCCACGGCCGCTTGACCGTGGCGCCGCCGCGCTTGGCCGCGGCGACGACGCTCTTGACCATGTTGACGGGGATGGCGAAGCCGATGCCGACGCTGCCGCCCGAGCG
>Ga0182014_10006731_pt1 | contig 12228 bp, 10 predicted proteins | sample 612S2DmetaG_FD_120489 | JGI IMG/M metagenome (GOLD analysis project Ga0182014, IMG submission 120489) | Permafrost microbial communities from Stordalen Mire, Sweden - 612S2D metaG | ecosystem: Environmental > Terrestrial > Soil > Wetlands > Permafrost | place: Sweden: Stordalen | collected... | reverse complement strand
GCCTCAACAATAAAATCCGCGTGGTCACCAGACGCGCGTATGGCTTCCGCACCTACAAAGCCATGGAAATTGCCCTGTATCACAACTTAGGAAAGCTACCCGAACCTAATGAATTAACCCACACTTTCTGATGACCAAACAGTTTTGCTTTCCAATTTGAGGGCTATCCCACGATTGTTCTTTTACCAGAACACCGGTTGGTTGAACGTTACGTTTCGGAAACATCGGTTAATACGAGATCAAGCGAATTTTGCTTTCACCATTACAAGTGAGGTTGATGTTCGTTGGGCATGGCATTTCGTTGCCGTGATACTTCAAGTGCGTGTCTCGCCAATTCCATCTGCGGTCCTTCGGGCATCTGATAAAATAAGCTTTCAAGGGCCGGAGCGTTTTCGGAACTCGTAAGGGCCATCCACGCGTCCTGAATTTGCCGATTCCCGCTGTTCCAGGGAGCGCAGCTTTCTTTCGCGGTCCAACTTCCTCCGTGGAGGTGAATTGCCCTTTGGAGGTCAATCCAGAGTGCCAGCACGCGGTCAAATCTCTCCGTATTGCCCTTCTCGGTCATGTCAAGGCTCGCCAAGCGGCGGCATAGCTTCTCCCAAATGCTGCTCTTTATTTCCTGCATCCGATCCATAATCTTCCGAATAGTCTTGAAACTAGCGCGCTCGCAATTTGGGTGCAAGCCAAATCTGCTCGCATTATGGGTGCATGGACAAGACCATTTACTCGCGCCAAGGGCAATGCCTGCGGGAGACCTTAGTCGAGTTGCGTCGCCAAGCCGGGTTGACGCAGCGGCAGCTCGCAACGAAACTTCAACGTGAACGGAATTTCGTCGGCCGTTTGGAATTGGGCGAACGTCGGTTGGACGTGGTGGAATTCTTTTGGATCTGCCGGGTGTGCGGCGTCAGGCCGGAAATCGCGGCGCGAAAGTTGATGCGGAAGTTGGAACAAATTCACTCGGAAGGGGCGTAGGGCGGTCGCCGGCTTGGAATCAGACATTGGCCTCGCTCACCGGTGTGAGCGGCTAGTCAGGGTGCCCCCTTTGGGGGCGGGTCATTCCTCAATGCCGACCACCCGAAAAAGAAAAGCCTCGCGTATTAACTGAAAACTTCGTAAAACTGCCTCCAATTGACCGGAAAAGGCAGAATATGGACGGATTGATCATTTTCTTCATGCTGGCGGGATTGATTGCCGCCGTGGTGCATGGCATTTCCGTTTACAATAAGCTGAACCCACTGCGCGAAGAACTGAAGGAAGCAGAGGGAAACATTGAAGTCGTTATGCACAAGGTTACGGGATTGACCGAAAAGCTGGTTGCGCTTGCTACGCGCTATGGCTTTCACGAGCAAAACATCCATTTGCAAATCTCGGCTGACCGCCGGAAGGCACAGGAATCAATTTTTCAGCGGACGATGCAGGCCATCACGATGATTTCCGGTTTTGCAGACAATTTTCCCACTTTGAAGGCCGACCAGACTTATTTGCGATTGATGGATGACCTGACTCGGCTGTCTGGCGAGACACAGCAAAAATATGAGGATTACAACCGCAGAGCCAAAGTTTACAACACGGAGCGCACCGCCTTTCCCGCATTAATCAGTTCCGGTATTTTGGGATTCACGAAAGCGTCATACCTGAATCCCACGCGCTGGTATCCAGCACCCACGCAAAAGGCGATTCGATAGGCCAATCACAACCACGACAAAATTATGCCTCACCAAAAATCAATCAACGTGTCGCAAGCTGCCAAATCTCTGGCGGCAAGCGGGAACATCAGTCAGTCAGTTGCCAGGCATCTTGCAGAGAAAGATCGCCCCGTTACACTCCCTGATTTCAAACCGGGATTTTACGATCCCGTGCTGTCATACATTTTGATTGATGCCTCTGGTTCGATGTCGCCCTGCCGAGATGCTGTTATCCTAGCGCAAAGAGAAGTGCTTGAAACTTGGCGAGGCGGTGCTAATTGCCGCAACAAGGCGCTGTCTGTCGCTCAATATCTTTTCTCCACTGAAACACGCCAACTAAACCCTCCTGCTCTACTTGATACCACGAAGAATGATCAAGTCGTGCTGCTCGACTCTAGCAGCTATGCCCCGGATGGAGGCACGGCCTTGCACACAACGGTTTACACGGTTCTCCAAGATATTGCGGTAACCATGGCATACGCGTTAAGCGGCAATCAGAGTTTGAAGTTCACGCTGATGCTCATTTCGGATGGGCAAGACACCGAGGGTGGCGCGGATACGAACGACATCAAAACCACCATCCAAGAATTAAAAGCAAAAGGGCATCTTTTGATTTCGACTGTTATCGGCATTACTCACCCTAAATTCACGCCAGCCATGCTGAATGAATTAAAGGAGAGGCTTGGTTTCGACGAGGCTATACAATCTTCACAAGACGCAAAGGAGATTCGCCGAGCCTGTGCTCAAGGGTCAAAAAGCGCGCTTAAGGCGCAAATCTAGGTTTCCAGCCATGCAACTGCTCGTCAATTCTCAACGCTACAGCGACCCACCGCTAGTTGATGGTAGTGGTGGAACAGCGGATATCTATTCGCTTGGGAACGATTCGTTGGCGAAAGTATTTACTGATAAGCTCGACACTAAACAGCCCAATTGGAAAACAAAATGGTTTGAGCGGCAAAATAAGATTCGAGCCTTCTGCAATTCATTTCAGAATCATGTAGCGCAGTTCGGAAAAAGCAGATTTGCGTTTCCAGAGAATCCTGCTTATGAGCTTGCGGTTAGCCCGGACACGTTGGTTGGATTCGCAATGAAAGATTTTGGCAGAATTCCAAAGATTGGTGAATTGCGTTTTGACCTAAAAACCGGTGCATTCCCCAAATCAAATGGGATTCAACTGGACGACATGTCAGCAATCGGGTTGGTTTATCAGATTTTTGAATCCCTTGACGCGTTGCATCGTGCGCGAATTATTCTTGGGGATGTGAGTGCCAGCAATGTGCTGTTCAGTCCAAGCTTGCGCCATCCAATCATTATTGACATTGACTCTGCCCAAATCGGCAGCTTCGCATGCACTGAGGTTACACCGGCTTTCGAAGCTCCAGAGTTGAAGGACAGAGGAAGAGACCGGAATGGGGAATATATTTTCGATGCGGGAACTGATGTATTTGCTGCGGCTGTCGTTTGCTATGAATTAGTGATTGGTGCTTTACCGCATTTCGTCAATTTATCTCCCCCGAGTGGTGCGATTAAAAACAGAGATTTGGGTGTGAGTAGTATTCGCTGTTTTGCGATGGGTAGTAGTTACCTTTCCACTCTGGGACATAGGTACGTGGATACACCCCAGAACAAAGCCATTGAGAGACGCTTGGCGTCGCTCAAAAGCCAAGACCGCACACTCTACGATTTTTTTGTATCTGTTTTTGTGAAGAACGAACGAAACAATCTTCTCACTTTTTTGCCTGCGGAGGACCGCAGGCATCCTGGTTATCTCTTCCTAGTCAAACCTGAGTTCAAGAAATACGTTGATGAATTGATCGAACAACGGAAAAGAGCTTCTGCGTCTGCATCTACGCCAACAAAAGTTGCGCCTCCGTCTGCACCCGTTTCGGTTGTGCACTCCGATCTGCGCAAATTCATCACGAGTCTGGGCGGATTGACCTCTCCGAGCGCAAAGCCGCTTAAACGAGATGCGACTCCTACGCCCAAGGCTGATCCGCCGGAACTGGCGGCATTCTTAAAGCAGTTCAACCTGAGCATTTGATGGAACTTTTACCACTCATACCTTTCGCTAAGCGTCACTTTAACTACCGCATGACTCATTCGGTTGTCAGTGGGAACGGGGCATTCCCATTCGCGGTTACAACCGCTGCGGCGAGAAATCCTCGATACGAGAATCAAAACAATCAGGATGCGGTAGGAATCTGTATCACCCCGGGTGTTGTAGTGGGCCTCGTATGCGACGGTTGTGCGAGCACCCATCCTTTTTTTGAACCGCATTCGGGGTCAAATAATGAAGTGGGGGCAAAATTGGCGTGCAGTTTGGTTCTCCGAGACGTTGAGAAAGTGTTTAGCCGCCGAGAACATGTCCCAAGTGACGAACTCGTTGAAAGGCTTTCCCACAGTCTTTTAACCGGTTTTAGGGCAACTGTAAGAACATTTTGCGGACGCGATGAAGTGAGAGCAGAGAGGTTTATTTTCGACTACCTCATGACCACAGTTGTTGGATTTGTTGTTACGGAAAAGCAGTTTGTCGTTTGCTATTCGGGTGATGGGGTCATAGCAGTGAATGGAGAACTTGATATTCTTGACCGCGAAGAAGGCAGCTATTTCGCCAATGATCTTTTATCCATTTGCTGCCCCTCGCGGTTTCCGAAACCAAAAGTTGCAAGCGGACTCAAAGTGTATAAGTCAGGCGAAGCTAAAGATCTCCAGAGCATCCTCGTCGCAACAGATGGCATGGCGCAATTTGCCAAACAATACCCCAACGAACTTACTACATTCTTGTTGCAGCCGCCAGCGCGAGAACAATGCAACGGGGGTTTCGATTTCGCGTTGCCAGAATTTCGTCGTGACATCGCTTGGAATCCAAAGCTTCCGCTGACCTTGAGCGATGACGCCGCGTTTGCGTTGGTTCGCCGCATATCACAAAACGAGGAAACTCCATGTTGACAATTTCCCAAGCTGAGACTCAAAGAGCCGGCGGCTTCCTCGCCGTGCTGACTGACAAATCATGTGAATACATCCGCAGCTTGTTGCCACAGAGTGCCGTAGTGGGCTTCGACGGAAAGGAAGCTGATTTGGAGCGAATTATCGTCCACACCAATCCACATTTGGATGAGTATTTTGCAGAATTTATCTTTCGGTCATGCCTTCCCAAAGAGAGGCGAGGTTGTGGTTTTGCTGAGCAATCAATCTACTCAAAAACTGCCGATCTGGCTTGCCAGCATCTCTGGCCAACCGCCGCCGTGCTTGGCATCGGTGGAACTGTCAGCGGCGGAGTGAATCCGTTGTTCTTGTTCGATGAGCATGTCATTGACGAAGAAATTGGAAAATCCAAAAGGACTGCGTCTTCTTGCAGCCAATTAGTTAGTCAAAAGCTAATTCGCCGTTTGCCACCGCCACTTGAAATTCTATTGTCGGAGGTGAACGCCATTGATGAATACGCCAATGCTCATGAGCAGAATTTGGCAAATCTCATCAAACCGCTTCACGAGGTTCGTTTTACGACCAAGATTGATCCAGCATCGGGCAACTTCGTTAGTGATTTCCTCACGCCGGATTGGAAGCGGGCCATTGTTGACGCGAGCATCACGGCCATCGCCTACTGCCTCCAAGAGAAGATTGATCTCGTTGGCAATCCTGATGACAAAAAGGCGTTGCTTAAAGAATCGCTTGAGAACTACAAACTGAATTCGCCGCACAGTTCGCACCCGGATTTTGAAGCTGCCTTGAAATTTATCCGTGACACTTACTTTGATCAGGCAAAGGTTTTTTCAGAAGCAGTTTTGAAGAAGGACGAGGACAGAAATGGGAAAATTGTTAAAGTGCCAATCCTAGACGCGGCGGGAAATGAGATTCCCCAGTTATTTCTCCTCTCACGCGTGGTTTTCGCGTGTGAGCATTGTTGGGGTGAAAATATCCGTAACATCATAGCGACTCACTTTTGGGAAGTTGCCATGCAAAGCCAACTCAACTTCATTCTTGTTCGGAGATCGGTGGCCGAAATGTTCGACAAGAATGTGAAGCGGTTTGTAAGCTCTGCGGGAGCTATTTGCAGAGAAGTATTACCGCCAATGAACGTGGGTGGAGGACGAAAATTCCCAGTGTGGCTTGTCTCAATAGCGCCTACGAGTTCGGTTTTCTTGGCAAACAAGGGAGTCGCAAACTTCATCAACGAGGAGAATAACGTCGAAGCAGACAGCAGACGACGCGCAAAAGGATGCGGCTTAGTTCTCGTTCAGGACAGAATCCAAGGAACGACGGCATTGTTCAAATGCTCCGCGATTTCTGACGACAAATGGGAAAAACTGGTAAATCTGATCAGAGCAAGGGAACCCGATTGTTGGCATGTCGTTCCCACTCCATCAGGCGGTATTGCCTCATTTATTTTGAATGGTAACAAAACCCATAGGCACGTTCCACGAACTGGATTGGACATCGTAACGCTATCCGGCTTAGTGCGGCACACGTTCTATTGAAATTATGAGCGCGAGCAAACGCAACTGCGCAAAGTGCGGAGAGGACAAACCACTGGAAGGTGGTCGGGTTTGCGAGAAGGGACATTTCATCTGCAAGAAATGCAACACAATTCCTCATTTCTTTGGAGCAGATGCTCATTTGCCGAAGTGCCCCCTTTGCAAAACAAGACTGAGCTAAGTTGTCTGCATGTCGCCAGTTCCGACTCCACGATGATAAAGTAACCCTTTTGCTGTTGCGACTCCTTCACCAATTAACCGCGGCTTTCCAGCCCGTAATGCCCGCAACGAAAAGCCTCGCCGGTTCTCGAACGGCTCCACCTTGGCCTCGATTTCAAGCACCGGGTATCGAACGGTCGCGAGGGCATAGTTCTTGTAGGTCTGCGCGAAGAACTCCGTCTCGACGATGCCGGTCCAGTCGGCGAGGCTGAGAAACTTCATGGGCTCACCCGTGATTTGGTGGTGCGTGCGTTGCTCGACCACAAGCCCGCAGGTCGTAACCGTTCCGCCGACGAATTCGCCAAGGCGGTTTACCGGACAATATGTGTCCCACGCGACATCGGCGAACAGTTCCAGCGGATGGCCGCTGACGGCGAATCCAAAAAGCTCAGTTTCCGATTCAAGCCGGTCATGGCGAGACGGTTCATGGAGCGGAATCTCCGGCAGATGCTCCAAGCCAGGTGGCGAGATGAGCCAGCCTTGGTTTGATTTGGTTGAACCGCCGAACGTCTTCAACAAATGTTGGGCCTGCCAAAATTGGCGCGTTTGTGTTTCCCCGAATTCGTCGAACCCGCCGGCGCGGATCATCCCCTCCAGTTCCTTGCCCGATGGCGTAACGCGCCGAAAGAAATCAGCCAACGACGTGAATGGTCCTCGTCCGCGAGCATCAACCATCGCGTCAGAGGTGCGGGCCGTCAGTCCCTTGACGCGAGTCAGTGGTGCGCGGATGAACTGGCCCTTCGGCACAAAGGCCGGTCCTGGCTCGTTGACGGAAGGCGGCAGGAGTTTCAGACCGAGACGATGGCATTCCAGGACATAGACCAGCGGATGATAAAAGCCTTTGCCGTTGGTGAGGACAGCCGCCATGAATTCGGCGGGGTAATGGAGTTTCAGCCACGCGGATTGATACGCCTCGACACCATAAGCTGTGCTGTGCGCCTTGCAAAAGGCGTAGCCCGCGAAACCAGTCACCAGTTCCCACACTTCAACAATTTTTTCGGGCGCATGTTTCCGCTCCCGTGCCGACGAGAAGAATTCGCCGCGAATTTCCTCGATGACTGGACGTTTTTGCTTGTTGAGCGCGCGGCGTAGAACATCGGCCCGGCCGGGTGGCAACCCGGCGAATGCTTCACACAATTGCAGGATGTGTTCCTCATAAACCACCAAGCCGTACGTGCTCCGCAGACACGATTCCAGCGACGGGTGCGGATAAACCACCGGTTCAAAACCTTGATAACGTCGGGTGAAGGCCAACTTCTTTCCTTCGTTGGCTGCGCCCGGTCGGATGACGCTGACGATGGCGATAATGCCGTCAATTTCACGAACATCGCACATTCGGCAGAGGCTCGTCATGGCGGGACTTTCGATATGATGCACCGCCCGACCGTGCCCGCTCGAAATCATCTCCCACACTTTGCTGTCCTGCCACGGTTCCAGCGCCTGGGGGTCGCCGATCAACAACCTGCCATCGGACTTGTTTCGCGCAACACAATGCTCCAAGTCCACTTCGATTCCGCGCTGGTCGAGCATCGCCTTTACATCCCGCATCGCCGCCAGACCACCCTGCGCCAAAATATCCATCTTCACGAGGCCAACGGTTTCAACCGCGTCCATGTCGAAGTGGGTGGTGGCGTACCCCTTGTTGGCGATGAACGTCGGTGTCAACTGGTGCATCGGTTGGCGTGACAGCACGAGACCGCAAGGGTGCATTTTCGGATAGCGCGGCACGCCGTCGAGAAACTCTGCCATTACCAACGCGGTCCTGTATGGCTCCTCCTGAAAGGGAAGGTTTCGCGTTTCGGGACTCGCCTGAAGCAGTTCGATCAAACCAGTGCCGCCAATCGGGGCATGTTCATCAGGCACCCAGCCGCCACCAAATCCCCACGGGAAATGTTCAGTGAATTTCCGCACTTCGCGCTCTGCGACACCGAGCACCTTGGCAACCTCGGCAAACGCGCTCCGGGCCTGAAAGGTCGAAAACCCGCCGACCACGGCGCAATGTTCGCGCCCGTATTTCTCGAAGATCAGCTTCACCACGTCATCCTTGAAGTCGTGGGCAAAATCTATGTCAATGTCCGGCAGTTTGTGCAACGCCATGCGCTCCTTGTTCAGGAATCGGCGGAAATACAGGTCGAAACGGATGGGGCATACCCCGCTAATGCCGAGGCAGTAGCAGACAAGGCTGTCCGCCGCGCTTCCGCGCGTAATCCATTCGATGCCGCGCCGCCGACACTCCTGGAGGAAGTCCCAAGTGATGAGGAAATATTCCTCGTATCCGACTTCGTTGATGATGCTGAGTTCCTCCGTCACTTGCGGGTGGAACTGTTCAGCCCGCGATCCATAGCGGTGGCGCAAACCTTGAATTACCAGTCGCCGCAGAAACTCGCTCGGTGGCGAGCCGTCGGGCGGCACAAACGCGGGGAATTGGGGTCTGCCGAAAGGAAAATCGAAATTGCACCGCTCCGCGATTTCGTGTGTGGTTCGCAGCCAGTCAGGATGACCCTGGGTCGAGAGCGTCATCTCGTCGGGAGAGCGAAAGTGAAAACGACCGCCGCGCCGTTTTTCTGGATGTTCCTCCCGCAAAAGCGTCAGAGTGCGAATGCTCTGCACGATGTCAAACTTTTGCCGGTCGTCAGGCGTCGCGCAACGAATCGCGGGGCACGCTGCCGATGGAAAGTCGGTCGGCATCTCTCGTGCGCTGACGATGCGATAGAAGCGATGGGGGAACATTTCCGCCAATCGCACGTCATCGCTGACGGCGATCAACCCCTCCGTCAGTCCGTGGAATTCTTCACGGCGGAATGGAAGGCGTTGCTGGGTGGCGACAGAACTTTCGTCGTCATCCGTGACGGTGCGTTCGGCGTGACGCGATAGCAGACGACAAAGGTTGTGATACCCGTTCGTTGACTCGACGTAGAGCAACACGGGTTTGTCTCCAACACTGATCTCCGCGCCAACAATGGGCTTCACCCCGGCATCCTTTGCCGCCTGGACGAATTCAACGACTCCGTGCAGGTTGCCCGTATCGGTCAATGCGACTGCCGGGAGTTTGTGCCGTTTCGCCAGTTCCACAATCGCGGTCGGCGAAAGCGTGGAGTCAAGAAATGAGTAATGGCTGTGGACGCGCAATGGCACATAGGCGCTGAGTTCGCGCTTGATGATTGAAACGCGGCGTTGCGCGGTCGCCTTTGCGGGCTGGGGTGTTGCCGAAATTGCGTCGGTGGGTGGCTGCAACAGTCGCAAGTCGTGTCCTCGCAAAATCACGGAGTGTCCCCGTGATTTGCGGAGTCCATCAATCACTACCGCCAGCCGCGCTTGTGCGTCCTGACGTTGGACTGAAACTGCCAGTGGAAGTTCACTCCGAAAGCGGCCATCATAGACATTCGAGAGTTTCAACGAAACCAAGCGCAGGCTCACTCGCCGTTTCCACGCTTGACGCAGCATCGTGTGGAGATGCCCGTAAACGTCCGTTTCCAAATCGGTCGGTTCAAGAAGACTGTCGCCCACCTGGTCTTCCCCCATGTCGTTGTACCGAACGCGAACGCAGAGCGTGCGGACACTCCGGCCTTCTTCTCGGACCTTCGCAAACAAGTGATCCGCCATGCGGCGTAGCGTGGCTTCGGCGTAGTCCTCGTCGGTCAAATCGCTCGCGAAGGTTTCCTGCTGGCTGAAAGATTTCTGTGGCTCGCGTTCTGGAATCAGCGGGCGTTCGTCAATTCCGTGCGCGAACTGCCGGATGGTGGCTGCTTGGTTGCCGAGGAGAAGCCCCAGCATCTCCAACGGCATCGCCGCGATGTGGCGAATCTCCACGAGGCCGGCGGCATTGAGCCGCACGCTCGTTTTTGGGCCGACGCCTGGCAGCCACTTGTTTGGAAGAGGGTGAAGGAATGCCGCTTCCCCTCCTGCTGGAACTTCGTCAAACGCAGAAGGTTTGTTGAGTTTCGATGCAATGGCGCTGACGAGCTTGTTTGCTCCGATGCCCTCGCTGACCGTGATTTTGAGCTTTTGGCTGATAGCCTTACGAATGGTCAGCGCGATTTCGACGGGCGATTTCCGAACGCAGGACAAGTCGAAGTAGCATTCATCAATCGAAGTCTCCTCCACGTCCGGCGTAAAGTCGTAGCAGTAGCCGAACATTGATTTGGAGAACCATTCATAACGCTCACAGTCGGGAGGAAGAACAATGAGCTTCGGACAGAGCTTGTACGCCCGCGCAGTCGGCATCGGTGTATAAACGCCGAATTTCCGCGCTTCGTACGATGCAGAGGCTATGATTCCGCGCTTTTGGCCGCCGACAGCAACGGGTTTGCCACGCAGCTTCGAGTCGGACGCCTGTTCGACCGCAGCGAAAAATGCGTCCGCGTCCAAATGAACGATGGTCCGCATGGGTCATTCCCGCGCCTTTCGGATGAGCACTCGGAACACGCCCTGAATCACCAGTTCCTCCGATGGGATCAGGTCTGGATACTTCGGGTTCTCCGCCTTGAGGAATGGTTTGCCGTTCTTGAGGACGAACGTCTTGAGGGTGTTTTTCCGGTCAATGAGCGCAGCTACAATTTGCCCTGCACGGGGGTCCGGGCCGTGCTCGAAAACGGCTATGTCACCGTCGCAAATGTGCTTCCCGATCATGGAATCCCCGGTGACCCGCAGCGCGAAGGTGTTCCGGGTTGGTTTGAAGCCAAGTGTCGCAACATCTACCGTGATACAACCTTCGGTCTCTTGTTCACGGTCCTGACCCGGCCCGGCAGGGACGGAACCCAAAATCGGGATGTCCACGACTGCCGCCCGTCGAACTGGCTTGTCCGACGATGGCGCCCTTGGTTACTCCGGGCTGAGCATATTTTTCCGCGATTTCCTGGGCGATGCGTTTGAAATTGTCCTCAACGCGGCGAAAGTCGCTCAAAAGCTCCCGGGTGGTGGTCAGCATCTGGGCGAAACGCTCGTTGACCTGGACGGCTGAATAGGTCGGAGCCGAGCCAGCAACCCGGATTCGATCGATCTCTTCCCGGATGCGCGCGGCCTCCTCCTCGAGCTGTTTGACGCGCACGTTCGGGTCTTTCGTGGTGTTCAGCAGCAGGTCGTCCAGGCCCTTGAAAATGCTGTCCAGCCGGCTTTCGGTGCCCACAAAACCTGTGGTTCCGGAGAGTTGCTCCAGCCAGAGCAGCGCTTTTTCGGAGCCGGCCGTCAATTCGAACTGCGGGTCGTCAGAATCCTCCAGGAGATATTTTCTCAGGTATTGATGGGCGGTGTCGCACCAGGTTCCAAGATACTGGGCGGACGTCATGGGGTATTTTTCCGGGTCGGATTGCCGGAGCTCCTCCAGATAACTCTCGAGCATGGCGCGGAGCTGCCCTTCGGGCAATACCGCCCGGTGTTGGGCCTTAAAGGCACGGTACAGGAATCCCAGAACCATTGCTGCGTTGTCGCTCCGCAAGAGGTCAATGGCCGGGTACGTCATCAGCTGACGGATTTCCTGATAGTCCATAAAACGCCTGTGATCTTATACACAGCGTCATAAATCTTTGCGCATGCAAACGCGCAGACCGGGCGCTATCCGAGCGGGTTCAAAACGAACCACATCGGATTGTGGTGACTTGAACGGGCTCGGACTTGGGCACGCTTCCGGGAACTTCTGCTTCAAGGCAGACAGCGTGCATCTGGGTGTATCGCCAGATTTGGGTTGAAGTTGATTCCAGACCCGCTTCCACTCCGCGCGGGCCTCGGCGTCTTGTGACGCCTGCGCCTGGCGCTCTTCCTTCCGTCGGTTTGCGCCATCTTTGCGCCCGGAGCTTTTCGGGTCACCTTGAAGAAATCGTCTGCCGATCTCGACGGCCGCGCAGGCCGGATCG
>Ga0182014_10006729_pt1 | contig 12232 bp, 9 predicted proteins | sample 612S2DmetaG_FD_120489 | JGI IMG/M metagenome (GOLD analysis project Ga0182014, IMG submission 120489) | Permafrost microbial communities from Stordalen Mire, Sweden - 612S2D metaG | ecosystem: Environmental > Terrestrial > Soil > Wetlands > Permafrost | place: Sweden: Stordalen | collected... | reverse complement strand
GATGGCCTTGAGGCGCGCGATGGTCACATCGAGGCGTGAAGGCTCGGGCGTTTGCGGCGCGAAGAGGCCGAGTTGCACCTTACTGGATTGACCTGCCTGGGCGGTGAGGGTGAGCGAGGCCACGGCGGCCTGCGGCGGATGCGCGGCGATCTCCAGTTGCAGCAGCTTGAGCAGAAACTTGCGGTCGGCGGTGGGGAGGGCCGGCCGAATCGCACGCCGGTAAGCGAGTCCGGCCGCCAGTTCCATGTGGACCACAAGCGAAGCCAGCGAAAGCGCATGCGAGGCTGCACGCGCGATCAGGCACTCGATCATGCGGGAGCCGACAAAGAGCAGCGAGTCGGTCCGATCGACGGGCGTCTCGAAATCGCAGAACTCTTTGAGAGAGAATTCGGCCTCGATGGGTTGAAAGGTGTGGGGCAGCGCGCCGCGGGCGAGAGCGCGTAACGCGGTGGCCTGCGGTCCGAGGCGCGTGACCAGGTCAATCTCAGGAAGCGCGGCCAGTTCACCCAGGGTACGAATGCCCCAGATGGCGAAGGTTTCCGCGTGCTCTTCTTCGAGGCCGAGCAGCGCGATGGGCAGTTTTGCGAGAAAGCCGGCTTCCTGCCGATTGGGAATCACGGCGATGCCGCGAGAGGCTGCGGCCTTGAACCGGGCGGCATGGAAGTTGGCGCTTACGGCGACAGAGGCGCGAAAGCCGGCTAAGGCGAGGGCCGCGCGCAGCCTCTGAGCAAGCGTCTCCGGAGGACCGAAGAGACGTTCGGTACCCGAAATGTCGAGGACGCAGGCGCAGGCCGTTCCATGGCTCGCGGCCTCAATCCGCGGAGAGAACTGCGCGGCACACTCCAAAAACACGGCGCGGGCCGCGGCCTCAGTCTCTACAGAGCGTGCGAGGAGGCGCAATCCGGGAATGCTTTCGGCTTCAAGCCGGGTCATCCCGAGAGAAACGCCCTTTAGCCGCGCTGGCCGGTTGAGGGAACAGACCGTCTCAAGAGACGCACGGCCTTCGAGCACGGCCACCGGCTCCGATTCAAGCCCTGTGCGCAAGCGCAGCAAGGCCTGCGCGGGAAACTCCGCGGCGTGAACACAAGCGTAGAGAGTCTTGATCCCCAATTCGGGGCTTGGGAGTTCTGGGCTTGCGGGTTCAAGGTTAGTGCGTTCAAGGTTCATGCGCGTTCCTCCCTTTGCCATGTGCCGGTTGCCGACCAGGTTGAAGCAGGCGGTTTACGCAGGCCGGCCATTGCTGGAGTGAAACGCTGCCTGCCGGGCCGTACCTGGTAGCAGCAGCCGCTCAGCACGGTCTCGCAGTCTGTTACCACTCGCTGTAGCGCGCATTCCAGGACCACAGCCGCGCTCGATTGTGCAAACGGCTCCTGCGAGAGCACCAGTAAAGAACACCGCGTGCGGTCGGCCGCCTGGCGGAAGCGGAACCAGGTTGCGAGCGGAATGCGGCAACCGTGCTCCGGGGGCGTATTGCCGAGGTCGAGTACAAGGGCAGCAAAGCCGCCCGCCTGGAGGAGCAGATCGGTGGAGCGCAGGGCCTGATCGAGGCGCGTCCAGGGCTTGCCTCTGGCATTTTGCTCCGTGCTCCGGCAGCGAACCCATAGCAACTCCTTCAGACACACGCCGCTGGCTGCTGCCGATTCCGCATCCAAGGCATCGTGGGCATCGACCCAGGCGCAGACCCGGCCCTCCTGCGTTCGCCCGGCCAGGAACGAGAGTGCCAGGCTGGTTCGCCCGGAGGATTCCGGTCCTGTCACTTCGCTGATGGCGCCAACCGGCAATCCGCCGTCGAGGAGATCGTCCACTGCGGGAATGCCTGTCGGCGCAGTTTCACGGATGGCCCGGGGCACAGGCGTGAGCGCGGCGGGAAAGCGGCGTTCGAGGGCGTGCTCGATCTGGATGCGAAGGGCGGATGCGGAGGGCATGGGCTATATTCGCCTTTTATTCGCTATAGAATCGCTCGCAATCTGCCATTCTGTCAAAGGTGGCTTCTGGGGATGGATTTATGTCTATATTTTTGAGTCGGTTGCGCTAAACCTGATGTGTATCGCAGGAATCAGGCAAAGGACCTGTTGAACGCACACTGGCTCTGGCGCGGGTGAAGATCCTACTGCGCGTCGCGCACGCAGCGGAATCCTACGCCGCCGGAGCGGTCGTAACTCGGCGCCATCAAGAGCATCTTGCTGTGCTCATCGTTGCGAAAGGTATCGGGAAAGTACCAGATTGAGCCCTGAGGCTGGTAGTACTCACCGCCGCGCACAATGGCGGCGCGGGTGTGCTCGTCGGTGAACTCGTCGGTCCACTGCCAGACGTTGCCCACCAGGTCCATCACGCCGTAGGGGCTTGCGCCCTGGGGATGGGCATCCACAGGGTCTGGTCCGCGCATGGTTCGGGGCATGGTTTGGCCCCAGTCGGGGGTGGGCACGTTTGCAGGCTGCCATTGGTTGCCCCAGGGATACACGCGGCCATCGGCGCCCTGCGCGGCGAGTTGCCACTCCCACTCGTGGGGCAGCCGCTTGCCTGCCCACTTTGCGTAGGCCCGCGCATCCTCAAGAGAAACCCAGGTTACGGGGCGGTTCTCCCAGCCCTGGGGAAAGTTGCCGTCCTTCCAGTCGCGCAGAAAGTCGATCGGGTCTCCGGGCGCGTAGTGGGCCGCATCGAGGAACTGCTTGAACTGCGCGTTGGTTACGGGGAATTTGTCGATGTAGAACGGAGCCACCTGCATGGACTTCTCGTGGAAGCGGCGCGGCGAGTCCTCCCAAGGGTACTGGACATCGACGCCTGGGTATCCGGCGCCCTCGAGCTCAGTTCCCAGCACCCTGAAGACGAACTGCCCGCCGGGAATCCCGACCATGCCGGCCGGGGCCTCGGCCGCGGGCCTGGTGGGCGGAATCTCGACTATGCTCTGCGGCAAGATCGCGGGCACATGCGAGTAAGTGGCGAGCGGCGCCTTGGTCATTGCGGCCATGCGCTGCATCAGGGCCTTGATCCCGTCGCTTGGCTCGCCGGGAGTGGCCAGAATTGCGCCGTAGCCGTTGGCTTCCAGATCGAAGCTCAGCACGGCGAACTGGCTGCCGGTTTCCGGCTTCAACTCGACACCGTGGTAGAGATCGAAGTAGCGCATACCGGGCGTGAGCGGCACGTCCATCTGCCGCCCGTCGATGTCATAGCCGGTGCGGTTGACGATAGTCCACACCGTTTCGTTGCCGAGCGGCCAGCGGCTGGCGTAGACGCCGTAGGTGTGCGTGGGATAGAGCGGCTCCCAATCGGGGCTGACCAGAAATGGCGCCACCCCGCGCTCGATGGCCGCCACGCGGCGCGTAGCCTCGGCGTCGCGGGGGTTGATGCCGATCCAGATGCCCCACACGTTCTCCCAGCTCTCCCAGCCGACGCCGTTGAAGAAGGCGAATTGCAGGTCGCTGGTCTTGTCGAGCGCCCAGCGGTCGCTGATGTTAACCATGTGGCGGGTTTCGAGCCACTTGTACCGGTCGACCATGGGGATAAGCGGAAAGCTGTACTGGCCCCAGGTCATCACGTTCCAACTGAGGGCCTCGTCGCTGGGGCTGACCTCGGGCTGAAAGGCGAGGGGGTGGCCGATCTTTTCCGCGGCCAGTGAAAAGGCCAGCGGCACGCCGTCCTGGGTGTCGCCGTTGACGCCGTCGGCGTCGATCTGCTTCATGAGGGCAGCGATGGCATCCGGCCAGCTCTGGTCCGGCTGGTGCGTCCCCTCGTCCCACATCATCATGGGGAAGAGTACGCGCACGCCGCGGCGGTGGAAGCCGGCGACCATCTGGCGGACGCCTTCAACACCGCCGGGCATGGACTCGACCATTTCGAGCTGGTTGCGATCATCGATTCCCATGTTCGGATAGGTGGCCCACACCAGCACCGCGTCGATGCCGCCGTAGCGCTTCTCCAGGTCGTCGAGATAGCGGTCCACCGTGTAGCGGTCGGCCACCGGGTCGTAGAAGTAGCGGTCATGCACCATAAGTTGCGGCTGGATGAAGCTGGACTGGGTCCAGCGGAGGGCGGGCAGTTCGTAGCGCGAGGGATCGTAGGCAACGCGAATGCGGCGCTCCGAGCGCCAGTGTTGCAGGTCGCGGAGCCAGCGCTCATGCGCATAGAAGGTGCAAGGCATCTGGAGCACACCTTCCCAGGCGAAGTGCATGTTCATGCAGTCGGGCGCGGGGATTTGCTGTCCCTTGGCCGGATACTGCGTGTCCTGCGCTGCCGCCGTGAGGGCCATTGCCCCCGCCAAAACTCCAAGACTTATTCTGCGAAGCATTCGGCGCGTGTTCTCCCGTTCAAATTGATCCGGCGCGAAGGGCGCGGGACCCAACAAATGTTATGCATGCGCCGCCAGGAAGGCATCCACCTCGGCTCTGGAGGGCATGGAGGCTTGCGCGCCTGGGCGGGTGACGCAGATGGCCGCTGCCGCAGAGGCAAACCGCGCCGCGGCAAATGGGTCGTGGCCCTCGAGCAGCGCTACGGCAAAGGCGCCGTTGAAGCAGTCGCCGGCGCCGACGGTATTTACGGCTTCGACTTGAAAGGGGCGCACCCAGGCCGCTTTGCCGTCTGCGACGGCTACGTAAGCCCCTTCGGCGCCGCGCTTCAGAACTACGCCGCGCAGGCCCTTGGCCAGTAACTGCTTTGCAGCGTCTTCCGGGTCCGATCCGTTGCCGAGATAGAAGGCTGCCTCGGTCTCGTTGGGAGTGAACCATGCGACCTGGCGCCAGGTTTCTTCAGGAAGCGGCGCGGCTGGAGCGGGATCGAGCATCACCGGAACGCCTGCATCCGCGCACAGGGCGAGCACGTGGCTAACGGTTTCGATGGGGAGCTCCAACTGGCAGAGCACCATGCCGGCGGAGCGGATGAGAGCAGAGTGACGGTCGACGGATGCACGGTCAACTTTGCCGTTTGCGCCGGGGACGACCACGATACTGTTTTCGCCGCTCTCGGCCAGGAAGATCGGGGCCAGACCGGAGGGCCCAGCCACCCGCTCCATGGCTTCCGTTCCCACGCCCACGCTGGCGAGATTGTCGAGCAAGGCCTGGCCGTAGATATCCTGGCCCACCATGCCCACCATCTTGACTGGATAACCCAGACGAGCTGCGGCTACGGCCTGGTTCGCGCCCTTGCCGCCGGGGGTAGTTTCAAAGCTCGTGCCAATGACGGTTTCGCCGATGCGCGGAATCTGCCTGGCGCGCGTCACCATATCCATGGTGACGCTGCCTACGACGACGACTGGCTTGCCAATGCGATTCATGGGCGACCTCGATCTCAGTAGAGGGGAGCAAGTGCTACCGCGCTGAGCCCCAGCGCAAAGAAGATGAACATGAAGAGCAACAGGCGCTTGGCCGAGCGTGGCGCTCCGGCAAACTCGCGCCAGACAAAGACGCCCCAGCAGGCGGAGATCATGGTTGCGCCCTGACCGATGGAGTAGGAGACGGCCGGGCCGATGAGATGGGCTCCCGAGGCTACAAAGTTGGCCACCGCGCCTGTACACCAGATGGCCCCGCCCAGAACGCCTGCCAGGTGCCAGCCCAGCGACGCATTAGCATAACCTGCGCGGTCGACGGGGGGCTTGCCGTCGAGGGGCTTTGACATGAGCAGCAGGTTTGCCGGCACGGTGGAGAGGAGCACGCCGAGGGCGAAGAAGTACGCAACGGCGTAGGGGCCGGGGGCGGGTTGACTGGGCGTGCCGCGCAGGGCTCCTGCAACGAATGGATAAAAGCAGCCCATCAGCACGCCTGCCACGAGGCTGAGGACTATGCCCCGTGTGGTGGCGGCCTTGGCCTTGGCCTCGCGCCTGCGATAGGCTGCGGCGTCCAGCACGATGGCTACGGTGACCAGCGCGACTCCGCCAAAGAGCAGCAGCAGATTGCCGGCCGGCCGGACCAGGTAGCTTGAAACCGCGCCAACAATGGGCGCCAGGCCAATTCCGACAGGGAAGGCTACAGCCAGGCCGGCTACGTCGATGGCCGCCACCAGGAGAAGATTGGCGACGTTGAAGACCGCTCCGCCGCAGGCTGCCAAAACGATGAGCCCCAGCGGCGTTTGGGCCGCATCGCTGAGGAACGGCGTCCCTGCGTGACCCAGGGTGCCGGCGGTGAGTCCCCAGAAAATGGCCCCGGCCGCAAGGCCGAGGGCGTAATCCCAATAAAAGAGCTGGAAGCGATAGCCTGGGCACAGCTTGAGGGTGTTTGCCCACGAACCCCAGCACAACATGCTCAGGACCATGAGAAAAAGTGCGGCTAGATACGTCTGAGGAAGAACCATTGCCGTTGCCCCCGTTCAGTTGCCTTTGAGCGGCAAACAAGGAACCATAACGCCTGAGTCCATGCGGGCGCAAATCCAGCGCAGTTCTCGATTTGCGGCCCGGTTGCGGAATGCCGGCAAGTAAAGAGGCTTACTGTTTCGCCGCTTTCACTGCTGCGGTGAGTGCCGGAACCACTTCGAAGAGGTCGCCGACGATGCCGTAGTCGGCTATCTCGAAGATGGGCGCGTCGGGATCTTTGTTGATGGCCACGACACACTGCGAGCCTTTCATGCCAACCAGGTGCTGAATCGCTCCGGAGATGCCTACGGCCAGATAGAGTTTGGGCGAGACGGTCTGGCCCGAGCTGCCTACCTGCCGCTCCATGGGGAGCCAGCCGTTGTCGCAGATGGGACGCGAGGCGGCCAGTTCCGCGCCGAGCGCTGTGGCGAGCTCCTCGACCATTGGAATGCTTTCTGCGTCCTTGATGCCGCGGCCTACGCCGACGATCAGTTGAGCGGAACCCAGGTCAACGGTCTGCGAGGAGCCGCGGTAGGGCTCGCTGGGGCGGGCGCGGATCTGGGCTGGATCGAGGGTCGGCGTAAAGGTTGTGATGGTGGCCGGGGTCGTGGCTTGGGCCGCGGCTGCGTTCTCTTCAAGCGGTTCGGCGCGAAAGGCTCCGGCCTGCACGGAGACGAAGCAGGGGCCGCTGCCGGTGGGTCTATAGTTGCCGTTCAGGCGGCCTTGCAGCAGTTGGCGCGTGAAAACCGGGCCGTCGCCGACGGCCACAACGTCGCCAATGAGGACCTGGCCCAGCCGTGCGGCCAGCGCGGGTGCGTAGTCGCGGACCTGGTAGGTGTGCGGGAAGACTATGTAATCCGGTTGTTCGGCCTGGATGAATTGTTGCAAGGCGAGGGCAAAACCGTCGGCGGTGTATTGGGCAAGGAGCGGGTGCTCGACGCGCACCACTTTGGAGAGGGGCCTGGTGGCGATCTCGGAGGCGAGAGATTCGGTCTGTGAGCCGACGATAGCCGCGCTCACGGGCAGACCCAGTTGCGCTCCCAGCCGTTGCCCGGCTGCGACTGCCTCCCAACTGATGCGGCCAATGCGGCCTGCACGCTGTTCCACAACTACCAAAATGCCGCTCATAGCACACGCACCTCGAACTTCAGTTTTTCTACCAGCGCCGCCGCGGCTTCTTTGGCCGTGCCGGGCAGAATCTGCGTGGACTTTTGCTTCTGCGGCAACGTTACCTGCTCCAGCAGAACAACGGGCGCGGCGTCCACGGCGAGTTCCGCTGCGGTCAGCCGCCGCACCTCCTTGGTCTTGGCGCGCTTGATGCCCATCAGCGTGGCGTAGCGCAGCTTGTTGCCGCCGGATTGAATGGTGAGCACGGCGGGGGTGGGCAGCTCGATGGTTTGAAACCAGCCCTCTTCCAGTTCGCGCTTGACCGTTACGCCAGTCTCGGTTCTTTCGACGTGAAGGATCAGCGTGGCGTGGGGCAGGCCGAGCAGTTCGGCGACGATGACGCCGGTCTGGCCGAGGCCCAGGTCTTCCGACTGCAAGCCGGTTAGGACGAGGTCGGGATTTTCGGGTTTTATGGCGGCGGCCAGCAGGCGTGCGACACCGAGCGCGTCGCGCGCGCCGAGATCGTCGCAGCCGATGTGAATGGCACGGTCGGCGCCCTTCGCCAGAGCCTCGCGGATGGTCGTTCCCACGCGCTCCGGTCCGGCGCTGACGACGATCACTTCTCCGCTGTGCTTCTCCTTGAGCTGGAGCGCCTCTTCGAGAGCATAGGCGTCGGACTCGTTCAGCGCGTACTGGAGATCGGATTCTTCAATCCATTTGCCGGCTGCGTCGATGCGGACCTGCGCATCGCGTTCCGGAACCTGTTTGATGGCGACGACGATCTTCATGATGAAAAAACTCCCATTCATCTTAACTGGAGCCGCTTTGGGGCAATCCGCGGGCGGCCAACTGGGCAATGTCCATCAGTTGCGGCACGCCTTCGCCCGTGGCTGCGAGGGCATCCCGAAACATGGTATTGCAGAAGGGGCAGGCGGCGGCGATGGTCTGCGCGCCGGTTGCAGCCAGTTCCTGAGCGCGGTTGTGGCTTACGCGCTCGCCGGTCTCTTCGCCGAGAAAGGCGAGGCCGCCGCCGGCACCGCAGCAGAAGCTGCGCTCGCGGGAGCGGGGGGCTTCGACGAGTTCGCCGGCAAGGGCTGCGACCGTCCGCGGCTCGTCGTAGACGTTGCGATAGCGGCCCAGGTAGCAGGGATCGTGAAAGACGATTGTTTCGGGACTGGTTGGATTTGGGCTCGCCTGTTTGGGGAGACGGTGAGCGTAGCGGGCTAGGAATTCGCTGTGGTGCTCAATCTCGGGAGGCGTGCTGTACTCCTTCCAGTCTTCCTGGATGGTGCGGACGCAGTGGGGGCAGATGGAGACGATTTTCTTCACCTTGTTCTGCGCCAGGGCTTCGAGGTTGGCTTCGGCCAGTTGCTGGAAGAGGAGGTCGTTGCCGAGGCGGCGGACGGGATCGCCGGTGCACTTCTCCTTGCGCAGCACGCCGTAGCTTGTGCCCAGGTAGCTCATGACGCGGGTGAAGGCCAAGACGATCTCGCGGCCCTTGGGGTCGTAGCCGCCCATGCAGCCTAGCCACAAACAATACTCCTGAGTGCCGTCGAAGAGCGGAAGCTCCATCCGCTGGATGAATTTGTCTCGATCCGTGGGGCTCAGGCCCAGTGCGTTGCTGCCTCGCTCCAAGGCAAGGAATAGCTTGGCTCCGTGCTGGTCTTCCCAGAGACCGGTGTTGACCGCGCCGCGGCGCAGACCGACGAGGATGGGCACGTGCTCGATGCCGACCGGGCACTGGAACTCACAGGCGCCGCAGGTGGTGCACTGGAAGACGGCTTCCTGGGCGTTGTACTTGCCCAGCAAGGGCTGTTCGGAGGATGGGCCGTACTCGTTCAGGTAGCCGCGCAGGCCGAGGACGATCTCTTTGGGGTTGAGCAGCTTGCCGGTGTTGGCGGCGGGGCAGTGTTCGGTGCAGCGGCCGCACTCCACGCAGGACCAGGCCTGGAGGCTGACCAGTTGGGTGAGGTCCGTGCCGGCTACGAGTCCGAAGTCCTCATCGCCAGAGAGGGGAGGGATCTGGCTGAAGGTGCCGCGGGAGAGAAAGACTGTGGCCGGGCTGAGGACCAGGTGGAGGTGCTTGGTGTGGGGGATGAGCGGCAGAAAGGCGAGCAGGGCCAGGGTGTGAAGCCACCAGAGGGCGCGGGCGGCGGGGGTAGCGTCGCTCACGAAGAACGATGCCAGGTAGGTGGCCATCAGGACGAAGATCAGCAGGGCAATTACGCCGGACTGGTAGGAGAGCTTTTCGCCGAGCCATTTAGGGCGGACGAGGAAGCGGCGGACGAAAAGGCCTAAGATGCCGGCGGCGCAGGTCAGGGCGAAGGCTGCGGCGAAGTAGAAATAGAAGCGGGCAAATTGGCCGGCGGGGTTGAGAAAGCCGAGGCCGAGGACAACGGCGCAGTGGTTGAGAGTGACCAGGACAAAGGTGCAGAAGGCCCAAAAGACGAAGGCGTGCGCCAAGCCGGGAAGCGGCCGCTCACGGATGACTTTGGCCTGGAAGAGCACTTCCCAGACAAAGTCCCCGATGCGCTTGCCGATGGGGAAGAGGTGAAAGCTTGGGTCCTTTTTCGATTGAAGGATTTTGTCGAGGATTTTGCCGAAACGGCGCCAGAAGCCGCACCCCGAGGCGATGGCCAGCCCGGCGAAGAGCAGCTTCTCAAAGAGAGAGAAGTGTTGAGGCTCAGCCAGGGTTGCGGAGAGCAGCGTCATAGGCGATCCACCTCAAGATACATGATTGAGTCTGGGGCTGGGGCGCGGTCCGAAGCACGACTTCCTGTGTGTCAACCGAAGAGTTCTTCAAATATTTCCCCATCGTAGTACTTCAGACGCTCTGCAAATTCGTTGACATAAAACATGTCAGGGGAGAATCTCTGAGCTCGTACACGAATGGAAAACACCGGTGCATCCTTGTTGAGATCGAACAAAACTAAACCCACGCCAAAAAGCATGCACAGGGACTCCAAACGGCCTTGATCGGTCTCTGTGAGCGATGTTGGCATTGCGATATATGTTTTGGAGGAAAACAGTCTATATGCGATGGCCTGCCCAAATGCGACGACAGGTGCCTGTGGGTCGATCTTGATCTCGACCGAGACTATTTCGAGTGGAAATTTGATCAGGTCGCTCGCCCGGGATTTGTAAATGCCGACCACATCCGGGGTTCCCCATTTCGATTTGAGGCCAGCACCGCCAAGCGAGGCCACGTCCGTAACCTCGCCCAGGTCGTTCTTGAGCCATTGGGCAAATGGCTTGTAGAAGTCTGACTCCTTGACCTTGATTCCCGTCGAGGCGATTTGCTCCGTGCTGCCTACGACCACGGAATCGCTGTCAGAGGCCTCAACTGCGGTAAACAAGCCACGACTTGGTTTGATGATTTCGCTGGGGTATAAAGCATCAAGATTCCAGACAGAGCCGTGAATCGTGTTCCTGGGCGTCTCGGGAGACTGCTGACTCACCTTGTCCACCAAGGTGCTATATCGAATGCCGCCTGCGCTTTCGACGACAATCTTTCTTGCGAGCTTCTGAATCTCTTTACCGGAAAGTTTTGCCATTGACGCCGGATTATAGTTCCCTGGCAGAGAAAAGACAACCATTGCATGAGGCCGAATGCGTTGGCATTCCCCGGGTCTCAAAGGCGAGACCCGGGGCACCCAAAGCTAGACAGCGGCATGGCAGGATTGCTCGATCCGCTCGGCGAGACGGCGCGCGACGAGGTCGCCCTCGATGCGCAAAGCACGCGCGACGACGAGCGCATCCTCGTGGGTCGGCGCCTCGAAGGCGCGCAGATTCCACAGGGCGTGCGCGCCATACTCCGCGAAGGCCCGCCTGTATAGGGTCACGTAATCGGGTTGGACCGCTTCTGCGCTCATGGGATGCTGCTCTGCGGCCATTATGAACGCGGCGGCGAACACAGGCAAGTTTCTGAGAACAAGAGGTACTCAATCTTCCCAGGTGTTCTTTGCCTGGGGGTGTGGGTGGAATGCGCCCTCTCAGCAGCGCACAATCTTCGCTGATTCGATGCCCTTGGTGGCGTTGCGCGTATCAACGACCAGCTGCGACTGCTCGACGATTGCGCGGTAGTCGTAGCTGGAGTGATCGGTGACGATGATTACGGCGTCGTACCGGCCCAGGTCATCCAGCGGCGTGTTGGTCATGTTTAGGTCGTAGTGGCGGCCGCGGCCCACGGTGGGGAAGTAGGGGTCGTTGTAGGCGACTTCGGCGCCTTTCTCGCGCAGCAACTCGATGATCGTCAGCGAGGGAGACTCGCGCAGGTCGTCGATGTCGCGCTTGTAGGCGAGGCCCAGTACCAAGATATTCGAGCCTTTGATGGACTTGCGCTGTTGGTTGAGCCCGGCGGCGATCTGCTCCAGCACGAAATAGGGCATGCCTATGTTGACTTCGCCGGCCAACTCGATGAAGCGGGTGCGGAAGTCGAACTGCTTGGCCTTCCACGAAAGGTAGAACGGATCGATTGGAATGCAGTGGCCGCCGAGACCAGGGCCAGGATAGAAGGCCTGAAAGCCGAAGGGCTTGGTCTTGGCCGCGTCGATGACCTCGTGGATGTCAATTCCCATCCTCATGCACAACTGCTTCAGCTCATTCACCAGAGCAATGTTCACGCAGCGGTAGATGTTTTCAAGCAGCTTGGTCATCTCCGCCGCCGAGGGGCTGCTGACGGGCACAACCCGGCGGAAGATCGTCCCGTACATCGCCGAGGCCAGCTCCGCGGCTGCCGGTCCGCAGCCGCCCACCACTTTGGGAACGTCGTGACGGGCCACGGTGTCGTTGCCGGGGTCCTCGCGCTCGGGCGAGAAGACGACGTGGACGCCGGGCTCATCGAGGGCG
>Ga0182014_10006728_pt1 | contig 12232 bp, 7 predicted proteins | sample 612S2DmetaG_FD_120489 | JGI IMG/M metagenome (GOLD analysis project Ga0182014, IMG submission 120489) | Permafrost microbial communities from Stordalen Mire, Sweden - 612S2D metaG | ecosystem: Environmental > Terrestrial > Soil > Wetlands > Permafrost | place: Sweden: Stordalen | collected... | reverse complement strand
GATCGTTCGCGGGCATACGAAAAGCTGAAGCGGCGGTTGAGGAAGAAGTTCCACAGCATGGATATCACGATGGCGCCGGCAATGGCCGTCTTTTCAGGGAATCCCGCAGCCAGCAGTGCGGTGAGCGCGAGCAGATTGATCGCGAGTCCGGACACGCCGACGAGCAGAAACTGCACCAGATGAGACCACGTCCCGTACTTGTAGATGTACAGACGACGCAGATGTTGAACGTACCGGAGCTGTTCCCGAAACGACAGCTTGCTCTCGCCATAGCGGCGGTTGTCGAAATGAATGGGTACATCGACCACCAGCTTGCTGCGGCACTTGATGATCAGCTCCAGCAGGATCTTGTAGCCCACGGGATTGAAGTCTTGTCCGCTCATGAAGGTGGATCGCCGCATTGCGAAAAAGCCACTCATGGGGTCGCTGACTGAGGTCAGGGGAAATGCCAGCAGGGTTGCGACCCGGCTGTTCAGCCATCGGAACAGGCCCCAATCGTCCGCCGTCGTGCCGCCCTCCGCGAAGCGCGAGCCCACGGCAACGTCTGCGCCATTCAACACCGCAGCAAGCATCTCGGGGATTTTCTCGGGCGGATGGCTCAGGTCGGCGTCCATGACGACCAGCAAGTCGCGTGTCGACAGCTTCAATCCATCAAGAACCGCATAACTCAGGCCTCGATTGACCTTGCGCGTCACGAGCCGTACCCATGGCGCACCGAGCGAAGCGACGAGTTCCGCGCTCCCATCGCGGCTGTCATCGTCCATGAGGATCAATTCCAGCTCGAATGCGCCCGCACTGCGGACCAGCTGCAGTCGCGCAACGAGGTGCGGAAGGTTCTCGACTTCGTGATAGGTCGGTACTACGACCGTAACCGTAGGCACGGAAGAAATCGCTGTCGTACCGGGTTCACCCGAGTCTGTGGTGTCGGTCATGGTCATCGTCATTGAGGTGCCTTACAATCTCTATAAGATAGTGCATCGTCGCAAAATAATTGTGGGTGGGTATTCATGGTTTTCTACAATCGGCGACGTGTGAGGCGCAACCCTGAGGGGCGCGAGGCTTTTGTCGCAATCGAAATCAGCCTCTGCCCGTTTGCTTGCCAAGGTATTACATGACCGCAAGCGTAACCACTGACGCTCATCACAGTATCCGCAATTCCTTCAATCCGCATACCCGCATTCTGGCGATTGGTGCCGTGACGGTTGCATTGTACACAGCAAATAACGGGGTGATGCAGGCCCTTTTTCATGGTGGCGGTCAAGGTTACGGCATCAGGAATCTTTTGCTGCAGATGGCGCTGTACCTGTTCGTCACCGGCTGTATCTTCGTTGCCTATCGGCAGGTTTTATCGATGTGCAGCCGTGGCGAATTGGTCGGCCGCGCGCGCCTGTGCGCCGTCGCCATACCGTGCGTCCTCAGCGTGCTCTTGGTCGTCTGGACTCCGTCGCTGTCGGAAGATGTATTCAGCTACATGGCGCATGGCTTTTTGGGCGTCATTCCGGGCAGTAACCCCTTGTTGCGGCCGGCGGATGCCGCCGCCCACACGGCGATCGGACCAAGCTTGGCGGCGTTTGGATGGCACGGCGAGATCGGCATCACGCCGTACGGCATCGTTTGGACACAGATCGAAGTCACCATCATGAAGCTGAGCGGCATCGATGTGCCGACCGCCCTGATCCTGCTCAAGTCCGTGGTCGCGGCTGCGAGTCTCGCGACTGCATTTTTCATCTGGGTGTTCCTCGGGGCAGTGCGGCCATCGTGCCAGCTATTCGGAACGCTTGCCTATCTGTGGAATCCGTTGATTTTGGCCGAATTTGCCGGTGAAGGTCACAACGATGCGGTGATGGTGCTGTTTGTCGTCGCCGGTCTTGCGGCCTGCGCCACGCGGCGGCCGACGGCATCCATGATCGCTCAGTTGCTGGGGTTTCTGACCAAGTATGTGTCGATTCTGTTTTTTCCGGCTCAGTTGATTTATTTATGGCGGTTGCGACGCAGTGCCGGGCAACTCGCGCTAGATGTGCTCATCGCACTGGTGACGACGGCGGCCATCGCCGCGATTCTCTATGCGCCTCTTTGGGCAGGCGTTCATTCGTTCGATGGGCTGTTGCAGCGTGGGCAACCCATGAGTTCTGCCTCGCCGTTCGGCGCAGTGAATTGGGTCCTGCGGCGATCGCCCCTGGCGGCGCACGCCGGCCCCTTGACGCTTGCGCTGGTGACGCTGCCCCTCCTGGGATTCATCGCGTGGATCAGCCTGCGTGTGAAGGACGCGGTGGGTTTGGCGCGCGCCTTCGCCTGGATCTCGGTTGTGTATGCGCTGCTTACATCACCGGATTATTGGCCATGGTATGTCTGCATGCCGGTCGCGCTGCTCATCATGGCCGACGTTGGGGAACTTCTATGGCTGATCATGCTTTTGAGCATCACAGCGCGCCTTTGTGCGCCGCTCGATCTGATCCGCGACCATGGATTTTTGAGCATGGTGGTGGCGAAGGCCACGCTCACGGGCGTCTGCACCACGGTGCCATTCGTCGTGCTCGTGGTCTGGATGTATCGGAAGCGCGGTCGATTGCCAGCGATATTCGCCTAGCGGCCCAAGTTCAGCCGATGACCGGTATGCCGGCGGTCCCCCAGCCCGGGGCGGCGGTGCCGCGCACGGTGTTGAGCATATCCTGCATGCTGGCGACCTGCCAGGTGTAGGCGGCCAGGTTGGGGGTGCCGCCTGGACGACATGAGCTAAAAGCCCCCGTCAGGGCACGAAGCCAACGTTATCGACGTACCAGGAGTTGCTCGGCAAACCCGTCTCATCCTGGATGCCGAACTTGTAGATCGACGTGCCGAGTACCCCGAGGTCGGCGAGCGGAATGGTGTAGGTCGCCCATATTCCGACAACCGGCGCCGGCCCGTAGTTTGCTACGTCCAAGGAGATGCCGACCGGAACATCGCCCACTTTGACGAAGAACACCTGCCATTTCTGATTCGCAACCGTCGGCTTCAACGCGAAGGTGAGTTTCGTGTACGGCTTCGAATTGAAATTCCAGTTTTGTGCGAACGGCAGCCATCCGCCCCAGGCTCCTTCCAGAGTAACCTTGATGTCTTCCGTGCCGCTCAGCGGTTCACCGGTCGTATCCGAATAGTTTGGCGACGCAACGAACGAATAATCGCCAGGCCAGTCGAAATTGCCGTTGTAGTACACCCAAGAAGTGCCGGACGCCGGCACGGAGGTGACCGCTGCCGCATTGACGGTCAATTCGGCGGATACCTGAGTCGTGCCGCCGGCACCCGAGCAACTGAGTGCATAGGTCGACGTGGCGGCAGGGGAAACGCTGCGAGTGCCGCTGTCCGCTTGTGACCCTGTCCACGCATTGCTCGCCGTACAGGAGTCGGCGTTGCTGCTGGACCAGGTCAAGGTGGTGTGCTGTCCCGCGGTGACGGTGGTCGGGCTGGCGGCCAAGTTGACCGTGGGCGCGGGCGTCGCGGCAGTCACGGAGATCTTGGTGGAAGCGTTGGCCGAGCCGCCTGCATTGGTGCACGACAACGAATAAACTGTGGTTACTGTCGGCGTCACGCTCAGTGTGCCGCTTGCGGCCTTCGAGCCGGTCCATCCGCCGCTCGCTGTGCAAGACGCGGCATTTTTGCTAGACCAGACCAGCGTCGATGGGCTGCCAGGGGTCAGCGTCGTCTCGTTGGTTGACAGAGTCAGCGTTGGAGCGACCGCCGCGATCGCCGGATTCACCGTCACGGCCACCGACGTCTTACTCGTGCCACCGGCGCCCGCACACGCCAGCGTGTAGGTGGTCGTACTAGCCGGCGAGATGCTCAGGGTTCCGGCGGTCGCCTTGCTCCCCGCCCAGCCGCCAGACGCCGTGCACGACGTGGCGTTCGTGCTGGACCACGTCAGCATCGAACTGCCGCCAGCCGTGATCGATGCGGGACTTGCGCCAAGCGATTCCGTTGCCGCCGGGGTTGGTGTCGTCGGCGATGTTGGCTGTGTCGCCGTCGGCGCCACTACGGTGATGGAAGTTGGCTTGCAAGCCGAGGTCTGGCCTGCGGAATCGACTGCGCAGACGTCGAAGTCATAGACCCCGACCACCCTCGGCGTGCCGGTCACATCGCCGTTGGGGTTGACGATCATGCCCAGCGGCGGTGTACCCGCGTCCAATGCGCCGGATTGGTAGTGATAGGGCGCTGTTCCGCCGGTCGTCGCTTGCACCACGCTGGCCGAGTAGGCGCTGCCAACGGCAGCGGGCGCAAGAACCGCAACCGGGGTGAATGTAATGGCGTCGGATGTCGCAGCCGCGTCGGTGAAGTTATCGGCGGTGGAATCCGCGTCGTCGACGCTGACGATGAGCGGCGTCGAAACGGAATAACCGGCGAGCGCGGCATTCACGGTATAGGTGCCGGCGATCAATCCGGAGAAGGTGTAGTTACCGCCGAGGTCGGTGACAGTCGATCCAATGTTGCTGCCATTCAATGTGATCTGGACGCCCGCGATGACGCTGCCACTGACGGTCCCGGAGATGGCGTAGGTCGGCCCGGTGTTGGCGGTGGCTGCAAAGACGACGTCGGTCAATGAAGCGTTCGATACCAGCTCGGCGCGGCTCACGGGGCTGAACAGAAAGCCCGTCTGAGCCGGCACAACGATGTAGTTGCCCGGGACCACCGAGTTGAATGTGTAATTGCCGGCCGAATCCAAGCCGGTCGATGCGGTGGCAGAGCCCGTAAGATTCAATGTGGCCGTGGAGCTTCCGGTCACCACGCCTGAAATCGCATAAGCGTTGGCGCTCGCCGCAGCCGTGCTCGCCGCCGCCGCAGTGGCGGCACTGCCGCTAGTGGAAAACGCTGTTCCCCCGCCGCCACAGGCAATCAGCGAAAGGCAGGCGGCGAGCGCCATCGGCGTCAATACGCGAGTCGTTTGCAACATCACATCCTTTTCCGGCGAGCTAGTTCGTGGCGCTGTTATAGGCGTTGAACGCCGGTGGCGCAAAGTGTCGCTGTAACGCGACCGCGTGAACTTGCAGCGCCGGCCTAGGAGTGGATGTTGCTCGCCTTATGGTAAGCGGCGGCTCCGAAGCGCAATCCGAAAATCATCACGGTTCGCGCCATCCCATGCCGCTGGCCTGGAGTTTCTTGGCCATGAGCATTGCGCCGTCAGTGGTGTAATGTTCCTGGTCGAAGATCAACGGCGACGCCCCCGGCTCGACGTTCATCAGGCATGAGCCGCCAACACACTGCAGATCGAGCAGCGAGACGAAATCGACGCCGTGGGCCTCGGCCAAGTCCGACATTGCGCGGTCCAGGGCACGCATCGAGGGGTCCAGATGAAGATCTGGAAAGACCGAATGCGGATTGCGCAGTGAATTGACCAGGAGTCTCGGTACCGCGGAATCGTAAAGAGCCGTGGGCCCGAAAAGCGTGACCGGAATATGGTGGTCCTTGTACCAATCGAGCGTGATCCCGATGTTCGCCAGCAGCGTCGGCTTCTAGCGCGCCACCAGCAACACGCGGTCGATCGGCTTATGCAACAGAAAATCGGCGTATATGGGATCGATGGCTGCCGAGCATTTTCGCGACTCCGATAGGCTGTGAACCACGGTTGGGAAACATCCGGTTGCCGTGGCCTGCAGGAAATTGATCTTGTCGAAAGTGGCCGAGAAGGCAGCGTGAAGTTCGGCGGCGTGGCTGTCTCCCAGAAGGAGGTAGTTCGGCTTGGTTTTCGACAGGGTTAGGCACTCGGGGCTGAATGACCATTCGATCCCAGGGGCGGAGAAAAAACAGCGGTTGGCACGGAACATCGCAACGGCGTCGTACTGCAAATAACGAGCTATCTCGAGCTCCCGCGGTGAATACCTCGACGGAAATCCTGCTGAATACCATGCGACCGCAGCGAGGCCGAGAATGAGCACGACGGCCCCCAAGGCTTCCTGCCGGAGCACTCGGTTGGAGGGTCGTAGTGGACCTTTGCGAAACGGCTGTTCGACGAAGCGCCAGGAGAGAATGCCCGCGACGAAGGAGACGGCGATGACCACGAGCTTGCTCATCATTTCCGACATGCCGCTGAAGAGAAACGTATAGTCCTTTTGAAAGGAGATTATTGGCCAATGCCACAAGTAAAGGGAGTAGGAGATCAGCCCGACGAACACCAAAGGTGGCAAAGATAGAAGCCGTCCCACCAGCGACTGACCATCGCGTCCGGACAGTATGATCAAGAACGCACCGGCGCAAGGGGGCAGCGCGAGAGGTCCTGGAAACGGAAGGTCGGAATTGATTAGAAAGACCGACCCTGCGATCAGTGCCATGCCGCACAATCCGGCGGCGTTTCGCCAGAAAGTGCTCAAAGGAGCCGGCAAGCCTCCGTAGGCAAGACATCCTCCGGCCGCGAGTTCCCAAATGCGTGTGAATGGCAGATAGAAGGTGGCGTTCGGAAATGCAAACACACCCGCCACACTCAAGGCGAAGGAGGCAGCCGCGACAGCGAGCATCGCCCACAAAAGTTTCGGCTTGAAATATCGATGTCCGAGGAATAAAAAAATCGGCCAAAATATATAAAACTGTTCTTCGACGGCGAGCGACCAGGTATGCACGAGAGGTTTGGAGATGGCTGGCGCATCGAAGTAGCCCGAGCCCATCCAGAAAAAGAAATTCGAAACGGACAGCACCGCGGCGACTATGCTCTTGGACAGATCAACCATCTCGGCCGGCAGGCAATAAATCGCGCCGAGTACATAGGTCGTCAACAGGACGAGAAGCAGAGCCGGAAAAATGCGGCGGATGCGCCGATCGTAGAATGATGCGATCGAGAATTTGCCGCGCTCGATGTCTCTAATGAGCAGCTGCGTAATCAGAAACCCTGAGATGACGAAGAAGATATCCACGCCGATGAATCCGCCAGGCACAAGGCGGGGACTGATGTGATAGGCGACGACGGGAAGCACCGCGATAGCCCGCAATCCGTCGATATCCGTCCGATAACCGGTCGCGGAAGGCTCGAGCCTGTCATCACCTCGACTAACATTGGTCGCTTGCTGCGCCCGTCTTACTGCATCTTTCCGTCCCGTTTGCGGCCAAAGCGACAACGTACTTTCTCCCTCTCGGTGGCATGGTCGCGCACAGTGAGTGCGCGCAGCACGGTTATAGTGCCGTGCATTTTAGATTGCCGCGCGACCAAGTTGGCATGAATTAAACTCGTAGCCTATTCATACCCCCGTGCGGGTGCACGGGCCGTCAAGGGCAGGCAGCCGCCGGGCTCTTCGACACACATCCAAGATGCTGTTTGAAGTACACGCCATAGCCATCGCTAGGGGTGCCGCTCTTGTCCTTGATCAGGACGAAATCGCCATTTTGCCAAACGTCCCAAGTCCATCCGAGGTAGGAAACGCCGGCTTTATCCGCCCACGGCAGCAATTTGGACATGAACGGAGCGCCGACCGTGCCCGGTGCATTGCGATCACCGGTTTCGGTGAGAATCACGGGGATGCCGGCGTTCAATATGGCTTGTGCATTCGCGTAGGCAGCAGCACCGCCGCTCGGTAAGGTGTAAGGCATGGTGCCCCAGGTCGTGCCGTAGGCGGGATAGGGATGCCATACCGCCGCGATCTGTTTGAGCGAATCTTTCGGCGCATTGTCCAGCCACTTACTGAGATCGCCCGACCATTGTATGCCCGCAATCAGCACAGGGTTCGTCGCTCCCGTAGCGCGTACCGTATCGAGCATTTGCTGCATGCCGGCAGTTTTCCAGGAGTACGCCGCCTGGTAGGGAGTCGGGGCGCCGGTGACGTACTGAGTCACCATGCCGCCCTGCATCGCCGCCTGCCATTCGGTATTCGGTGTGGCGAGCCAGTACATGAACGGTTCATTGAACAACTCGAACAGCACGTTCGGATAGCCCTTGAACGTCGTCGCCACGGATTTCCAGAAACTGATGGAGTTCTCTGCGTCGGCCATCGGATTCTGCGCCAATGGGCAGAAATTCTTGGGCGCGGTCAAGTGGAGATCGATGATGACATACAGACCGGCGGCGGTGGCTTCCGCCACGCCTTGCTTGACCGTTGCTTGGTAGTTATGTCCGGGATCCGGGTCGCGCAGTGCGCCAGTTGCGTCGGCGCACTTATATCCGAGCCAGGACGCTTCGTTCAGCGGCAATCGGACGATGTTCATGTTCCAGTTCTTCAGCAACTTCCAGTTTGGAGTTGCTTCGCCGGACTGTGATCCCCACGGATTCGAGGGATCCCACCCCTGGACGGCGACGGTTTCGAGTCCGCTGATGCTGGCGCCTCGGAGTTGTATCGTCTGGCCCGAGCCATCCACGAAGTGATTGCCGCTGATGTGGATGGCGGATACCGGCGCGAGCGTATCCGCGTAGGAGATGGAGTACCCCGACAAGCCGAGGAGGATGGAGACCAGCCATGGTATGGGTTTCATGCGACCCATTGTGCAGGGCGCGGCGGTTAAAAAGAAGCCGGCGCAGAGGCCGGCTTGATCGAGAGACCGGGGGATGAGCGTGCATCCCCGGGCTGCTGCGTCGGAGCTATTTGCAGTTCGAGCTGGTGGCGACGCAGATCAAGTGGGCCTTGAAGTACACGCCGTAGCCGTCGGTGGGGGTGCCGTTGGCATCCTTGATGAGCACGTTGCTGGCATCCTGCCAGATGTCCCAGGCCCAGCCCAGGTAGGAGGCACCGGCTTGGTCGGCCCAGGGCAGGAGGGTGGACTCGAACGGGGCGCTGGTGGTGCCGGGGGAGTTCTGATCGCCGCTTTCAGTGATGAACACCGGGATGCCGGCGCTGAGGATGGATTGGGCATTGGCGTAGGAGGCCTGGCCGCCGCCCGGCAGGGTGTAGGCGGCGGTGCCGAAGGTGGTGCCGAAGGCGGGGTAGGCGTGCCACACGGCGCCGAGCTGGTTCAACGGGTCCTTCGGCTTGTTGGCGAGCCACTGGCTCAAGTCCCCGGCCCAGGCGATGCCGGAGATCAGGACCGGGTTGGTGGCGCCGGTGGCGCGCACGGTGTTGAGCATGTCCTGCATGCTGGCGACCTTCCAGGTGTAGGCGGCCTGGTAGGGGGTGCCGCCGGTGACGTACTGGGTGATCGAGCCGCCCTGCATCTCGGTCTGCCACTCGGTGCCCGGGGTGGCGAGCCAGTACAGGTACGGTTCGTTGAACAGTTCGAACAAGACGTTGGCGTTGCCCTTGAACTGGGTGGCAATGGACTTCCAGAAGGCGAGCGAGTTATCGGCATCGGCCATGGGGTTCTGGGCGAGGGGGCAGAAGTTCTTCGGCGCGCTCAGATGCAGGTCCAGCACCACATACAGGCCGGCGGCAGCGGCCGCGGTGACGGTCTGTTCGACGGTGGCCTGGTAGTTCTTGCCCGGATCCGGATCGTGCGACTCACCGGCCGCATCGACGCAGGTGTAGCCCAACCAGGAGGCCTCGTTCAAGGGGATGCGCACGGTGTTGATGTTCCAGGTCTTCATGGCAGCGAAGTTCGGACCATTCGCACCGACCTGGCCGCCCCAGGGGTCGGCCGGATCCCAGCCCTGGACCGCGACGAACTCCAGACCGCTCAAGTTCACGCCGCGCAACTGCACGGTCTTGCCCGTGCCGTCGATGAAGTGATCGCCCGACACCGTCACTTTCAGGCCCGTGCTCGTGCCCGTGGTGCTCGTGCTCGCCGTGCTGGTGCTGCTCGTCTCGGTCGTGGTGCCGGTGGTCGTGCTCTTGCTACCGGTGCTCGCCGTGCTGGTGGTGCCGCTCGCGGTGCTCTTGGCGCCCGTGCTGGTCGTGCTGGTGCCGGTCGCGCCGGTCGTGGTACCCGTGCTCGTGCCCGTGGTGGCGGCTTTCGGCGCAGCAGCAATCGTCGTCGCAGGGGTAGTTACCGTGACGGGCGTCACAGTTGTGCTGACCGAGCCGCTGGCGCTGGCTGTGGAGGCGGCAGCCGTCATAGTCGTCGTGACCGTGGCGGGGGCGCTCGCCTGACCTGTTGCCGCCGTTGCGGTAGCGGCAGCAGAGGATGTTGAGCCGCTCGTGGCGGCGGCGGGCGCGCTGACTGCGGTGCCGCTCGATGACCCGCCACCGCATGCTGAGAGGTTCGCCACCATGGCAAGAGTCATCCCGAAGAATATTATAGTTTTTTGCATCTAGTAGTCTCTATTGGTCTGTACACTCATTTTATACGCGAGCCGCGATTTGCATAAACTGTCTCCTTAAGACGACTTTTTTATTTGTGCGATGGAGTTCACAAGCTTGCAGGGAAGACGCTGGGGCGGGTTGGTTATAGACAAGGTGATGGGGCACTCACTCGTGCCGAGTTTCGCGCGGACAGTTCTGCTGCTGCTTGCGACTGGAGGAATGGCGCTTTCAGTTCATGCCGGCGGCGCGTCCGAGCTGCTTGAAGCAAGAGTCAGGGAGCAGACGGACAACACGCTCGGAGGCCTGGTGCGCGACCGCCGTTCCTCGTTTGCGGCAGCGGTGTTGGTGCACGACGGTCGCCTGGCGCTGGCGCCCGCCTATGGCGTGGAGGATCTTGCCTCGACGGTGCCTTTCGGCATCGACACCACCCTGATCGAACTCAATTCCGTGAAGAAAGTGTTTACCGCCGCGGCCGTCGCGCAACTCGTCGCGCAGGGCTCGATCACGAGCATCGATGATCCGGTGAATCGCTATTTGAAGCATTACAAGCTGCCGTTGGCATTCGGTCGTGAGGTGACGATCCGCGAGGTGGCGACGCACAGCGCAGGACTCGACGAGACCGGCTTCGGTGCGGGGGCTTTGGCGTCCGACCCGCAGCGTTATTTCGCGCAGCAGTTTCCGGGTTACTTTCGAAATCCGGGGCGGTTCTCGTCGTATGACAGCTATGGACCGAAATTATTGGCCTACATGGTGAGCGAGTTGACCGGGAAGCCCTTCTCACAGTACGTCGACGAATCGATTCTTCGACCGCTCGCCATGGACAACACATTCCTCTCGGCACCCGCGACATCCCTGTCGCATCGGGTGTTGTCTTTCCAGCCCAGCACTCCGGCGAATTGGGATCCTCCGTCACATCTCAATTCCGCCGGCGCCGCGGTCTTGGACGGCGTGGCGGTGTCGACGATGAGCGATATGGCGAAGTTCCTCATGGCGCTACTGGGCCCTTCCGCGGACCAGAACGTGATTACGCAGCGCATGCGTGACGTGATGTTCGAGATTTTGCAGAGCAATGGTCCGCGAGGATCGGCTCACGGATTGTTGTTCGACGCGGTGCGCAGCGGGTCGAAGACCTTGTTTGTACACGGTGGCGTGGGAGCGGGCATTCGCTGTCTCCTGGCGATCGATCTTCCCGAGAGCGCGGGAATTTTCTATTGCTACGGCGACGTACGAACCCGGTTCGACTTGAAGCAGGCTCGGTTGCCCCCGCCCTATGAGCAGATCACCGATGCGATGTTGAAGCCGTTCGTGGCATGCGAAGGCTGCACGCACTACCCGGTGCCTGCTTGGAACGACGCTTGGAAACCCTATCTGGGCCTTTACGTCGACTATGCCCGACATCATCACGGATTTTCTCGTTTGCGCACCTTGATGCATCCAACGACCGTGCGGGTCGAGCGGGGCGCGCAATCGATGCGGCTCGACGGCAAGGATGGTTTCGTCGAGATTGCCCCGGGTACATTCGGCAATCCGGATTACCTGGAAACGTTTTCCTTCATACGCAATTCCGAGACGAACAAGATCATCCTGAGTGTGTCCGACCGGCCCTCGGCGTACGAACGACCCAGCCTGTTGGAGGATCCTCGGGTCTTGCCCCGCTTGTTGGCCGTGCTGGTGCTCATTGCCGCCTCGGGGGTATTGCTCGTGCTGATCCCGCGCCATGCAATCAGTCTTCGCATACGTCTGGCCGTTGCTGGATACGTGGCCGTCGTCGGTTGCGGTGTATTTGCCTTGTTCGGTCTCAGTGCGTTCGGAATCCCTTATTTTTCGGGAATCGCATGGCCGTTGAACATCGTGCGGGTGTGTGCGTTCCTGACAATCCCAACCTGTTTGGTATTGATCATCGTCTCGTCCCGTCAGTCGATCGAGGCGCCGCGCTCGAGGATGCCTCGCTGGCGCCGTATGCACCTCGGTCTTGTCTGCGTTTCAGCGGTGCTGATGGTATTGACGCTCCTCGTCGTCAACCTCATCAGCTTCTCGTCGATAACGTGATCTTCAAGCTTTTATGTGTTTGATTCTGAAGATGACGAACCGGTTGGCGGCAAAATTGAAGAATG
>Ga0182014_10006721_pt1 | contig 12241 bp, 8 predicted proteins | sample 612S2DmetaG_FD_120489 | JGI IMG/M metagenome (GOLD analysis project Ga0182014, IMG submission 120489) | Permafrost microbial communities from Stordalen Mire, Sweden - 612S2D metaG | ecosystem: Environmental > Terrestrial > Soil > Wetlands > Permafrost | place: Sweden: Stordalen | collected... | reverse complement strand
GCACTTTCTGCGAAATGTGGCAGGGAATGCAATCGCGACTCCCCTCTGAATCGCGGTAACTATGCAAAATATGTGCTGATTCCATTGCACTTACAGACGCAAAGTTAATAACAGGCTCTAGCGAGATGACGATGGCAGGGAGCTTCGATAATCGGCAAACCCCAGTCGGACGGCTTTCTTCAGCCGAGAGCTTTGTGTTCAAAGAAACGGGCAATGGCGGCTTGATTCCTCTCACCCGGACTCCGATCGGAGCTTTGGTCCAGAAGACGTCTGCCGTTCTGTATCCCGCCATCTGCTCGGTCACGGCTTCGGGGCAATACCGGCGCCCTGCGGCAGCTCGTTCTTCCGCTTCGGCTGCGCCGCCCTTTGGGTTATGGTATCCTGCTGTCAAGGGCGGCTTTCAAAATCGCATGGTCTATCAATATCATATTGATTACAAGTCATTTATGCACAGCAGTTTACTATAGAAAGAATATACATAGGGCTGCCCGATTCAAAATCGGGAAACCCGTATCTGCCGAAGGGATAAGCATCCCGCGCAGGGGCATTCTGATTCGCGTCGCAATTGTCATCGCGCTCTCCTGCCTGCCGCGGAAGCCTGATTTAGCCGACGCTGAGGCGCGGCTTAATTGTTGCGAAGAGGCGGAAGATTGCTATTCTGAACCGAGCAATGGCAGCATGTACTCCCTTAATGTCACCACCGAGACTTTGATCTCATTCGTCGGGAGCGATAAGCCAAATCTATTCATTACAAGAATTCTTGCGTACGAAGTTCGCATCCCGAGGTGCATGCGTGTAACCAATTGATTGCACGGTACTTTTTGGAACATGTTTATTAAACACTAAATAACTATGGGCAGCGATTGATCATTTTCCGACTATCATTTACGCCGTAATTTCACAGTTCATCGCTTGCGCAATCTGAGGCATTGGCTTACGATCAAATCAACCAGAAGCCTAGATTTGCCTATCCCGCATGCGGGGCCACTTTTGAATGTGGTGTTGTTGACGGCTCAGGCAATTTCGGAATTGTTCTTCAGATCTGGATGGTTCCGCGATGAGCATCGGCTCTCCTTGTGAGGAGGGCGGATGGTCTAGCGATGATTGGACGAAGGGCGCTGTGTTTGAGTTGACTTACTAAGTCAGCATAGCGGAGCTATGTCCATGATGATACAAAACAGGAAAGAATGAATTTACCCTTCACGCACACCCGGATCGTTGGCTTGTTCTATCGCCTCCATCTTATTTATGACAAATCAGATTCAAGGCCGGCCAGAAAATGAGCGCGATGGATTCGGCTCGCCAGGTTCGATCCCGCACGCCCCAGTTGTGACGTCATTTCGTGGCCACACAATGCGGCATAGATTCGCCGCGATCTAACGACAAGTGAACAATGTTCCTTGCAGGCCTCCGGCGCGTTGCAAGTACAGCGTCGAAGGGGGTGTGAAATGCAGGTTATGCCCAAAGGCTCATTGAGGGCGGACCAGATTCTCCAGGCGGCAGGCAAGCTGTTTGCATGCCAGGGATATCATGGAACGAGTACGCGGGAGATAGCGCGCCTTGCAGAAGTGAGTGAAAACACGCTTTTCAGGCATTTCGAAAACAAGGAAGAACTTTTCTGGTCGTCCCTCCGCTCTTATTCCGCAGGGTTGAACTTCCGCCGGGACGTGCTGGAGGGGCTAACAAAATGCGGACCTCCAGAGGTGGTCTTGCCAAAAGTTCTCGATATGCTCGCCGATACCGTCAACTACAGGCCGGAGTTGCTTAGGTTGGTCGCGGTAGCATTCATCGAGTTGCACACAAAGGCGGCCAGTTTCTGCTTGGAGAGCCTTTCGCCTGGTTTCTCGGCAATCAATCGCTATTTTGAGATGAACATTCAGAGCGGGAGAATTCGTAATTTGGATTCCACAATGCTGACATCTGCGTTGATCATGACAGTGTTGACGCACCCAGGGATATACAACCTGATCGATGGCAACAAACCTGCATATTCAAACAGCCTGGAAGCACATCGCGCCTACTCCAGGTTCTGGCTGGATTTGATTGTTCCAAGGATGCCGGCCTATCCATCGCCTATTGCCCAGATGAGCGGGGAACAATAAGGTTGATGCTGGGCGTCCGATCTCGCTGTGGAATTCACCCAATACACCCGCAAGAAGGTCAGGAAATGAGTCAAATAGTGCTTGGTAGACGCAGGATCTCCGATTCCGGGTCACAATGGACTTCGGTTCGCTGCCTCCTTTTCGTATCCGGAATGATCGTATTGCTGTGCGGCGTTTTCGCCACCAGGAATTGCGATGCCCAAGCTGCGGATCAGACGGGCAATGAGCAGCCGTACACACAAACAGGTCAAGCGACAGATGAACAAACCGGTCAATTGCCAGATCAACAAGCGGGTCAATTGATAGATCAACAAACAGGTCAATTGATAGATCAACAAACCGGTCAATTGGCAGATCAACAAGCGGGTCAAGCGATAAACCAACAGCCGATGCCTGCAGAGCAGATTATCGATATTCTGCAGCAGGAGCCGGATCTCCTTGCCAGTATTAAGGCGCAGGTTGCGCAACAGCAAGGGGTGGATCCGGGCACAATTAGCGATGAGGCGCTCTACGACCGCATTCGCCAGGATGCAACCCTCCGCGATCTGGCAACTAAAGAGCTGGTCAAGCGCGGTTATGGCATAAATCCAGCGGCGCCAAGGCAGAATCCCGCAAATGCTTTTCCCACTAAGAGAGCTTGGCCGCAGGCGCCAAAGCCTCCAGCCCCCATGGCCCGCCCTTATGAGGAGCCGGACGATTCCCGTGCTCTACATCAACCTAGTCCTTATCCGAACCTTCCTTCATTGGGTCAGTTATACTCCCAGTTTCCATCCACAGAGAAGAAACTTCGCCGTTTTGGCAGCGACACCTTTGTTTTGGGAACAGGCAATGCGAACCAGTTGCCGATGGACCTTCCGGCCGGTCCCGATTATCTTCTTGGGCCGGGAGACAGCCTAGTGGTAAATATCTGGGGCGGCCAGTCCAACCGGCTAGAACGGCCGATCGATCGTCAAGGCCAGATCGCACTTCCCGAGGCGGGAACCATTACCATCGCCGGGCTTACGATCGCCCAGGCGCAAACGGCCATTCAAGAGGCTCTTGGCACACAGTTTCAGCATGAGCGCGTCGAGATCTCTTTGGGCCGGGTGCGCACGGTGCGGGTGTATGTAGTGGGAGATGTGCAGCGGCCTGGCGCCTATGACGTCAGCTCATTGTCGACGCCTCTGAACGCGCTTTACGCCGCCGGCGGCCCGACCAACAATGGGTCGCTTCGCACCTTGAGGCAGTTCCGGGGCACGCATCTGGTTCGCGAGATCGATCTTTACGACTTTCTGCTGCGCGGAGTTCGCTCGGAGATTGATCGGCTACAACCGGGGGACACTCTTCTGGTTCCCCCGGTTGGCCCTCAGGTTTCAGTGAGCGGAATGGTACGCCGCCCTGCGATCTATGAATTGAAGGGTGAGCAGGGGTTGAATGAAGTTCTCGATCTTGCCGGGGGTGTTCTGATCTCAGCGAGCTTGAAGCAGATCAGGGTGGAACGGATCGAGGCTCATCAGCGCCGGACCATGCTGAGCTTGCAAATCCCGGAGGGTCACGATGGGGCCACGCAGGATCTTACAGCTTTTCGCGTGCAGGACGGAGACAGCGTTCTCGTCTCACAGATTTTGCCCTACAACGAACAAATGGTTTACCTGGATGGCCATGTCTTTCGTCCCGGCAAATACCCGTATCGCGAGGGGATGACAATCAACGACCTGTTGCATTCGTATCAGGACGTGATGCCGGAGCCGGCCGACCATGCTGAGATCGTTCGCTTACAGCCGCCCGACTTCCGCCCGGAGACCATCGGCTTTAGCTTGCCGGAGGCGCTCATCGGTAACGATGCGATTGCGCTCCAACCCTACGACTTGGTCCGCATCTTCGGTCGCTATGAGATCGATTCGCCGAAGGTTTCCATTGAGGGGGAAGTCCTTCGCCCGGGCAACTATCCCATGTCTCAAGGCATGACGGTGGCTGCCCTGGTCCGAATGACGGGAGGCTTCAAGCGCAGCGCTTTCCGGGAAGAGGCCGATCTCACAAGCTATACGGTTGAGAATGGCCAAAAGGTGTTGCTCAACCATAGCGTCGTCGCCGTACAGAAGGCTCTGGACGGAGACAAGAGCGCGGATGTCCCGCTCAAGCCCGGAGACGTTGTCAGCATCCGCCAGTTGACTGGTTGGAAGGATATTGGAGCCTCGGTAACAATAACCGGCGAAGTCGCGCATTCCGGCACCTACGGAATTCAAACCGGTGAGCGTCTAAGCGCATTGCTGAAGCGTGCCGGCGGTTTTAGGGAGACAGCCTATCCCGCTGGCGCTAATCTCGAGCGCGTCGAGGTTCGCCAGTTGGGCGAGGTGGCGCGCCAAGAGATGATTCGGCGAATCGAAACCACCCCCATTACATTCAACCCTGGGTTAATGTCGGGGCAGGACCAGGCAACAGCGCAGCAGGCCATGCAACAGCAGCGCGACCAGGTTCTAACCGCACTGCGCACTCATCCGGCCAGTGGGCGTCAGGTGATCAGGATCTCGGGGGATATCTCCAAATGGGAAAACACGCCTGCCGACATAGAGATGCGCCCAGGCGACACGCTTACGATTCCCAAGCGGGAGAACTTCATATTGATAAGCGGCCAGGTTTACAACCAGACAGCCATCACGTATATGCCTGGCAAGGATGGAAGTTGGTACCTGCGCCAGGCCGGCGGAGTTACGCAATCCGGCGACAAGAGCCGCGTCTTCGTGATCCGCGTCAACGGTTCCGTCGCGGGGCACGCAAGCAGTTGGATGACTGGCAATTCGCTGAGCATCCACATGCGGCCCGGCGATATCATCGTCGTTCCGGAAAAGACTATTGGCTCACAGGTCTGGAAAAACCTGATCTCCGCGGCCCAGATCATGTCCTCGGTGGCCATAACCGGCGCCGTTGCGGGCATCTTCTGATACCCCGATCACGTTGTCGGCCGGACCGGAAAAGCCTTGGCATCCCAATACAAAGTGAGATACCGGAGATCGAATACAGTCATTCCTCATCGGGATATTGTTTCTCGCGCCGCACTGACTCCCTCGGTATTCGCCGGATGAGCCGGGCGAGGCACAATCGATAGGGCGGTCCTGTAAGAAATCCGTTCTACCAGCTATCCGTCCAACTGGCCTTTTCGTAGCACTGGAGATGGAATATTGAGTACCGCGGAAGAAGAGGTTCAAATCGCGATCGAAGGTGCAGCGGCTCCGATAGAGGTTTCAGTCGCCGAACTCGGTATGTCGATATGGCAGCGACGTCGGTGGCTGGCCATGGTAACTGCAATCGGTCTGTTATTCGCAACCTGCGTTGCGTGCTTGATCCCAGTTAAATACACCTCCACAGTTCACTTGATGCCACCAGATCCGCAGGCACTTTCAAGTGCATCCATGCTTAGTGCCTTAACCGGGACAGGCTCTATCGCACCCAGCCTGTCGGCGGGCTTGATGGGCACGAGAACGCCAGCCGGAACCTTTATAGGCATCCTGGAGAGCCAAACCGCCCAGGACGACATCATCAATCGTTTCGACCTGCGTGGCGTTTATCATCGTAAATTCTATATCGACGCCCGCAAGATACTAACACAACGAACCGTAATCCTGGAGGACAAGAGGAGCGGAATCATCAGCATTGCGGTGACGGACCGTGATCGATATCGGGCGCGCGATCTTGCTGAAGCGTACGTCGAGGAACTTGACAAGCTTGTCAATAAAGTGAGCACTTCCTCGGCCCGCCGCGAACGGATTTTCTTGGAGGAACGACTAAAATCCGTCAAGAATGATCTCGATGCCAGTTCCCGCGCATTGAGCCAATTCTCCAGCCGTAACGCTACAATGGATCCTCAAAAGCAAGGCGAAGCAACGGTAGAGGCAGCCGGAAAACTACAAGGCGAGTTGATCGCCGCCGAGAGTGAGCTTTCCGGATTGAAAGCCCAGTATACCGATGACAATATGCGAGTGCGAGAAGTTCGCGGACGCATCGATGAACTGCAAAGTCAATTGCGGAAGATGAGTGGCGTTGGAGACAATGTGAAAGGCGCCGATCTGAAAGCGGACCAATTCCTCCCTTCCGTCCGCAAGCTGCCCCTCTTGGGATTCACTTACTACGACCTTTACCGGCAAGTGACGATGCAAGGTGCTATCTACGAGACTCTAACCAAGCAATATGAACTGGCCAAAGTTCAGGAAGCGAAGGAAATCCCGCCCGTCAAGGTGCTGGATGAGCCTGAATTACCCGAGCGAAAATCGTTCCCCAATAGAAAGATCATAGTGCTCCTTGGCACATTAGTAGCGGCTTCCGCAGGGATTGCATGGATAATAATCGGCCGTAAACTGTGGGATCATCTTCGCAGCCTGTTCCCAGTGAAGACGGCCTGAATCGCGCTTCTGCGTTTTGGTCTGAGTCGCAATGCTGCTATAGCGCTCCAACAAAGTCAACGGCAATCTCTCTGAATCGTACGTGCCTTGTACTAGTCCTTGAAATTAACCTACCCAGACAGGCAAGTTTCATCTGAGTTGTCATACGGAAGCTCAGAATGTTATTTCAATCATCTTCCGGATCTGATTGGATCGGTGCGATGCGACGCCACGAACAGGAATTCTAGGTGGAGATTCATTCGGCTTGGGATATGTCAAGGGTGTGTAGTCTTTGAGAGTACCAGCACTCGTCGGCCAACTACCTGGTGCGGTCGCAATGAACGGATGATTTAAACGCGTTAGCGACTGTTTGGCTGAAACAATCCAAGGAGTATGCGGAATGCTGGGGTTGGTTTAGCTCAAACTACACTTGCTGCAATTACGCTTGGGAATCGGCGCTCCTCACAAACTGATGATCTCCAAAAAAACTGCACTGGCGTCAAATATTGTCTGGCTCTATGGACTGCAGGGACTCAACTACGTCATTCCGGCGGCGATACTTCCCTATCTTGTTCGGGTGCTAGGCATTGAGCAATATGGCCTCATGGCATTTGCGCAGGCCGTCGCACAGTATTTCGTCATCGCCACCGATTATGGATTCAACTTCTCCGCCACTCGGGCGATTGCCAAAAACCGCGAGAACGTGGAGGAGATCTCGCGTATCTTCTGGACAGTCATTACCATAAAACTTCTGTTTTTACTCCTTGGCGCACTGGTCCTGGGCGGGGTTGTCATCGCGACTCCCCGCTTCCATGCGAACGGAAGCATATATTTCGCGGCTTACGTGGCCGTTCTCGGCAACGTGCTGTTTCCGGTTTGGCTTTTCCAGGGAGTGGAGCGGATGAAGTTCATCTCCGTCATCACAGGGGTTTCCAAGCTAGTTGCTGCCGGCTCGATTTTTCTTCTGGTGCACGGCCCTCGGGATACGTTTCGAGCCACATGTCTACAGTCAGCGGGGTTCCTCATTGCGGGGCTGATCGGGCTCGGGGTTTCAATGAGGTATTACGCGCCCAGGCTGCAGTTTCCGCGGCGCCGGGAAATCCTGCTGATGCTCACCGAGGGATGGCATGTTTTTCTTTCTACGGCATCCATCACACTCTTCTCCAATACGAATACTTTCTTGGTGGGAGTAATCGCGGGCAATGTACAGGCCGGGTACTTCAGCCTAGCGGATAAGTTGATCCGAGCGGTGACTGGACTCATTTTCCCTCTTCTACAGGCCGGGTATCCGCATGTAGTGCGACTGATTAAGGAATCGCGCGAGGCAGCGATCCTTTTCTTCCGCCGTATTTTGCATGGAGGCGTATCTGCTGGAATTGCCGTTGGGCTGGCCCTTTTTCTATTCGCCAGGCCTATTGCAATTCTGGCTTTCAGCCGGAATGCGGCTGGGGTGGTTCCTGTTCTCAGGGTGGTATCGCTCTTCCCGGTGTTGGCGGTAGTCACGGCCAGCATGGGGATTCTTATTTTTATCCCATTTGGTCTGGAGAAGATTTATTCGCGCTTGTTGCTGGCCATAGGTATTGCGAACGTGGTGCTGTGTTTTATCTTGATTCCATTCCTCGGGGCGGTCGGCGCAGCGCTGGGAATGATCATAATGGAGTCTCTGCAATTGATTGGAGGATGGTATTTCCTGCGACGCAACGGTGTGAACCTGCTGTCTCAGCACGGAGAATTTGCCGGGATGGTGTAGTTCCGCCGGAGGAAGCGAGCTCGCGAACTGATCAAGTTAATTCGGAGAGCCATAATCAATCAACTCAGGATGCTGCGCGACCGCTACGTGCTGGAGCAAATAGCCGCCCGGTGCGAGGACTGCAGAATCGATCCCAGGGCATTTAGTCGCGTCGGCAAGTCAAGCAAGCTGCGCCTCGGGCGCAGTGTCACCATCGGCGCATTTACGGTTCTTTCAGTTGAGCCTGGCCGCGTGCTCCCAACGGTGACTTCGCCCTCCTTAAGACTGGTGACTTTACTTACATTGAGGAAGCCAACAATCTTCGGGCGGCAGGCGGAATCCGTATTGGTGCAAAATGTTTGATCTCTCAGGGCGTTTCGATCATCAGCGCCAATCATTCGTTCGATTTAGGCGTACCGTTCACAGATCAGCCAGCGCAATCCGCAAAAAATGGCGTCGTGATCCACGACGATGTTTGGATAGGGACAAACGCCACTATTCTCCTTGGAGTTGAAATCGGAACCGGAGCCATCGTCTCAGCCGGCAGTGTCGTGACCAGTTCCGTTCCCCGATACACCATTGTGGCTGGAGCGCCAGCCCGATTCCTCAAGGAACGCAGATGACGAGGGCAATTACGGAGACTCCAAACTTTCCGATCGTATTTGTAGATGATGCGCACACCTTTGGTGGAGCGCAAAACGTGCTCGGCTGGGCGATTCGTACACTACTTTGCTATTGCCTGGCGCAGCCAATAATTTGCGTATGTACCCCAGCTACGCGTGAGGCAATTCAGAAGATAACAGGGGAGGACAAGAATCTGCGCTTCGTCGATTGCCCTCCTGCGCTACCCTTGAACATCTTTTTGTTCCCTTTGCGATTGTGGTCGTTTTACAAATTGCTTGCGCCTTTGGTGAAGCAAGGAACCAACGGCTGGTGGTTCAATCTTGCAGGTATCGAATTCAACCTTGCACCATTGGTCATCCTCAGATTTTGGGGTCTGCGGCCTGTGGCATGGTTGCTTAACAACGAGGTGTTACTTTTCTTTAATGCAAATGGCTCGCGACCTAGAAAAGTATTGTGCCTAATCAGGGATGCCGTTGCAAATCGGTTTATCTTCGGACTCTATCGTTGTGTTGTGACTCTTAGTCATGCGACTGAGGTATCCCTGAAAGACCGCATTCGCTGCAACAATCCCCCTCGAACTGGATTCCTCTATCCTGTTACGGGAGTCGGACGGGAAGTTTTACAAGTTTGCAATGGAAGCGCATCTTCGGCATCCATCGATCTTTGGATGGTTGGAAGGGTGGAGTTTGGACACAAAAACAATCTGGCCGGCCTCGAGGTTCTTAAACATCAGCTATTAAAGAAAAAGAATGCATCTCTGACGATTGTAGGCGATGGCCCCGATTTGGATAGCCTTTTGAACGCCACAAAACATTCGGGTTTCTCCGACAATGTGCATTTTAGAAATTGGGAATCGAATCCATGGAAAGCTGTTCCACAGGGTGCTATAGTTCTGATTCCATCGCTCTGGGAGTCATTTTGCCTTGTTGCGAGAGAGGTCATGCTGTGTGGTATCAGATTAGTCGTGAGCCCAATACCAGTCTTCTATGAATGGATTCCGAGGGAGCTAATCGCTCGTGACTTCACCACAGAGGCCTTCGCTGAGAAGGTTGAGGAAGTTGCAGCGATGAGCGATGAACGCCTTCTTGCGCTTTATGCACCGGTACTTGACAAGCTTACCGAGGAAGCGTTTGTTGCGAAGTTTCTGTCCATCTCGCAGGAGGAATTCGGCGAAGCCTTATGGAATTCTTCGATTAGGTCAACCAGGGACGGCCACAGTGCTTCTTGACGGAATCGCACGGCTAACTCTTCGCCGATTCCGCGGCAAGGATGTCAACATCTCACCACAACTTTCCGCGGTCTCAGTGCTTACGCACCTCGCGCAAAAGGGGTTTGGGTCTTTACTGCGCGGAGCGCTGATGAAACCTTTCCTGGGCACATCGAGAGGCAACTTCTTTCTTGGGCGCGGTTGCAAGATCCTGAGCAAGGGCAAGCTGCACACGGGCAAGAATGTGTACATCGGTTCATACAGCTACCTAGACTGCTTGTCGACCGGCGGGGTGACGTTGGGAGACAACGTGACAATCCGGGAGGGCTGCTGGCTGCAGCTGACCAGCCGTTACGATCATCCGGGGGAGAAAGTCACCATCGGCAACGATGTCTATATTGGACCGAGAAGCGTCATCGGCGCCGCCGCTCCTATTACCATCGGCGATCACTGCCAATTCGGAGCGAACGTTTCGCTCGTAGCCGAAAACCACGCGTTTTTGGAAGCTCGAGACATCTTTATGCAGGGTGTTAGCCGCAAAGGAATCAGTATCGGCAAGGACGTCTGGATTGGGAATAATGCCATTATTCTCGATGGCGTGTCCGTCGGCGATAGTTCCGTAATTGGGGCAGGAACCGTTGTAACTCGATCGGTCCCAGCCCGTTCAGTAGTGGTTGGTGTGCCGGGAAGAGTAATCAAAACCAGATGAACTCTCAGCGCCGCATTTCGGATCGGTTTCTCTATGGGGTATTGGTCTTCTGTATTTTCTCCTTCAAGGTCATCGTCCTTGGAGTGGGCGAATCGGGAGTGCGCGTCGACGACCCGATCATTTTCTTCGCGTATCTTGTCCTTGTCTATCGGGGCGACCTGTTCAGCGTCAAGCGCTCGCGAGCCTTCAACCTGTATCTATGCTTTATTCTCGCCAGTTTCGTGTCGACGGCCTGGAGTGCATGGCACGGACGGGTGGAATGGGTTTACTCCACGCTTTTCGTTGTACGGATGTCGCAGTATCTTGTGTTCTACTACATCGGGAACTCCGTCGCAAGAATGGGCGCGGATCTTGCGCGAGTGCTGAAACTCTATGTTCTTGTCCTGTGCTTGGCGGTACCGCTTCAGATGTTGCGGATCCTGCCAGTTCCGAACGATTTTGGCGCGACGCGGGCAAGCGGTAACACCAATGGTCCCTACGAGCTGGGGGCGGTTGCAGCATTCCTTCTCTGTTACCTGGGCTATCGAAATAAAGAGCGGTTCAGCGGAATAATTGCATTTGCACTGATAATCTTGTCCGGGGCGCGCAGTGTTCTCGCCGGAGCGGCGATCAGTCTTGTGAGAATCATGACGCCGCGATCGAAACGTCTGATGCTTAAATCTGCCCTGATTGCTCTGCCATTTTTTCTATTCGGTGCCTTTCTGGGCGCGACCGGAACATTCTCAATTTCCGGCTCGAATCTCGATTCAAACAGCGTTCTTCTGCAACGGTTTTCGACTGCGACCTCAATGGGTTCATTGGCCGATACCTCAGCCGCCTACGAGGCCAGCCCAGGTTATCAGAGCTCCGCTGAATACTTTGAGGGCGCGTTTGTAAATGCGATCGCGCTTGCCCGACTAAATGAGGGTGACGCCAGTGGCCTAATGCGAGTGTTTCGCTGGTCGGCTTTGCTGAAGAGCACTCTGGAGAATGTCGATACGACTTTGATTGGGCTCGGCCCCTCTTTTGGAACGTCGGCTGTCGATGGGTATTTCGTAAGGGTTTTCGTGGAGACAGGTGTTATTGGCCTGGGCCTTTTCCTTTGGTTCCTATGGTCTTTGTTTTCCTCGAATCAGGGCTCGCCGTGGCAATTCCGGGAATTCGTTCTGATTTTGATGGTGACTGCGATATCGATCGACATTTTCGTAAGCTACAAGACCATGCTCTTGTTATGGCTGTGGCATGGCATGAACGAGTATCAAGTCGAGAAAAGAACAAATACGAAGCGGCAAGAACCTGTCATTAACTCTATTCCTCTAGGTCTCTGACCGTATAAAGATGTACCTTTTGAGTCACTTTTCAAGAAGGTGAAATGGCCGCATTGTGGGGACATGCAAACCTATCATCGGCTGCATGTTCAGTTGGGGAGGGGTGATCGTCGGCGGCTGGCCGCGATGCTGGCCAAGGGACGGGAACCGGCGCGTGTTTTGCGGCGAGCATCGATGCTTCGCCAGCTTGACCAGGGACAGACAGCAG
>Ga0182014_10006720_pt1 | contig 12241 bp, 17 predicted proteins | sample 612S2DmetaG_FD_120489 | JGI IMG/M metagenome (GOLD analysis project Ga0182014, IMG submission 120489) | Permafrost microbial communities from Stordalen Mire, Sweden - 612S2D metaG | ecosystem: Environmental > Terrestrial > Soil > Wetlands > Permafrost | place: Sweden: Stordalen | collected... | reverse complement strand
CCGAATAAGCGCCCCGGGCGTGTCGTCCCCACGGGGAACACGAACGCCAGCTAAAATAAGAACACGGCCAGGACCTGGGGAATTACTTGATCAAACCCCTGGGGAATAACGTGATCGCCGACAACTGAGGCGGGCTGACGGCTGCGGTCATTGTGCCGTGCGGTGATGTGGCACTACCAGGCGAGGGCATCAGGATCGTGGCCAGCCCACTGCGGGCGCCGAAGGCGAACGCGATTTGCGAGAGGATGATCGGCACCCTACGCCGGGAGGTCCTCGACCGGCTGCTGATCCTCAACGAGCAGCACCTGCGACAGGTGCTGACCGAGTACCTGCGGCACTACAACACCGCCCGGCCGCACCGCGCCCTCGTCCAGCTCACCCCAGCTCAAGCCGACACCAGTCCACCAGAACCGGTCAACCTCGCCGAGCACCGGATCCGCCGGAAGCAGGTCCTTAACGGGCTCACCCACGAGTACTACGTCGCTGCGTAACGGCCCACAGGACACCCAAATCGTATTTCCGAGCCCCACAGGATCCGCTGAACCACGCGAGCGGTCCCGGCGGCTTCAGCTGTCACAGCGAGCCACAATCCGCTTTGCGCACGAGCGGAGCGTTGACCGGAGCAACGCTCCAGATCGCCGATTATTTGACTGGCAGAATGGCCAGCCGCATAAGTGAGATGCGCGCAGATCGTCCGTTGCGGTGCCGCTTACCTTTGGCCTCGCGACCGGCTGATCAGTCCGGTAGTTCTCGTATTGCCGGATGGCGGGATGCATCGGCAGCTGATCAGTTGCGGGTGTGTTGGGCCTGATGCCTGGCCGCGTATTTGCCGTGTCGGTTGCGGCCGGGGACCGGCTACGGGCGGTGCGGCAGTCGCACTTTCGTGAGCAGCGCGAGCAGGGTGCGCTGTTCCTCCGCGTCGAGGTCGGCGAACAGGCCGGAGGAGTGGAGTCGCGTGCTTAGCGCCTCCCACAGTTCGTGCCCGCGCGGCGTCAGGGCCAGGGTGCGCTTGCGGCCGTCGGCGGGATGGGGCTGCCGGGCAACGAGTCCCGTGGCCTGAAGTTTGTCAGCGGCGAGACTGACCGTAGAAGGGTCGCGGTGAAGGCGGGCGGCCACATTCCGCATCGCCGGCGGCTCAGTTCCCGGGGTAAGCGCCCACAGGACGCCGGCGACGGAGGCCGGCACCTCGAACTCGGCAAGCACCTGGGCGACGATCGCCTCCACGGCGTTCCCCGCCTCCATGAGGACACGGACGATCTCGGCTTTCCGCTCGACGTCGGCGCGTGGGGCCGCCGGCGCTCTCACGTTATGCCCGGTGGTCATGCGTTCCATGATACATTCCAAATATCAATGAGAAACTCAATGAGTTTGGGGACCTAAGTGACCAGTTCTCACGCCGGCGCGACGGTACTCGTCACGGGCGGGACGGGCTACCTGGCCTGCTGGGTGACGGCCGGGCTGCTCCAGCGCGGCTACCGGGTGCGCACCACCGTGCGCAGCCTCGGGCAGGCGGAGCAGGTGCGCGGCGCCGTCAGCGAGGAGACAGGCGAGGAAGCGGCCAGGTCCGTCGAGTTCGCGGCTGCCGACCTGCTGTCCGGCGAGGGCTGGGATGAGGCGGCCGCGGGTGCCGACTACGTGCTGCACACCGCGTCGCCCATGCCCTTCAACCCGGGCGGTGACCTCATCACGACCGCCCGCGAGGGCACCCGCCGCGTCTTGGGCGCCGCCGCCCGCGCGGGGGTGGCGCGTGCCGTGCTCACGTCTTCCGGCGTCACGGCCGTCACTGACGACCCGGACACGCCCGCAACAGAAACGGTATGGACCGAGCCGTCCGGCACGCCGGCCCGCGCGTACCCCGATTCCAAGATCCTCGCCGAGCGCGACGCATGGGATCTCGCCGCGGAGACCGGGCTCGAACTGTCCGCCGTTCTCCCGACTTTCATGCAGGGCCCCATGCTGGGGGCGCCGAGGGCGGGAACGACCGAGGTCGTCCGCCGCCTGCTGGCCGGCCAGGTTCCCGCCGTGCCGAACGTCGGATGGAACGTCGCCGACGTCCGGGATATCGCCGAACTGCACATCCTCGCCATGACGAGCCCAGCCGCCGCCGGCCAGCGTTTCCTCGGCTCGGGCAGCTTCATCTGGTACCGCGACATCGCCCGCCTCCTGCGCGAGAGGCTTCCCGGCGCGGCCGGGAAAGTCCGCACGCGGGCCATGCCCGACCTCGCCGTCAAGCTGCTCGCACGGCGGAGCCCGCAGATGGCGATGCTGCGCCACGAACTCGGCCGCAAAAGGCTTGCCGACAGCGGCAAAGCGCGCACGCTGCTCGGCTGGCATCCCCGTCCCACCGAGCAGACGATCATCGACACCGCCACCGCGCTCGTGGCCAAGAACGCGCTCAGCCGGTAACTGCCGCCACTGCCGGCACCGCGGCCGGGAAGCCGGGCCGCAAGCGATCACGCCAGCATCCGGCGCCCCAAGCGGAAAGATCCAGCCGGCCTCGCCGCGCTACTGCAGATCGACCAGTTATGGTCGTCAACAGGCCGGCTGAACTATCGGCTCGGAGCGCTCCGATAACGGCGGGAGTGTGCGCGTCTCATACATGAGGAGTGGTCACATGGTGTGACCTGTTTGGTGCCGTCTGTCCCGGCGGCAGACGACCGGGAAATCACCCTTGAAAGAGCGCCGGACCGGCTGTGAGGTAACGAGCGCAGCTCGAGCTCCGGGTGCCGGTGCTGCGATCCCGGCCCGGAAAGGGACTGTTCCGGACGCGGGCGCGGTCCAGCATGTGAAGCGGGCCGGGTCTCAGTCCGGTATGTCGTCGGGTTTGCTCACGACCACACCGAAGAGGTCGCCGATGGCGGCGAGGCTGGCCGCCTGCAGTGCGGCCGCGGGTACCGGGGCGCCGTCAGGTCCGGGCAGTTCTCTGGTGGCGGTGGCGCTGGCCACGACCGTCGGGTGGTAGCCGAGGTTGAAGGCGCCGCGCGCGGTGGAGTTGACGCACATGTGCGTCATGAACCCGGCCAGGATCAGCTCGCGGCCGGGTGCTGCGCGGAGCCGGGTGTCAAGGTCTGTCCCGACGAACGAGTTGGGGTAGTTCTTGACGATGACGGGCTCGCCCGCAAGAGGAGCCACCTCATCGCTGATCTGCCCGATCTCGGCATGCACGTCGTAGGGGGAACCTTCCCCGGCGTCGTGCATGATGTGCAGGACCGGGATCCCGGCCGCCCGCGCGCGGGCGAGCAGGCGCGCCGCCTCGGCCAGGGCGGCTTCGGCACCTTCCAGCTGCATGATGCCCCGACGGTAGGTGTTCTGGCAGTCGATCATGATCAGCGTCGTCTCCCGGAGCGCCGCCGGCTGATCGCTCAGTCCCATCAGATCCCGCAGGGTGGTCCGTGCCATGCCGATCGCCTTCTTCGGTGGATGCCTGGAATCGACGCTAGCGGCGCGGCGCTGTCCCCGCCAGGCCGCAGGACCCCTGGCCGGGATTTCCGTCCGGTCGTAACATTCCCTGGCTTTCGCTGACGATTACCCCGGCGTGGGCTGGCGACGATCGCGTGCCGTACGCCATCGACAGGGTCAGAACGATCACCGCACAGGGAATCGCCGCTCCGTATGGTCAGCGCGAAAGTACAGGTCTTCACGTCCCGGACTGTCGCTCATAGTCGCCCACCTGGAACTAAGCCTCTTGCGCATCCGCTGGGATCGGCCCGCGTCGGGTCCCGTTGTGGTCAGCCTTAGTGGTCAACCCCAACGCGGTCCGCCAGGCCCTGGCGGAACACGGCATCCCGGCCCTGGTCACGGCCGGCAGCTCCTGCCGCATGGCCGACCAGCGGCCGCCCGACGTCCAGTTCATGGGAATGTCGCCCCAGCCCCAGCCGCAGTCGCAGTCGCAGTCGCCGGTCAGGGTCAGCGGGAACGCTCCGGCGGGGTTCGTCGGCTTTGGACCGTTCGTGATCTACGGCTCGAAGATCCCGCGCGGATTCGAGCTCAGCATGGGCTACCGCCAGGACCCGCAGCACCGCGAGATCTCGTTTACGCTGATCCAGGCCGGTGCCCCCCTCACCTGCACCAGCATTCCCGGTAACGGGTAGCACGGAGACGACTGGGTCAGCCTGAAATGCCACCGGTTGGCGTCTCGCTGTCGGATGACGTGGAGTACCGGGGGGACCGGCGCCAGCCGTATCGCGCCCGGGTGCGCTGGACCGATCCGGCCACCAACCGGCGTAGGTCACGGTCGGAATCCTTCGGCACGGCGGAGGCAGCGCAAGGCTGGGTTGACGCCATGCGCCGCGCGGCGCGCGGGGGAGTGGACCCGATCGCGGCGACCATGACCCTGGCAGAGTACGGCGACGCCGTGATGTCGCTGGCGGTGCGTGGCCTGGAGGCCAAGACGCTGGACCCGTATCTCGCGGGCTGGCGCAAGCGAGTGGTCCCGGCGCTGGGGCATCTGCCGGTGCGGATGATCACCAACGGTGCCGTGGACCGGGTGGTGCACGCCTGGATCGCGGATGAGTGCAGCCGGTCCACCGTGAAGAACAGCCTGGCCATGCTCGTCCGGGTGACGGAGCAGGCGGTCCGTGACGGCATCATCGACCGCTTCCGACGCGGGTGTCCCGGTGCATGTCCTGCGGAAGATCGCCGGGTACGGCTCACTGTCCACGACACAGCGGTATCTGCACCCGGATGACCAGTCGATCACGGACGCCGGGGACGCCCTGAGCGCCCACATCTCGGTACGCCGGTCCCCAAATGGTCCCCAGCTCCGAGTGGTCTAGCTGACGATCATGCCGACTAGCTGCGGAAACCAAGTGAGGTCTTCACGTTTGGGTGTGACCTGCGCAAACGGGGTCTGGCTGGAGTGCTGCCCCCAGCAGATCGTCCCTCTGGCCGAGAAGTAGGCACTAGAGCGTGTCCTGTAGAGCGTGTCCTGTAGATCATGTAGCGGGGTGATGGAGCCAGATCCGGATAGAGGCCACGTCGACGGTTCCGCGCCGGACGAAGTCGCGTTTGTCGTACCTGGTCGCGACGGCGCGGTGCTGGCGGAGCTGGCAGAAGGCCCGCTCGACGACGTTGCGCTGCTTGTACGCGGCAGCGTCGAAGGCGGGCGGCCTTCCACCTTTGCTTCCGCGCCGGACCCGGTTGCGGGCCTGGTCCGCGGGCTCGGGAATCGTGACCTGGATCCCGCGCCAGGCGCAGGTGAGCGCGGATCGCGGTGCTGGAGTAGGCCTTATCGGCCAAACTCTTGAGCCATCTGACAAACGGGGGCTCGGGGAAGGTCGCCTGTGCGGCAACCGACGCAGCATTAATAACCGAGCCAGAGCCAGTCAGAATGCCGGACGGCGCCGGTATGGTTGCCGGCGCCGCAAGGGAACTTGTCTAGCAGGGAAGGGGATTAGTGGCCAACTTTCACTTCCACTCCTGGTTCACGGTCGGGCCGTGCCGCCCCTGGGCAGCCTCGGTGAGCCGGGAACCGTTCGCGGTCAGCAGGTACCGGCCGACATCGATGGTGGTGTAACCGCGGAACTGCCTGCTGGCCTGACCAGGAGCGAACTGAGTTCCGTTCCGGCCGAGGCTGGCACCAAACGAGCTAACCGTCAGGTACTTCGCGTTATGGCCCGAGCCGTACTTCAGCTCGTACCTGCCGCCCCGCTCGGCCACCTTGGTGAACCTGGCAGCCTGATGACCTATGGACACCTGCCCGCGGGCGTTGACCTGGACATACTGCCCGGCCGCGTCACGCAGGGTGACAGCGGCTGCGGGCGCCTTCGGCTGCGCCGTGCTGGCGGATGCCGCTGCCGCGGTGGCTCCGAGTGCCGCCGGGACCATGCCCAGTGCCAGGACTCGTGCTACTGTCTTGCGCTTCATGATGCGCTCTTTTCAGGCCCTCCCCAGGGTCTTCTAGTCTTTTGCAACACTCTTATCATATCGTACGTTATTTCTAAATGATAGGAAGGGTTCCGCTGAGTGCCTGGGAGTAAGATGATCGCCAGCAGAATTGAAATTGCTTACTGGCGTAAATGATGCCGTGGTGAGCGAGCTGGCGGATTGCTGCGCCACATTACATGCGTGTCCAATAGATGCCCTGCAATAGAAGCGTAAACGAAAATAATTTGACACTAATAGAAGAGGCAATTTTGTCAGGTTGTTGCACGCTGCCGCGAGGACGGAACGCCGCTGGACCGCTGGCACGTGCGGAAGGAGTTCGGCAAGATCACCCAGGCCGCCCGGCTCGGCGGGGCGTGGGCGCCCCGCGGACTGCGGCACTCGTTCGTGTCCATCCTCAGCGCACACGATGTCCGGCTGGAGGACATCAGCGACCTGGTCGGGCACGTCTCCGGGAGCGCTCTTTCAGCGAGCGGGGGGAGCCAGACCGTCGAGGAAGAAGGCTTTCAGCCGCCTGGGTGCCTGGTCCGGGCCCGGGTTGTGCGGCAGCGGCTGTGCCAGCAGCGCGGTCAGGGCGATGATGTCACGCGTGGTGGCGTCCGCGCGGATCGTGCCGTCGCGTCGGCCGCGTTCGAGGATGCGCTGGAGCGCCTGGTGGACGCTGGACCTGGCGGCGAGAGTTTCCGCGGCTGTCGGGATGGGACCGCCGTGCAGGGGGAGGACCAACTGGTCCGCGTGGCTGATGACACAGTCCAGGAACGAGCTCAGCGTGGCGAGGCCGGGCTCGTTGAGGTTCTCGGCATTTTCCGCGCACTCAAGCACGAGGTGGAAGGCGCGCAGCGTCAGGGCTTCGAGCAGGGCTTCACGGTTCGGGTAGCGTCGGTAGAGCGTGCCGATGCCGACCCCGGCGTCCGCTGCGATGGTCCCCATCGGGACCTGGCGGCCCTCGCGCAGAACCGCCGTCACCGCCGCGGCGAGCACGCGTTCCCGGTTGGCCTGCGCATCACTGCGCACGCGGCGCTTCTCGCTGCCGCGCGCAGGCGTGTCGTGTTCCATGGCCACCGGCCAATCATGGCACCGCCGCAGCCACCGGCCAATCATGACGCTGCCGCAGGCCGGAGCGAGCGGAGCCGGTGCAGGTCCACTGGGTAACGCACTCCAAAATGGACAAAATGCTCCGCTTATGGCATGATCGTCTTACCTGTGATGGCTCCTGTCATCCCCGGAAAATCTATGGACAGGTGCCGCTCCAGACCCCGGCAGCCCTTGGTGCTCATGCGAACACTGGCTCACCGGGAGATCACGATGGCACAGCCAGGCATTCCTGCGAATCTCTCTGACCGGCGCTGGGTGATCCTGTCCGTGGTCGCCGTCGCGCAGCTGATGGTGGTCCTCGATTCCACCATCGTGAACATCGCGCTGCCGTCGGCCCAGCGTGCGCTGGGCTCGGGCGTGGCCTCCGCGCTTGTCAACACGATGCAGCAGGTCGGCGGCGCATTCGAAGGCGCACCGCTGCTGCTCCTGCGCACCGCCGGCGCGCCGACCGAACGCCGTGCGCAGGCACGGCACGACCGCCAACCACATGACCCGCAAAGGAGCTCCGCAATGACCAACGGACCGGCTCACTCACAGCGCCAGGCGATCCCTGTTGACGACCCGAAGCCGCCCCCGCTTGACGAGGCCGCCCGGAGGACGTTCATCGCCAGATCCGTGGCACTTGCCCCGCGCCATCGCACGGAGCTCCTCCTGCCTGGTGCGCAGCGGTGAAGGTTCTCGCAATCGGGGCGACCGGCAAGTTCGCCGGGCTTGTCGTGCCCGCCCTGGTGAGCCACGGCATCGACGTGCGCGCGGTAGTGCACGAGCCTGACAAGAAGCACATACCGCTTGAGCGCGGCGCCGGCGAGACCGTTGACGCCGACCTGCGCGACCCGGCCAGTCTGCGCGCCGCGCTCGACGGTGCCGACGGCGTGTTCCTGATCACCCCGGCCTTCGCCCCGGACGCCACGGAAATGGGACTCAACCTGGTTGAGGCGGCGCGAGCCACGGGAGTCCGCAAGATCGTCTACAACGGCGTCTACCACCCATCCCTAGGGCTGGCCAACCACGCAAGCACCCGGCCGATCGAGGCCGCCCTGTACGCTTCGGCCCTTGACTTAACGATCCTGCAGCCGGCGATGTACATGCAGGCTCTCGACGGCGCATTCGAGCAGGCGCTCCGCAGCGGCACGCTCGTGATGCCCTGGTCGAAGCGCTCGCGGATGACCTATGTTGACTACCGCGACGTCGCCGAGGCCGCGGCGCTCGCCTTCACGGGCGAGCAGCTGTCTTTCGGCACGTTCGAGCTGGCCGCGCGGGGCATGGTCGACCGTGTCCGCCTAGCGGAGCTGATGACCGAGGTCGGCGGCCGCGAGGTGATCGCCGAGGACCTGCCCGCGGGGTTCACGCTGTCCCCGGGGCAGCCCGACGGCCTGGGCGCGATGTTCGCCGAGTACGACAGGCACGGCTTCCACGGCGGCAACCCGTTCGTGCTCCGTGCGATCCTGCAGCATGAACCGCGCACAGTTGCCGGTTACATAGCCGAGCTCGGTGCCGCCCGCCTGACCGCGCCATGACCCGCCGTGTGCAGGTCGACCGCTACGGCGGCGTCGACGGGCTCTACATCGCCGACGTCAAGCCTCCCGAGCCCGGCAGCAGCGGGCAGCTGTCGGGGGGCTCACGGTCGGCCTCGGCATGCCCGCCACCTCGACCGCCGCATGTTCACGAGGATCCGGCGCAGGTACGCACGCGTCACGCGGTGCTGATAGCCCGGCACGGCGGCGAAGCCGAACATCCCCATGAGGCCTAGCTGATGCCCATCTACGAATAGATATGTCACATTCTCCGCCAGAACTATCGATCACCCCGCCGCGTCCGGCGCTCCCGGTAGATCCGCACCCGTCAATCCGCGAGGAGACAGCATGCCCAGCCAGCCCGCGCCCGTCCCGCCCGACGATCTGTCACGCAAACTAACTGTCGCGCGACCGGATCACGACCAGAGCCTCCCGCACCTCGGGCTCGTCGGCGACACCTACACGATCCTCGTCACCGGCGAGGAGACCGCCGGGAAGTACACGCTCATCGACATGTACGTGCCGCCGGGCGGCGGGCCGCCGCCGCACCGGCACGACTTCGAGGAGATGTTCACCGTCCTTGACGGCGAAGTCCTGGTGACCTTTCGCGGCGAGACGCTCGTGGCCCGCGCCGGGGAGACCATCAACGTGCCGGCCAACGCCCCGCACGCGTTCACCAACGCCGCAGACACGCCGTCGCGGTTGCTGTGCATGTGCGCGCCCTCGGGGCAGGAGGAGTTCTTCACCCTGGTCGGCCAGCCCGTCGCCACCCGGACCGAGTCACCACCGCCGCTCGACGCCGGCGCGCGGGCGGCCTTCATCGCCAAGTCGAAGGCGCTCACCCCCGATTACAAGACTGAGCTGCTTCGGCCGCCCGGCGCGAAGTAAAGGACGAGTGCCGAGATGACCTTCACGCTGGACGCTCAGGTGGCCGCGGTTCTCGCCGCGGCGTTCGAACGCAGCGGTCCGCCGCCAGCGCCGCCGGTCGGTGACGTCGCCAGCCGCCGCGTCGCGCTCGACGCCATGCTGGGGTACTTCAACAACGAAGCGCAGCCGGTCGCCGACAAAGTCGACATCTCCGACCACAGTGTCGTCACGCCCGACGGGGCCGCGCTGCTCGCGCGGTGGTACCGCCAGCCGTCGGGCGACAGCAGGGCGGCGGTGCTGTACTTGCACGGCGGCGGGATGATCGTCGGCTCGGTAGCGATCTTCGACGGACCGGTCTCCCGGTACGTGGCCCGTACCGGCGTCTCGATGCTCTCCCTGGAGTACCGGCTCGCACCAGAACACCCTCATCCCACTCCGGTCGAGGACGCCTACGCCGGGCTGGTCTGGCTCGTGGGCCACGCGGCTGAGCTCGGCATCGACCCCGGCCGCATCGCGGTCATGGGCGACAGCGCCGGCGGCGGGCTCGCTGCCGGCGTCGCGATCTTGAGCCGTGACCGGAAAGGCCCTGCCGTGGCGCGGCAGCTGCTCGTCTACCCGATGCTCGACGACCGGACGACGATGCCCGACCCGTACATCGCGCCGTTCGCCGGGTGGTCCTATGACGACAATGCCACGGGCTGGAACGCCTTGCTGGGAACAGGACACGAGCACCGCGAGGTCGACCCGCCGGCTGCGCCGGGGCGGCTTGAGGACGCGGCCGGCTTGCCGCCCGCCTACATCGAGGTGGGGCAGCTGGACATCTTCCGCGACGAGGACGTCCGTTACGCGCTCACGCTCAGCCGGGCGGGCGTGCCGGTCGAGTTGCACCTGCACCCCGGCGTGCCGCACGAGTACGACGCCATCGCCTTCGACGCCGACGTGTCGCGCCGTGCGCAAAGCGACCGCGACCGCGTGCTGCGGAGCTTGTGACGCCGGGCAGCCGCCAGACGTCCTTCCGGACATCCCGGCGCGACTCGCCACCACGACAAACGAGAGGACAGTCGTTGACTAGCCCGGCTGAGCAGTTCAACCAGCGCAATATCGATGAGTTCCGTGCCAGCCACGGGCGAGTCGGCGGCAACTTCGCCGGTGCGCCGCTATTGCTTCTTCACACCGTCGGGGCCCGCAGCGGGCAGCGGCGGATCAACCCGGTGATGTATCTGGCTGACGGGGGCCGGTATCTCGTGTTCGCCTCGAAGGCGGGATCGGCTACCAACCCCGACTGGTACTGGAACCTGCGGGCCAATCCGGATGTGACGATCGAGGTAGGCGACGAGACGATCGCGGTGCGCGCCACCGAGCTGACCGGTGCGGAACGCGATGAGAAGTACCGGATTCAGTCCGAGCGCTATCCGGGATTCGCCGGGTACCAGCAGAAGACCAGCCGGACGATCCCGGTCATAGCGCTCACCCGTCGCGACGCCTCGGCGCCTGACGTGGGCGCATGAGCCGCAGGGTGCAGTTCGACCATTACGGGCCGGCGGACGTCCTCCGCGTCGTCGACGTCCCGCGTCCCTCGGCCGAAGGTGGGCAGGGCGCGGCCACGGCTGAGCAGGGGCACCGCGCTTCGGCCATCCGGCGGAAGCACCTTCAATGCAAGGAGTAGACGTGAAACAAGATCGGGTAGTCGTCATCACCGGTGCCGCTGGCGGCATCGGCTCTGTCCTCGTCGACCGCTTCCTGGCGAATGGCGACACCGTCATCGCCACCGACACCACCAAAGAACACCTCGAGCAGCTCGTCAGCAGCCGCAACGCCGGCCAGAGGCTCATCATGTCCCCGGCGGACATCTTTTCCGAGCACGAGTGTCTTGAGCTGGCAAACCTCGCCGGCGAGACTGCCGGCCGGATTGACGTCTTGGTCAACTGCGCCGGCTAATTCCGCGTTCTCCCCTTCGAAAAGATGTCAGCCGCAGACTGGCGCCGCGTAATCGACATCAACCTGACGGGCACATTCCTGATGATTCACGCCATGCTTCCCCTGATGAAGACGAGCGGCTGGGGCCGTATCATCAACTTCAGTTCCGGATCGGTCTTCAGCGGGGGTTCCCGGGCAGACGCACTATGTGGCCGCCAAGGTCGGCCTCATTGGCCTCTCACGCTCACTGGCTCGTGATGTGGGCGTCTACGGCATCACTGTCAACGTCGTGACGCCCGGCCTGACCGTCACCAAGGCAGCGCACGACACGTTTCCCCCGGAGCTGCTTGCAGCGCAGCGCGAGGGACGGGCCATCCAGCGCGATCAGCAGGCCGAAGATCTCGCCGCAGGCCGTCGTCCAGGCGGTCGCCGTAGTCGCGTGGCGGCCGGTTCCCATAGACCGCGCCGGTCGCGCACCAGCGCTGCCGCCTCGGCCACAGGCAGCCGCAGCGCCTTGAAGCTGCCGACCAGGGCGGTTCAGGCGCTCCGCGCGCATCACACCCGCCAGGCCGCCGAACGGCTCGCGGCGGGGGAGTGGTGGCAGGAGCACGATCTCGTGTTCTGCCGTGAGGACGGGACGCCGCTGGACCGCTGGCATGTACGGAAGGAGTTCCAGAAGATCACCCAGGCCGCGAGGCTCGGCGGGGCGTGGACGCCCCGCGAGTTGCGGCACTCGTTCGTGTCCATCCTGAGCGCGCACGATGTCCGGCTTGAGGACATCAGCGATCTGGTCGGGCACAGCAGCACGGCGGTCACGGAGACGGTGTACCGTCACGAGATCCGGCCCGCGCTCACCAAGGGCGCGACGGCCATGAACCGGATTCTCAAAGCCAGGGCCGCGCAGTCCGCGTAGCCCTGGCCGGGAAACCACAACTCCATTGGCTCCCCGGTTGGCTCCCGAAGAT
>Ga0182014_10006717_pt1 | contig 12244 bp, 10 predicted proteins | sample 612S2DmetaG_FD_120489 | JGI IMG/M metagenome (GOLD analysis project Ga0182014, IMG submission 120489) | Permafrost microbial communities from Stordalen Mire, Sweden - 612S2D metaG | ecosystem: Environmental > Terrestrial > Soil > Wetlands > Permafrost | place: Sweden: Stordalen | collected... | reverse complement strand
CGGCCACTTTGCATTGCAAAGTGAACTACCCGACGCCGACGATCTCGTGCCGTTCGGCACAATTCAGGTAACGCGTCGTCTCGCCATCTGAGAAAGACTGACTTCTGCCACGGGCTGCTAGCATAGCTATCCTCTCGCGGACCTCTTCGACCCCGTGATCGTTACCGTCAGCGAGAATCCGCAAGAGCGGCGACAAAAACGCCGGAAACGGGTAGGGGAAGCAGCAGGCAAAGAAATTGTTGCGAGAGGCGGCATCGTGGACGCGTTTTCCCGCATTCTCACTCCCCCCTGGCGCTCGCCACTCGCGATATGGCGTGCACCAGCTTGCGATAGGGCACGCCGCCGGGGCTTTCCCAATCGAGCCATTCGCCATCGCGCCAACTCGAATAGAACCAGCGCGCCAGCAGAGCCAGCGTCTCTTCCCGCTCCCGCACGGCCAAGCGCTCCGGCCCGAGCCCGTCGTAGAGCTCGTGCAACTTGGCATCGAGCGGAGCTGGTTTGCCCTCCTTAACCTCGAAGGTCAGGCGCACGGGCGGTTGCAAGTGCCCCTCCGCCACGAACCACAGCTCCACCGCGCCCGGCTGTGAAGATCGCGTCACCGCCACGCCGCTCAGCCGCTCCAGGTCGTGCGCCAGCTCGTCGCGGAGCTTGAGCACGTCGCGCACTTTTTCGTAGCGTTTATGGAGGCGCGCCGCTTCTTCGAACTGCATCTCTTCGCTCAACCGGTCGCGCGCGTGCGCAATGGAATCCAATAGGGAATGGCCGCCGCTGCGGAGAAATTCGGTCGCGCGCGCCACTTCGTGGCCGTATTCGGCGGGTCCCACTACCTGCTGGCAGGGACGCAGGCACATTCCCATTTCGCCGTACATGCAACCGGGATGGCCGGGCGACGGCGCCAGATCCTCCTGGCAGCGGCGCATCTGGTAAAGGTCCAGGAACTGGGATTCGAAACGCTCGGCCGACACGCGCGAGTGGAACGGACCGAAGAAGAGCGCTCCGGAGCGCGAAAGGTGGGTCGAGATCTGGCTGCGTGGGAACGGGTTCGAAAGCACCAGCTTCAGATAGGGCGGCAGGCGCAGCTTCATCAGCTCCCGATAGGTCTCGGGAAAATGCACGCGCGCCAGCCGGTAGAAGAGCAGGCTCGATTCGAGCGCCGACGCGGTGAGCCAATACTCGACGCGCCGCGCCGTATGCCTCAGGTTGAGCAGTCGCGACGGGCGCTCGCGCTCCTTCAACAGGCGCAGCAGGCGGCGGCGCAGCATGCCGGTTTTGGAAAGATACGGCTCGCCTTCCGAAGGCCAGACGAGGAAGACCGCCGGGCAGTTGGGCAGAGCCGCCAGGGCGGCATCCAGATCCGCCAGATCGGCGATGATGTCGATTGCGCCCGTCATGGGCTAGCTCCGGCTACTGATGGATTGAGGGGCAGGCGCTTCCGCCTGCCCGTGCCGGTGTTGGGCAAGCTAAAGCATGCCCCACCCATTCCCTACTCCGTTACCGCTTTGGCCTCGATCAGCGTCCGAATCCCGGCCAGGAATTCCGGCAGGGTTTTGGCTCCCTGGTCGCCGTGTTTGCGGTTGCGCACGGCCACTTTGCCGTTCTCCTGTTCGCGATCGCCCACCACCAGCATGTAAGGAATTTTCTGCAACTGGGCTTCGCGGATTTTCAGGTTCACCTTCTCGCTGCGCTCATCCACGCTGGCCCGAATGCCGGCGGCTTCGAGCTCGGTCAGGATGCCGCGGGCGTATTCGGTCTGGCGGTCGGTGATGGGCAGCACGATGGCTTGTACCGGCGACAGCCAGACGGGAAACGCCCCGGCGTAGAGCTCGATCAGGTAGGAGATCATGCGCTCCATAGTGCTCACGACGGCGCGATGGATCATCACCGGACGGTGCTGTTTGCCGTCGGCGGCGATATATTCCAACGCGAACTGGCTGGGCAGGTGGAAATCGACCTGGATGGTGGAATACGTCTCCTCATGCCCCATCACATCCGCAAGCTGGATGTCGAGCTTGGGCCCGTAGAACGCCGCTTCGCCCGGGGCTTCCACGTACGGCAGGCCGAGAGAATCCATGGCCTCGCGGAGCACGCGCTCACCGAGCGCCCACATCTCGGGATTGTCGACGTATTTTTCCTTCTTCACTTCGTCGTGCAGCGACAACCGGTAGCGATACTGGGTGATGCCCAGGTCCTTGTAGACCTGCTCGACCAGTTGCATCACCTTGGTGAATTCTTCTTTGATCTGGTCCGGACGGCAGAAAATGTGCGCGTCGTTCAGGGTCATGGCGCGAACGCGGCTGAGCCCGCTCAACACGCCCGAGCGTTCATAGCGGTACATGGTGCCCAGCTCGGCGATCCTCACCGGCAAATCGCGATAGCTGCGCTGCTTGGATTCGTAGACCAGGATGTGATGGGGGCAGTTCATCGGCCGCAGCACCATCTGCTCGGTTTCCAGATCCATCGGCGGGAACATGTCGTCCTTATAATGTTCCCAGTGGCCGGAGCGTTTGTAGAGGTCCACCTTGGCCAGGTCGGGCGTATAGACGTGCTGGTAGCCGGTGGCTCGTTCCTTTTCCAGAATGTAGTCTTCGAGCAGGCGGCGGATGGTGGCGCCCTTGGGCAGCCAGAGCGGCAACCCGGCGCCCACGGCCTCGTTTACGGTGAATAATTCGAGCTCCTTGCCCAGTTTGCGGTGGTCGCGCTTCTTGGCTTCTTCCAGCCGGTTGAGGTACTCTTCCAGTTCCTTCTGGGTGAAGAAGGCGGTGCCGTAGATGCGCTGCAACTGCTTGTTGTGCTCGTCGCCCTTCCAATAAGCGCCGGCGATGGAAAGCAGCTTGAAGGCTTTGATCTTCGAGGTATCGGGCAGGTGCGGCCCACGGCAGAAGTCGATGAACCGGGGCCCCAGCGTGTATTCAGTAAAGATTTCGCCGGCGCGCTCGGTGATCAGCTCGCATTTCATCCAGGCCTCGGAGTATTTCTTCAGCCCCTCTTCCTTGCGGGTGTAGACGCGCTGGTAGGGCAGATGGCGCTTCTGGATCTCCCACATTTTCTTCTCGATCTTTTCCAGGTCCTCGGGCGTGAACGCGGTGGGACGGTCGAAATCGTAATAGAAGCCGTTTTCGATGGGCGGGCCGATGCCGAGCTTGGTCTCGGGATACAATTCGAGCACGGCGGCAGCCAGCAGGTGCGCGGTGGAATGCCGGTAGACGTACAAGGCTTCGGGATTCTTGGCGGTCAAAATCTGCAGGTGGACATTTTTCTCGATCGGCTGGTCCAGGTCCGCCAGATCGCCGTCCAGCCTGGCAACCAGGGCGGCGTCGGCCAGGCGCGGGCTAATGGAGAGCGCCACGTCGATGGGGCGCGTACCCGCGTCAACCGCCTGCCGGCTGCCGTCGGGCAGGGTGATCTCGATTTGACTCATAGGGAAATCTCAGCGTAACAGCTTTCAGTGGCTGGCGGTCGGGGACGCACGGCACAACATTAAGAGACTGGCCGATGCGGCCGCCGTCGAGATCGCGGGCGGGCTGGTATCATAGAAAGTAACCAGCGATGACTGTCTCGGACCTGGCGGGTAGCGACGAAACCACTCTGGTAGCGCAGGCGCGCCAAAGCGACGCGATGGCGTTCTCGGAATTGGTGCGCCGCTACGAGAACAAGATCTTTCGCCTGGCATTGCACATTACGCAGAATCGCGAGGATGCCGAAGATGTGCTGCAGGAAGCCTTCCTGAAGGCCTACGAGCATCTCGACCAGTTCCAGGGGAATTCGAAGTTCTACACGTGGATCGTCCGCATCGCGGTCAACCAGGCGCTCATGAAGTTGCGGCGCCGCAAAACCGATAAATCGGTTTCCATGGACGAGCAGTTCGACACCGGCGAGGATACGCTGGTACGCGAAATCGCCGCCTGGGACGAGGATCCCGAACAGCAGTTTTCGCGTGAAGAACTGGGGCGGATTCTGGATTCGGCAATTCAAGGTCTCGAGCCTCCCTATCGCTCCGTGTTCGTGCTGCGGGATATCGAAGACTTGTCCACTGAGGAAACCGCCCAGGCGCTGGACCTGTCCATTCCAGCCGTCAAAAGCAGACTCTTGCGGGCCCGCTTGCAATTGCGCGAGAAGCTGACCCGTCATTTCAAGCGCAAGGGAGACAACGCCTTTGCTTACCTGTAAGGATTTTTTGCGGGAATTGAGCGATTACCTGGACGAGAGCCTCGGCGTAGAGGCCCGCACCCAGTTGGAGCAGCACATTGCCGCGTGCCCGAACTGTTGGGTGATCGCCGACACCACCAAGAAGACGATTCGAGTTTATAAGGGAATGGACCCCTACCCGATTCCGCCCGACGTGGAAGCGCGTCTGATGCAGGCGCTGGAGCGGAAGATGGCGGCTAAGCAGCCCAAGTAGCGGGCTTTTGTGGCCAGTCAGGCTGCCGTCCCCTAGAGAGAGAGGCATGACAGGCCACACAAGGCGATGGTCTGTCCCAGCTGGCGGCCTGCTCCGAGAGCCGTCTCCTTACTGTTGAACCGTGAGGACCACCCCAGCCGGGGATTGCACGCCGCCGATCGTCGCCACGACGGGCCAATTTCCGTTGCCGAGCGAACTCGGCACCTGAATCGCAACCTGGTACAAACCCGCAAAGCCGGACGCGAACGCCGCCCCGTAAACGGTCGCCGGGAAGTTGTCGATGGTCACCGTCGGGAGCGTACTGGTCGAATACGTCGGAGAGTTGGGGACGGCGATGCCGGGAGGCGCGGCAGGAATGGTCGGCCCAAATCCGGTGCCCCACAGAATGATCACATCGCCGGGCTTCGCCGGAACCGTAGTCTCTCCGGGGAAAGTGCCGTTTTGGGCCGCCACACTGAAGTCCTGCCTGGTGGCGACGGCCTGGTTATTGGGCCAAAGAAAGAACGCCGGCTGGTAAGCGTTTACCGTCACCGTGAAGCTGGCGCTGGTTCCCGCGGAGTTGGTGACGGTGACCGACACAGGCCCCGCGGGGAGACTGGGAGGAACCAGAAGGTTGATCTGGCTGGGACTCACGTAGTCGATGTATGCAGGCGCGAAACCAATGGTCACGTACACGCCGTCGAGCGAGGTTGGAAACCTTCCGTTGACAATGGCGTTGGTCCAGTCGCCGGTGACAGAGGAGAGATTGGCGCCTTGGATGGTGGCCCAGGAATTGGAAACGAGTCCCGGAAGAAAGCTGGCGCCGTTCACGACTCCGTTAGAAGAGATCGTCGGCGCCACGACCTGTGCGCCCACTTTGCGAACCTTGTAGTTTGCCGCGATATAGAGGTTGCCGGCGCTATCCACCGCCACGGCGGTGGGGCTGGCGAGCAGGGCGCTGGTGGCGGGTCCCCCATCCCCATTGGGATTGGTGCCGCCTCCCGCCAGGGTGCTGACCGTACCGGTTGTCGTTAGTTCCTGTATGCAATCGGCGCTCTTGTCGGCGATATACAGGTTGCCGGCGGCATCCACGGCGAGGCCATTGGCCGCGACGTCGGCACTGGCCACCGGCGTGGGGGTCTGGGAGCAGGTACCGAAGAACCCATGGGCAACCGTGTTGATGATTCCGGAGGAGTTGATCTGGCGGATGTGCTCCTGGTCGGCTATGTACACGTTGCCGGCGCCGTCCACGGCCACGTCGGCAATAGCGGATAACTGGGCGTTCGCGGCCGGTCCTCCGTCGCCAGAATCGGAGGAGCTTTCTCCGAGCCCGGCAATGGTCGTGATAATTCCGGAGGCAGCACTCACCTTGCGAATGCGCCCGTTCCCGGTATCCGCGATATAGAGATTCCCGGCGTTGTCTATCGCCAGGCCATAAGGGGAATTGAGCGCGGCGCTGGTAGCCGGACCGTTATCGCCAGAGAATCCCCCCAGGCCGATAGTGGTGCCGTCGCCGGCCACGGTCGTGATCGTGCCGGAAGTGTCCACCTTGCGGATGCGCATATCGCTCACGTCCGCGATATACAGATTCCCCGAACTGTCAAACGCCAGGCCGACATGGGGCCCCGTCAAGACGAGCCGGGCGCTGGTGGCGAGGCCGCCGTCCCCCAAAGAGGATGGGGCGCCGCCGCCTGCGAAAGTGGAAATAACGCCGGCGGTATTCACCTTGCGCACGACGTTGCAGCCCGAATCCGCGATGTAGAGATTTCCGGCCTTGTCCACCACGAGTCCGGTGGGATTAACAAGCGTTGCGCTGGTGGCCTGTCCGCCATCGCCGGAGCAACCGAAAGTACCGTTACCGGCAACGGTAGTGATGATTCCCTGCGCATGGCAGAGCAGCGGAGCTGTCAGGATGAACAGCGTAGCGATTTCGCGCTTGATGGAAGGTGAGTAGTTCATGACAGACTCACTGGCTCGCGGTCACTGGATGGTCGGGCTCACCGTAAAAAGATATAGGGAGTAAAGGCCCCGAAGTCGACTTGGCCACCGGCTACCAGGGGCGGGGTCAGGGAGGTCGAGGTGCTAGATTCCGCGCTTGCTGTACCGCCCGCGTTCGGCGACGCGGTTAGCGATAGCTGGCCGACGTTTTGAGCCCCGGCCGCGACGGCGGGCAGATAGGCGAGCGCGGCTGCCGGAATCGAGTAGGTGCCCAGGCTGGCTGGAACGGCGCACGAGACCGAAACTTCGTCAGTGGTCGTAGTGGTCAGGATAGCGCCCGTGACCATGATGATGACCTGGTCGAAACCCGTGCCGGTCCAGGTGACAGTGAGCGGCTGAGACCGATTGATGGTGGTGATGGAGTTCAAATTTGTGGTGAAACTGGTGGGCATGGTCGCGGTGGCGCTGAAGGGGCCGACCTGGGTGCCTCCGGCGCCGGTGAGCGTGTAGGCGCCGCCGCCTTGCAGGGTGCCGCCGGCCAGGGAGCTGTAATAGTTGGGGCCGGTTGCATAGGTGGTGGCCCCGACGTTTTGCGATAAACCGGGCCCGCTGATGTGGAGCGTTCCCGCGTCAAGCTGGGCGTCCGGGGCGGACGGCTCCTTTCCACCAGCGGGATACGTCTCGGCGAGCACGGTGCAGGCGCCGAACTTGGGACCGGAATATGGCAGGAGGAACTCGGCGGCCGTGTAGCTATTAATTACTCCGCCGACGACTTCCGAGATGATCGTGGTCGATCCGGATGTGTAAGTGCTATGGCCCATAGTCAGTCCGGCCATGGTGATGGTGCCGCCGGAATCCAACTTCGAGAGCGTGGCGGCGCTGATCTGGCTGGTGCAGGAGGTTTGGCCGGCGGCGGCAATGGAAATCGTGACCAAATTGCCGAGCTGGCCGCCGGCGCTGACCTGAACCGAGGCGAAACAATCGGCCGCGATGCTCGCGGGCAGGGTGAAGTTGATCTGCCACAGGCCGGGATAGCCGGAGGACGCGCCGGCGTAAAGGGGCGTTATGGGAGTGCCGTCCACATTGACGACGAAGTTACCGGCCGCGGTCTGGTCGCCGGAGGTTCCGCCCGTGTCGTTGGCCGCATCGGCGCCGCCGCCGGTTCCCCAAAGCACCAGCGTGTCGCCGGGATGGGCGGGGGTGAGCGTCCAGCTGTAGCCTTCGAAAGCGAGGCTGCCGCTGGTCAGGCGCACCAGACTGATGCCGCTATTGACATTCGATATGGTGGCTTGCGCGGCGCCGGTGCCTTGGCTGTTGGAGGTGGCAATGCCAAAGCTGCGGGCGGCGACGGTTACAGTTTGCGAGGCGCTGGTTTTTGTGTTGTAAGTCACCTGCACGGCGTAAGTGCCCGGAGCGATCGAAGAGGGAAGCAGCCCGGCCACCTGAGCAGCGAGGGAGTACGCCATTTTAGCGGTGATGGCGGCGCCACCCGAAGCAGCGGCGGGATTTTTTCTTAGACTTCTCGACGTTTCCTCAGGATTTTCATCGGCCGGAACCCAATGGCGATCGCGGCTCGGCAACTGAATACATAATGGAAGTATGCGGGAGTACGTTCGGGCGGAAACGGCGCGTTTGCTGGACCGCTTCGGCGCCGAGCTGAAGCGTGCGGCCCGGGATGCGGACGCCGATGCCATCCACGATTTGAGGGTATCGATCCGGCGCCTGAGCCGCTGCCTGCGCGTATTTGCCACCTTTTATCCGGACGGAACCTGGAAGAAGATTCGCGCCGAACTGCACGGGCTGCTGCAATCCGCGGGGGCGGTGCGCGACCGCGACATCGCGCTCGTGCTCATCGGAAAAGCCGGAGTGTCGCCGCGCACGGCGATTCATCGTAAACTTTCTACCGAGCGCAAAGCGGCCGAGCGTGAGATGGTGGCCGAAATCGGGCGCTGGAGCCGGCGCGATCCGGCGGCGAAGTGGCGGCGGAAGCTGGAGATTTAATTCATGGAGAAGCTGCCTTCACCGGTTTGGAACGCGCGGCTGGGCGTGGCTGCCAACGCACGCCGCGGACTGCCGAGGCTGGTGTCGGCGTATTTTCGGGCGGGGCGCGAGTTTCTGGCCGGGCGGCCCTCGCCCGCCCAACTGCACGAGCTGCGCCTTGCCACCAAGCGGTTGCGCTACACGCTGGAGCTGTTTCGCCGGTGTTACGGGCCGGCGCTGGTACGCTACCTGACGGATCTGCAGGTTTTGCAGCAAGCGCTGGGAGAGCTGAACGATTGTGTGGCTTCGCGCAATCTGCTGGCGCGCGAAATGCCGGCTTCCCCGCTGCGCGACAAGCTGGAGCGCTTCCTGGGCGCCGAGGAGGCTTCCCGGGCCCAGCAAGTCGGCGAGGTCTGGACCGGGCGGTTCGACGCGGCCGGGCGGGAAGTGGCGTGGGTGCGGTACCTGGGGCGGCACGCGCATGGTGGCACGGGCTTTAGCCTGTGAAAAATGTTCGAGATCCGGACCTAGACTGAAGCCTGTGCCACCCGGTGTTAGCATCAGGCTTATCATGCCACTTGCAGATTTGCTCGATTCCGGGGACCGGTCTCTTTACGACATTCGCTCGAAAAGCGCGGGGCCGGCGGGATCGCTGCCGTTGAGCGCCGAGGCGCTTGTGAGCCGGCCCTCCGGAGATTTGTTCGGCTGGGCGCAGGACGCCGGAATGGGATGGGATCCGGCGGCGCTCGGCTCGAAGGAATTTCTGATTCTGAGCACGCACGGCGGGCTGCGCGCGCCGGATGGAACGCCGATCGCGCTGGGCTATCACACCGGGCACTGGGAAGTGGGTCTGCTGGTGGAAGCGGCGGCCCGGGAGCTGAAGGCGCGGGGAGCGATTCCGTTTGCGGCGGCGTGCACGGACCCTTGCGACGGGCGGACGCAGGGCACGCCCGGCATGTTCGATTCGCTGGCTTACCGCAACGACGCAGCGCAGGTTTTCGGCCGGCTGATCCGTTCGTTACCCACCGGGCGCGGGGTGATCGGGGTGGCAACCTGCGATAAAGGGCTGCCGGCGATGATGATGGCGCTGGCGGGGGCGGGCGGTCTGGCGGGCGTGCTGGTGCCTGGCGGGGTGACGCTGCTGGCGGAAGGGGGCGAGGATGCGGGCATGGTGCAATCCAGCGGCGCGCGTTTTGCGCGCGGGCAGAAAACGCTGGAAGCGGCGGTGCGCGATCTGTGCCGGGCCTGCGCCACGCCGGGCGGGGGATGCCAGTTTCTGGGAACGGCGGCGACCTCGCAGGTGGTGGGCGAGGCGCTGGGAATGACGCTGCCGCACGCGGCCCTGGCGCCCTCGGGGCATCCCATCTGGATCGACATGGCGAAGCGCTCGGCGCGCGCGGTACTGGCGCTGGAGGCCGGCGGCATCGCGATGGGCGACGTGCTGAGCGATGCGGCGATACATAACGCGCTGGTGGTGCACGCGGCTTTCGGCGGGTCCACCAACCTGATTATCCACCTGCCCGCGATCGCGTTTTCGGCCGGCCTGAAGCGGCCCGGCGTGGAGGATTGGACGCGCGTGAACCGGCAGACGCCGCGGCTGGTGGACGCATTGCCCAACGGCCCGCGCATGCACCCGACTATCCAGGTGTTTCTGGCGGGCGGCGTTCCGGAAGTAATGCTGCACCTGCGCCGCGCCGGATTGCTCGAGACCGGCGTGCGGACGGTGACGGGCGAAAAACTGGACGCGCTGCTGGATTGGTGGGAGCAGAGCGAGCGGCGCGCGGCGCTGCGCCAGGTGCTGCGGGAGCGCGACGGCGTGGACGCCGACGACGTGATCATGAGCCCGGACCGGGCGCGGCAGCGCGGGTTGACTTCGACGGTGACGTTCCCGGTGGGGAACCTGGCGCCGGGCGGATCGGTGATCAAGAGCACGGCCATCGACCCCAGCGTGGTGGATGCGGACGGGGTGTACCGCAAGACCGGCCCGGCGCGCATTTTTCGCACCGAACACGCCGCCATCGCGGCCGTCAAGGGACAGGGGCCGGACCCGATTCAGCCGGGAGACGTGCTGGTGCTGATGTGCCGCGGGCCGCTGGGCTCGGGTATGGAAGAGATCTTCGAAATCACGGTGGCGCTGCGCTACCTCGATTTCGGCAAGCACGTGGCGGTGATTACCGACGCGCGATTCAGCGGGGTTTCCACCGGAGCGTGCATCGGGCACGTGACGCCGGAAGCGCTGGCGGGCGGGCCGATCGGCAAGCTGCGCGAGGGCGACCTGATCGAAATCGCGATCGACCGGGTGAAGCTCGAAGGCACGCTGAACCTGGTGGGCTCGGGCGAGGTGCGGTTCGGCGCCGAGCAAGGCACGCGGGTACTGGCGGAACGGGCGCCCCGCGAGGATCTGGCGCCGGACCCGGCGCTACCAGCGGCCACGCGCTTGTGGGCCGCGCTGCAGCAGGCCAGCGGCGGCACGTGGGCCGGGGCGGTACACGATCCGGACGCGATCCTGCGCGCGTTAGGAGCGGCGGGCAAGGCGCCGAACTCCTGACGCTAAGGGAAGCACGGGGGGGCGCCCGCAACTCCGTCCAGGCCTGACCATCACTGCTCGCCTCGTACCATAACCAAGGTTGGTATTGTAAACGGAGAGCGTTGATCCACATACTCCAATTACGCCAAGGAGGGCGATTAGAAATGTATCTGCTTATCAGATATCCGATTGGGATCATTGTTGAAGCTCTGGTACTCGCTCAGAAAAGGAACCGCATGCGCGTCGCGGCCGCGGGTTTTCCAGACATCATCGAATTGAGGCGCTCAGGCGCACAATGGTTTGCTGCATCCGGCCAACCGGTTGAGTTCGATTTCCTGATGTCCTGCTCTCAGCAGGGCGAGAGTGGTCCCTGTTCCATGCCGGCCCGCGCCGCCCGGGCGGCCGGGTAGGCAGTGATCGGATAGCGAGGGGTTGACGTGACGAGGATCAGGCTCGATTCGCGCCCGAGCCTGATGCTGCACACCGACAACCGTAGCGTCGCGTGGCGCGGGGGGCCGCGAGTTATAGGGCGGGGGACTGGTCGTCAGTCGAGACGCGGGCGGAGCCGCATTTCGTGCCTCGAGTTTGCAAGATTACCGTCATTTTTCTGAATCTCTCTGGTTCGATGAAGGAAGAAGCCATCCAAGACCACGACAGTCGCGGCTCAGACGCCCCAGCAGTAATCCTCGACGGCGCGCTCGATGGAGGTATCCTGCTCGGTCAGGCGCATCAGCTCCAGGCGGATGGCGTCCACCAGGGCTTTCCAACTGGCCTCGATCACGTTGTCGGATACGCCGACCGTGGACCAGGTCTTACGGTGATCGCTCCACTCGATCAGCACGCGCACGCTGGCGGCGGTGCCTTTGTGGGAATCGAGCACGCGGACTTTATAGTCCGTCAATCGGACGTGGGTGATTTGCGGATACAACTTCGACAGGCACTTGCGCAGGCACAGGTGCAGGGCATTGAAGGGGCCGTGGCCGTGCTCGGTGGCAGTGTGGACGCCGTCCTGGGTGCGCAGGCTGACGGTGGCGGTGGTGCGGGAGGAACCGGCGCCGGCGGCGCGGGTGGTGACTTCGTAGCTTTCCACGTCGAAGAAGTGCGTGCCGGGGCGGAGCGCTTCCCTCACCAGCAGCTCGAAAGTCCCTTCGGCGGCTTCCAGCTCGTAGCCTTCGTACTCCATTTGTTTGATCCGCTCCAGCAGCTCTTTGCGGGCTTCTTCGTCGAGCCGGTCGGCCAGGCCGTGCTGCTTGAGCTTATATAGAATGTTGCCGCGCCCGGAAAGATCGCTCACCAACACGCGTTGCCGGTTGCCCACCGTCTCCGGCCGGATGTGTTCGTAGGTGGCGGAATCCTTCAGGACGGCGGCCACGTGGACGCCGCCCTTGTGGGCGAAGGCGCTCTTGCCCACGTAGGGTTGG
>Ga0182014_10006716_pt1 | contig 12245 bp, 11 predicted proteins | sample 612S2DmetaG_FD_120489 | JGI IMG/M metagenome (GOLD analysis project Ga0182014, IMG submission 120489) | Permafrost microbial communities from Stordalen Mire, Sweden - 612S2D metaG | ecosystem: Environmental > Terrestrial > Soil > Wetlands > Permafrost | place: Sweden: Stordalen | collected... | reverse complement strand
GTGCGCTTCGTGAATCTGGTCCCATGGATCGGGCGGGATGCCCGGTCCGTGCGCTAGGCGAATCTGGTCCCAGGGATCGGGCGGGATGCCCGGCCCGTGCGCTACCCGAATCTGGTCCCATGGATCGGGCGGGATGCCCGGCCCGTGCGCTACGCGAATCTGGTCCCAGGGATCGGGCGGGATGCCCGGCCCGTGCGCTACCCGAATCTGGTCCCAGGGATCGGGCGGCATGCCCGGCCCATGCGCTATCTGGTTGCTGAAGTCAGGCGGTGGAGTTGTGGCCGTCCCGATGCCCTGTGCGGTGTTCCACGCAAGAGCGACGGCGCACAGCGCCAGAATTGTAGCGATGGTGATTCTGTTTTCCAGAAATGTACGCACCTGTAATCTCCTTGGGCGGAATGGGACGCGCAGAGGCACCCATCCTGGCTCGGTAGCACCCGCCGGGGGTTGTTGAGGACTAGCCCTTCAGTAAGGTGCTATCTAGTACTATCATGCGTTATTGGATGACAATTGAATAGGGTAAATACCCGAATTGGCTACTACCCCGTCCGAACCTAAGACTGGCCCAAAATCGGCTCCGTACAGACCTCGCCGCGAAGCTGCCGGCAGCCGGGATACTCGAGACGCATGTCGGAGGTGACTTCGTCCAGCATCTCAAGGGTCGCTGTTCGGCTCTCCATGGCAAAAGCGGTCAGGAGCAGGTTATCGCAGATCGAATTGATCAACCGGGGAATGCCCTGAGATCTGAGATGGATCTCATCGATCAGTTCCGTCGACAGAACGGCTTGATCGCAGAGACCGGCGCAGGCCATCCGGGAATTCACGTAGGCGTGGGTTTCGTTGGGCTGGAAAGCCCGGAGAACGCACCGTAGGGCGATCCGCTGTTTGAGCTGGCGGAACTCCGGGGCGTCCAGTTTCGTATCGAGTTCCTGCTGGCCGGCCAGGACGATTTGGAGCAGTTTGCCCTTGCGGTTCTCCAGGTTCCCCAGCAACCGGATCTCCTCGAGCACGTCCCACTCCAGATTGTGGGCCTCATCGACGATCAGGACCGTTGTGCGGCCGGTTTCCGCCCGTCCCAGCAACATGCCGTTCAGAGCCACCAGGACCTCGGTTTTCGATTGCCGGTTGCATTCCAGATCGAGATCGTAGGCCAGCATTTCGAAAAACTGCGCGACGGACAGGCGCGAATTGAACAGGGAGGCGAACACGATCTGCTGAGCGTTGAGGAAGTCGCGGAGACACTCGAGCATGGTAGTCTTGCCGGTCCCGACCTCTCCCGAGAGCACGATGAAGCCTTTCTGGCTGCGCACCCCGTAAATGAGATTCGCCAGCGCTTCTTCGTGCTGCGCGCTGCGGAACAGAAACGCCGGATCCGGACTCATATTGAAGGGACTCTGCTTGAACCCGAAGAACGCGTTGTACATATGCGGCTACCCGGCGAGACTTCTGGAATTTTAGCATGCGTCCGAATCCGGCCAACGTGCGGGAGGGGAGCCGCAAGACCGGCCTCTAAGGCGCGTCCCCTAAAGTTTGCCGCAATTTCGCCGATAAAGCGGTTGTATCGCACTGATTCGCCCGTAAAACGTCATGGTAGACACCGTCGAGGCATTGCTAACACCCGCCGCCCGCCGGCATATCGAGAGCATGCTGAAGGTGGTCGCGCCGGCGGCGGACCGGCTGGACCGCCGCTTTCGCGCGACGCTGCGCCGGCCCAGGGTAGCCGGCGCCCCAGCGCCTCCGCGCGAATACGAGCTCGCGCGCATCGATGCCCTGCTCGGGATCACTCCGGCGGCCGCATCGCGGCTGCGGTCGCTGGCCCGGCACTTCGAGCAGGTCGATTCCAACGGGCGCCGCCTCGCCAAGCTGAATCTGACGCCGGACCAGGTATACGCGGCGCTGGAAGGCTTCGGCGCGCTTCTCGGCGGCGAACTGGGGGACAACTTCCAACCGGCGCGGGAGCAGCTTCATCTTGCCACCGTCCTTGCGCTGAGCCACGCTTTTTACGCGGTCCGCGAGGCCGAGGCGCAGGCTTTTTTCGGACTTTACCGGGCCGAAGCCGAGGCTGCCAGCTTGCAGGATATGCTGCGCCAGTTCGTACGCGCTTTGACTCGGGGGGTACACGCGCGCGCCGGCCGCCTGATACCGGTCGATGGCGCGGGCGGGAAGGATCTGGCACGCCCGCTTTACATCGAGCCGGGCGGTCTGCTTGAGCGCCTGGTGGCTCCCGGCCTAAAGGGGCGCGGCTACGCCTCGTATTGGTCCTACCCGGTGGGCGGCGCGGCGGCGCTTCAGTTCGGTTTCGCCACGCCGCATCGTTGGCTGCCGTGCGAGTTGGCTCTGCTCGGCGCGGCGGCCAAGCGGTGTTGGGAGGCTATGGAGCGGGCCAGGCTGGAGGGCGAAGTGCGGCAATTGCATGTCGAGGCGCTACGCGCCGAACAGGACGAGCGACGCCGCATTGGCCGCGAACTGCACGATGAGGCCGGCCAGAGCCTGTTGTTTCTGCGCCTGGAACTGGAGATGCTGGAGCGCGAAGCTCCCGAGGCTCTGGCCGCCCGCCTGCGGGCCGCGCGCCAGGTGGCCGAGCGGACCATCGTGGAATTACGCCGCGTGGTGGCGGCTCTCAGCCCCGCCGTGCTGGAGCGCCTGGGTCTCAGGGCGGCGCTGCGTCACCTGGGGGAGAGATTTCTCAAGCTGCACGCCTGTGAATGGCGGGTGCGGATTTCGGGTCCGTGCGAGCGTCTTTCCCGGCAGCAGGAGGAAGCGGTCTACCGGGTTGCGCAAGAGAGCCTGCAAAACTGCGCCAAACACTCTCAAGCCACGCGGGTAAACCTTTCGCTCCGGTCTACCGATAAAGGAATCAGGCTGCGCGTCGCGGATAACGGCGCCGGCTTTTGTACGGATACGGCAAAAAACAAGCCGATGGCATTCGGCTTGGCGGGCATGCGCGAGCGGGCCGCGCTCATGGGCGGAACGCTCGCCATCCGCGCCGCCCCCGGCAAGGGCGCCGCAATCGTACTGGATTTACCGCAAATCTCGGCTAGGGTGTAGACCATGACAAAAACGCGCGTACTGCTTACTGACGATCACGCTCTGTTCCGGCAAGGGATTCGGACCCTGCTCTCGCTCGAGTCCGATATGGAAGTGGCCGGGGAAGCCACAAACGCGTCCGAAGCGGTGGCGCTGGCGCACCAACTCCGGCCCGATATCGTGCTGATGGATATCGGAATGAACGGCATGAGCAGCTTCGAGGCCACGCGCCTGATTCGCAAGGACCGGCCGGAGACGCGCGTAATCTTCCTCTCGATGTACGACGACGAGGACTATCTGGCGGAGTGCGTCGAGATTGGCGGGAGCGGCTACATCCTGAAGGAATCCCAAGCCGATCAACTGCTCGCAGGCATCCGCGAAGTGGGACACGGCGGCAGTTACTTGAGCCCGCGCCTGCTCACGCGCCTGGTGGACGGGTATCGAGCCCTGAGCCGTTCTCCCATTCGAGAACCCCGTATCGGCTCGCTCACCAAGCGCGAACGCGAAGTTCTCAAGCTGCTGGCCGAAGGTCAATCGGTGAAAGAGATCGCCGGCAACTTCGATCTGAGCGTCAAGACCATCGAATCCCACAAGTTCAACCTCATGCGCAAGCTCGACATACACAACAAAGCCCAGCTTGTTCAGTACGCCATCCAGAAGAAGGTCATCCGGCTGCCGGAACCGAAGGTGAACTAAGACTCAGGTCCGGCGAGTGTTTGCGGCGGCCCGGACCCCAGACTGGCCTTCGGCCGGAAAGCGACGGGGGCGCCGGTTGCGGACCAGGGGGTCCGCCCCACAGAAAGAGCTTCGATCGGACTCCGACGGTCCGGCCTACGATTAAAATGGGTGGTGCCGATACCCATGACCAAATTAGCTGTGCTATTGATGGCCGGCGTCCTGCTTGCCACGGCGGCCGGTCCGCAGACGTTTGTTGGCGTCATCACGGATTCGATGTGCGGCCCGGACCATTCCGCGATGGGCCTCAAGCCCGATTCGAAGTGTGTGATCGCTTGCGTGAAGTATGGCGCCAAGTACGTGCTGTACGACGGCAAGAACGTGTACGTTCTGAGCGATCAGAAGGGGCCCGAGAAGTTCGCCGGCCAAAAGGTGAAGATCACAGGGACCTATGACGCGGCAACCAAGGTCCTGAAAGTGGAGTCGATGGTGGCGGCGCCGGCGAAGTGATTGCGTTAAGATCGCGGAGAATACCGTGAACCTGGATAAAGAGGGTCGTTCGCGGATATCGCGCCGCCGGCGGTGTGACAATCCGATGGAGCCGTTTCCAGCCGTCGCGGCGCTAGCCTGAACTCTTCGAGAAGAGCTTTCGAAGCTTGGCGATTTCTTCACTGGATGGAGGCCAGTCCGCGTCGCACGTATTGCAGTGGAACACCAACGTATCGGAGCTCAACGCTGCCTCGAATTCTTCCCCAGTGAACGTAACTGTCAGGTTGTGGTTGTTCGGACAAACGGTATCGAACTCCAGGCGGTCGCTCATGAACACTCCATCAATCGGGCGGTCTTCTCAATCTTGATGGTAGCGTAAACCGCTCACGGCTTGACGGCGGCCGGCAGGTGGCTATCGGGGCCCTTGCCGAGGGCGGTCAGCTTATCCAGCGTGAAGACGGACGGGGCGGGCGTGCCGTCGGCGTTCCAGACGTCTCTCTCGGGCGCCCAGTACATCACGCTGATGCCGCGCGGGGCTTTGCGCACGGTGTTCACCAGGTCCACCATGAACTGCAAGCGGCCTTCCGGCGTGATCGGCCACGCCATGTACTTGTTGTCCTGGACTCGCGAAGGGCCATAGCCGGTCTCGACGACGGCGAAATCCTTCTTATACCGCTTGGCGCACTGGTTCATGTTGTCCCACAGTTGGTCCAGGCTGCCGTGGCCCCAGATGGGATAAAAGCTCTGGGCGATGATGTCGTACGGCACTTTCGCGGCGTTGAGATGGTCGAAGTACCACTCGGTGATGTCCCAGTGCCCGCCCTGGTCTATGTGGATGGCGATGCGCACCGGGGTGCTGCCGGCGGCCGATTTCACGCCGCGAATCCCGGCCTTCAGGAGGCGCGTCAGGTTGGACCACTGTTTGGCTTCGTCATAAGGCTCCGGCGGATTGTATTGGGTGGAACCGGGGACTTTGAGCTGGGCCACGGGCCAGGCTGCGCCGCGGGTGATCTCATTGCCGACCTGGACCATATCGGGCATGGCCCCGGCGTCCTTCAGCGCCTTGATGCAGTCGTAGGCGTGTTTTTCCCACTGCTTTTCCAGGTCGTCGATGCCCATGCCGCGCCATGCGACGGGAATCTCCTGGTGTTGGGGGTCGGCCCAGGTGTCGGAGAAATGCAGGTCCAGAAGGAACTTTGCGCCCAGGTCTTTGACCTTCTTGGCCAGCGGAATGGCGGCCTCCAGGGTATTGTTGGGGGCGCTTCTGACGGGCGAGACGAAGATGCGAATGCGGAATATGTTCCAGCCGTGATTCATCAGGATGGTGGGCTCGTCGCTGGGTTTGCCGTCTTCCTGATAGGTCAGCGCTCCGCGTCCGCCGCCAAAGGCGCGACCAGCGCCGGCGGTTCCCGCGGTTCCGGCGCCGCCTGGGGTTGTCGCGGCTCCCGCGCCGGCTGTTGCGCGACCGGCGCCTCCCGCGCCGCCGCGGCCCTGCGAATCGAGCGAAGAGATGTCGGCGCCCAGCATGAATTTGCCGAGCTTAGGCCTTGCCGGGGCCTGGCCGGCCGCCAGCGCAAAGCACGCCAGAGCAAGCGCGATCGCCGCGAGAAACGCATTGCGGATTTTCGAACGATTCGCCGGTACCGCCGGTTTGGGAGATGGACGATGCATACCTGAGGCTCCTTGGAAGGATGACTGTAGCAGGTTTTGGCCGGCGGCTTGGGGGCGGCGCTGCGGCGGCGGGAGAGTCGAGCGTGCCCGACCCCTACATCTTCTGCGCGTAGTAGCCGCTGCGGGCGCGGATCACAAGATCCTTGCGGCCCTTGACGCGCATTTGGACCTCATGGAACAGGCCATCGGTGGCCAGCGGCTCGGGCCGGTACGAGATGTTGTACTGGTGCCGCAGCTCGTTGGCGATGTTCTCGAAACTCTGCGCCATGTCTTCCGCTTTGAACGGGAAGTAAGCGACGCCCCCGGTTGCCGCAGTGAAGTACTTCAACACCTTGTCGCCGTCGCTTTCCACGGGCGTGATATTGGTGGAGATGGCGTAGATGACCACTTCGTTCGTGATGGCCACCTCGAGGGCCTGATCGCGCGTGTAGCGGCTCTGGTTATCGTCGCCGTCGCTGAGGAGCACGATGGCGCGGCGGAAATCGTGCCTGGGCTGGTCCTGGCCAAGCTTGTCGCGGCAGGCGAAGTAGAGGGCATCGTAGAGCGCCGTCCCGCCGCCGGGCCGCAGCGTGGAAATGGCTTGCGCGACTTTGTAAGGATCGTCCACCAGATCGGATGCGAGCTGGGCCGTGGTATCGAAGCCCACCACCATCGCCTTATCGACGTGCGGATGCAACACGCTGTTGACGAACTCGGTGGCGGCCTCCTGCTCGAAGCGGAAGCGGTCGCGAATGCTGTTGCTGGTGTCGATGAGGATGCCCAGCCGCAACGGCAGGTCGCTATGGGCGGCGAACTCCAGAATGGCCTGCGGCCTGCGGTTCTCCATGATCTCGAAATCGTCTTTGGTGAGATCGGTGACGAAGCGCCCCTTCTTGTCGGTGACGGTAAACAGAATGTTGTTGCGGGTGACGTCCACCTTGATCACGGAGGATTCGTCCGCCTTGGCGGCTCCGGAGGCAGGCGCGGCGGGCTGCTGTCCGCCGGCCCAAACCGCGGCGCACAACAGGCCGGCAGCCACGAGTGCGGCCCAAGAGGCTTTCATACTGTTCCAATTATAGCGGTTCCAGCGCCTCCATCCATTCCGCCAGACTGGCGGGCAGCGGCGCCTCGACCACGAGTTCCTCGCCGGTGGAGGGAAGGCGGAAGCGAATGCGGTGGGCGTGGAGAAAATAGCGGCCCAAAGGCGGCACGCCCTCAATGCGCGCCGGCGCGCCGTAGAGCGCGTCGCCGGCGACGGGGTGGCCGATGCTGGCCAGGTGCACGCGGATCTGGTGGGTGCGCCCGGTTCCGATGCGCACTTCGAGAAACGTAAACCGTGCGAATCGGCGCAAGACGCGGTACTCGGACCATGCCGCTCGCCCCGAGGCCAGCCTGGCAGTCATGCGCGTGCGGTGGACGGGATCGCGGGCGATGGGGCGCTCGATGCGGCCGCTTTCCGGAGCTACGCGGCCATGCACCAGCGCCAGGTAGACCTTCTCGACGCGCCGTCCGGAGAACTGGGCGGCGAGCTGTTGGTGCGCGGCATCGTTCTTGGCCACCAGCAGGACGCCGCTGGTGTGCCGGTCCAGACGGTGGACGATGCCCGGCCGAAGGGGACCGCCGACTCCCGAGAGCGCCGCGAACCGATGCAACAGCGCATTGACCAGGGTGCCGGAGTGGACGCCGGCGCCGGCGTGGACCACCATTCCAGCGGGCTTATCCACGGCCACGAGGTCCTCGTCCTCATAAAGCACCGTTAGGGGGATATCTTCGGGAGCGGCGTGCAACGGCGCCGGCTGAGCGGGCTCCAACTCGATGATTTCGGCGCCGCGAACCACGCGCGAGGGGCGTCCGGGAGCGCCGTCCACAAGCACGCGGCCGCTCTTGATCCATTCCTGAATGCGCGACCGGCTGAAGCGCGGAAGCCGCTCGTGCAGCATCTGGTCCAGCCGCTTGCCGGCGTCGCTCGATTCCGCCGACAAGCGCATCGCGTTCCCGGCTCACCGCCCGGCCGGCGCGACGGCTTCCGGGCTTTTGGCGCTTTGGGCCGGGGGCTTCTCGGGCAGGGCGTTGCGGCGGTCGTAAAACTGCCAGCGGCAATACCGGCAGTGGAACAGCGCGCCGCCGCATATCCGCTCCAGCAGGTTCAGAGGACTCCTGCTCAGGGGATCGATATGGTCGCGCACCCTGAGTTTGGTGATCCGCAACGTCCCACACTTGGGGCATCGGGCGTGCTTGCCCAGATGGTAGCGGTAACGGCGGGGAACGGAGGAGATATCCTTGCATGCGCTGCACTCGTAAATCGCCATGTAGGCGAAGCGCTCCACGAAGCTGCGGTGAATCCGCTCCAGGCGTCCTCCACATCGGGTGCACATGCGCATAAAAACTGGTTATACCTCAATTTGCGCAACCGGCACAAGCCGCGCCACAATAATAGATCAGCCCCCCCTCCTTAGAATCGCTATGCTGGACCGGATCACCGTACATGGCGCGCGCCAGCACAACCTGAAGAACATCAACGTCGAAATTCCGCGCAACAGCTTCACGGTGATCACCGGACTGAGCGGCTCGGGCAAGTCGTCGCTGGCGTTCGATACCATCTACGCCGAGGGTCAACGGCGGTACGTGGAGACGCTTTCGACGTACGCCCGGCAGTTCCTGGATCAAATGGAACGGCCCGACGTGGACTCGATCGACGGGCTCAGCCCGGCCATCTCGATCGAGCAGAAGACCACCAGCCGGAGCCCGCGGTCCACGGTGGGAACCATCACCGAAATCTACGATTACCTGCGGGTGCTGTACGCCTCGATCGGTGTGCCGCACTGCCCGGTGTGCGGCCATGAGATCTCGCGCCAGACCACCGAACAGATTCTGAAGCACGTGCTGGCGCTGAAGCCGGAAGACCGCATTATGGTGATGGCCCCGGTGGTGCGCGGGCGCAAGGGCGAGTATAAGAAGGACATCGAGCAACTGGCGCGCCAGGGCTTTGTGAGGGCGCGCGTCGACGGCGTGCTGCGGTCGCTCGACGAAGACATCGCGCTCGACAGGAGAAAGAACCACACCATTGAAGTGGTCGTGGACCGCCTGCTGGTGAGGACCGGGATCGAAAAGCGGCTGGAAGCTTCCATCGAGACGGCCACCAAGCTGGCGGGAGGTCTGGTGCTGATCGCGGTGGTGAACGGCGGCGAGCGCCTGTACTCCCAGAAACTGGCGTGCACCGAGTGCGGCGCGAGCATTCCGCAACTGGAGCCGCGCTCGTTTTCCTTCAACAGCCCTTACGGCGCCTGCGAAGAGTGCCACGGCCTGGGCAGCCAGTGGGCGTTCGACTCCGCCAAGGTTGTGGCCGACCCCTCCAAACCGCTGCCCGAGGGCCTTGGTCCCGCGGCGGCCTCCGCGCAAATGGCGCACCGCCTCCGGGGGATCGCCAAGCAGCACCGCATCAACCTGGCCAAGCCTTTCGAGGACTTGCCGAAGAAGGCGCAAGGCTTGCTGCTCGACGCCGCCGTCCGGCAATTGGACGACAGCTATCGGGAGGCTCCCGAAACCTACCGTGAGTGGCTGGAGGAATACATGTCGCCGGCCGTATGCCCGGCCTGCCACGGCATGCGTCTGAGGCCGGCCAGCCTGGCGGTGCGCGTCAAAAACTTTTCGATCGCGGAGTTTACGGCGCTGTCCATTGGGCACGCGCTGATCGCGGCGCGGAACTGGGAATTCAACGAGCGCGAAACGCAGATTGCAGGGCGGGTCCTCGATGAGATCCGGCGCCGCCTGGAGTTTCTCTCGGCGGTGGGTTTGGACTATCTGAGCCTGGAGCGTTCGGCCGCCAGTCTTTCGGGCGGGGAAGCGCAACGCGTGCGCCTGGCGACGCAGATCGGCTCCAAACTGCGGGGCGTGCTGTACGTGCTGGACGAGCCTTCCATCGGGCTGCATCCGCGGGACAACGGGAGGCTGCTCGAAACGCTGGCCCGGCTGCGCGACATGGGAAACACGGTGCTGGTGGTGGAGCACGATGCGGAAACCATCGAGCGCGCGGATTACGTGGTGGACCTGGGACCGGGCGCCGGCCGCCTGGGCGGCGAGGTGGTGGCCGTGGGAAATCCGGCGGCCATCGCGGCCAATCCGGCGTCCCTCACCGGCCGCTATCTTTCCGGCGCGCTCAAAATTCCCGTGCCGGCCGAGCGCCGGCCGGCTGGGGACAAGAAGCTGGTGGTGCGCGGCGCCCGCCAGCACAACCTGAAGAACATCGACGTGGAGATTCCGCTCGGCCTGCTCACGGTGGTGACGGGCGTGTCGGGGAGCGGAAAGTCCACGCTGATCAACGAGACTCTTTACCGCTCGCTGGCGCGGGAAATCTACGGTTCGCACGACGAGCCGGGGGCTCACGACTCCATTGAGGGCATCGAGAATATCGACAAGGTGATCCGCATCGACCAGGGCGCCATCGGGCGCACGCCGCGTTCCAATCCGGCCACCTACACGGGACTCTTCACGCCCATACGCGACCTGTACGCCATGCTGCCGGAATCGCGCGAACGCGGTTACAAGCCGGGGCGGTTCAGCTTCAACGTGAAGGGCGGCCGTTGCGAGGCGTGCCAGGGAGACGGGCTCAAGCGCATTGAGATGAATTTCCTGCCGGACGTGTACGTCACGTGCGACGTCTGCCGGGGGCGCCGGTACAATCGCGAAACCCTGCAGGTGAAGTTCAAGGGGAAATCCATCGCGGATATGCTGGAGGCCACGGTGGAGGAAGCCCTGGACCTGATGGAGAACCTGCCGCAGATTCGCGCCAAATTGCAGACGCTGTACGACGTAGGCTTGGGCTACGTCCACCTGGGCCAGTCTTCCACCACGCTTTCCGGCGGCGAGGCGCAGCGCATCAAACTGGCCAAGGAGCTGAGCAAGCGGCAGACCGGCCGCACCTTTTATCTGCTGGACGAACCCACCACGGGGCTGCATTTCGCGGATGTCGGCAAGCTGCTCGACGTGCTGCGGCGGCTGGTGGATTTAGGCAACACCGTGGTGGTGATCGAGCACAATCTGGACGTGATCAAGACCGCGGATTATATTATCGACCTGGGTCCGGACGGCGGCGAGTACGGTGGGCGGGTGGTGGCGTCCGGCACGCCCGAGCAGGTGGTGCGGTCCAGGAAGAGTTACACGGCCGAGGCTTTGCGCAAGGCGCTGGGCCGGGAGAAGACGGCATGAGCAAGTACGCCAAGGGTCCGATGGATTTCGCGCTCCTTAAGACCGTAAGTCTCGCGGAGCGCGGCGGCAAGGTGAAGATCGCCGATTTCGCATCGCCTTACCGGAAAGGCTCGGGCGTCAACGGCTGGCTCGATTCGCTGCCGCACATTCTGGCGGGCGATTCGTTCCGGGCGCTGGTAGAGGCGCTGGCGGCGGCGCGCGACAAGCGCCGGGCGATTATTTGGGGGCTGGGCGGCCACGTGATCAAGTGCGGCCTGGCGCCGGTGCTGGCGGACCTGATGCGCCGCGGCTACGCCACAGCCTTCGCGCTCAATGGAGCGGCGGCCATCCACGATTTTGAAATCGCCCTGGCCGGCCACACCAGCGAAGATGTGGAAGCCGTGCTACCCGACGGCCGCTTCGGCGCGGCCGAGGAGACCGGGCGCGAGATGAACCGCGCCATTGAGGAGGCCTATGCCGAGGGACTGGGGATGGGCGAGGCGCTGGGCAGGCGCCTGGCTGCCGCGCCGCACGGCGACTTCAGTTTGCTGGTCCAGGCGTACCGGCAAGCCGTGCCCGTGACGGTTCACGTGGCGGTGGGTACGGATACGCCGCACATGCATCCAACCGCGAATGGCGCGGCCATGGGAAGCGCGTCGCACCGCGATTTCCGCCTGCTCTGCGCTTATGTCGCGGACCTGAACGAGGGCGGCGCGTATCTGAACGTCGGCTCCGCCGTGCTGCTGCCGGAGGTATTTCTGAAGACCGTTTCGGCGGTGCGCAACCTGGGGCATCCCCTGGCGAACTTCACCACCGCCAATTTCGATTTCCTGCAGCACTACCGCCCGCGCGTGAACGTGGTGGAACGCCCGCACGCCCATTCGGGAGGCGCCGGGTACGCCATCACGGGGCATCATGAGCTGACCATTCCGCTGCTGGCAGCCGCGCTGATCGAGAGAGAGGCATGACGGAGGACCAGCCGCAATCGGCTTCGGGACCGGCGGATGCGCCGGCGGGACCGCTCTCTGACGTTCGCGGCTCGGCTTCGGATGCGGAGTCGGGTTCCGAGCCGCGAACGTCAGAGAGCGGTTTCCCCCACCCCGACCCATACCCGTTCTGGACCTACGGCGACGTGTTTCTCTTCTGCGGCCTCGCGCTCCCTGCCATGCTGCTGTCCTGGGCCATAGTCAAGGCGGCTTTCGCGGCGCTGCGGATCCGCG
>Ga0182014_10006713_pt1 | contig 12250 bp, 8 predicted proteins | sample 612S2DmetaG_FD_120489 | JGI IMG/M metagenome (GOLD analysis project Ga0182014, IMG submission 120489) | Permafrost microbial communities from Stordalen Mire, Sweden - 612S2D metaG | ecosystem: Environmental > Terrestrial > Soil > Wetlands > Permafrost | place: Sweden: Stordalen | collected... | reverse complement strand
CGGTCATTGACCCTGCCGACCAGGGTGGCATGCCCAGGGGCCTCCTGCCGCCCCAGCGGACGCCTGCGCTGGATCGCCTCGACCAGGTACGTCGACTCGCCGTCGCTAATCTTGCCCTCGGCCCAGTCCTTCCAGACCAGCCTGCTGGCCTCATCGAGGTGGTTTACGTCGGAGCAACGGTTAATGATCTCCTGAAGAGCGAGCCCGCCTGGCCCAAGTGTCCGGTCTTCGGCCTGATCTGCCAACTCTGCGGAAACGCTCATGAGCGTGCGCTCCGCGCTGCCTTGCGGATCGCAGCCAACGCCCTGGCGCGGACGCGAAAGTTCCCCAAGGGCCGATCGTTCGCGTCGAATACTTTGAATTGTCTCCGGTCAGTCTGGACATATCGACCAAGCCGTTCGCGGCCGAGATAGACCGAGTGCTCTACGAGTTCGAATTCGGGCTGCGCCACCCCGATTGAGCCGGACACCGAGACAATGCGTTGAGACAAACATCGAGATACATAGCGACCTTCGCTTGTCTCAGTAACCGCTAAGCCTTTGATTTGTTTGGAACCAGCTAGCCCTGCCGGGCCCACCACGCTTCGCCTTGGGCTACGCGTGGCGCAGCCGTGCGGAGACCATCGGGACGGAGCGTGTCCGGCGAGCGTGACAGCGCCGCCGTCGACAGCCCATTTGACCGGCAGCATGCCTTCTCCCTATATTCACCATCCTCACCTTCCTGCCGGATGAAATGCGAGATGGCGACCAGGCCGACGACAACTTCCGCCGCATCCGCCGCGCCGACATCCTCTTCCGCGATTGCACCCCGTAGCGCCGGAAATTCGTCCCGCTCCGTCGCCGGCCTGTTCCTGGTGTTGATCATCCTGAATGTCGCAGCCTGGGCCTGGGCGCTGGCGGTCTGCCAGGGGCGACCGGCACTGCTGGGGACGGCGCTGCTGGCCTGGGTGTTCGGACTGCGCCACGCGGTCGACGCCGATCACATCGCGGCGATCGACAACACCGTGCGCAAGTTGATGCAGCAGGGCGAACGGCCGGTGACGACGGGCCTGTTCTTTTCACTCGGCCACTCGACCGTGGTGTTCGTCGCCGTCGCGCTGCTTGCCGCGACCACCGCCGCGCTGAAGGACGATCTCGCCACCATCAGGAGTTACGGCGGCGTCATCGGCGTTTCGGTTTCCGCGATCTTCCTGCTGCTGATCGCGGTGCTGAATCTGTTCATCCTTCGCTCGGTATGGCGTTCGTTCCAAAGCGCGCGCAATGGCGTTCCGGATGACGATAGTGCCGGCGAGATACATGCCGGCGGCGTCATCGGCAGGCTGTTTCGCCCGTTGTTCCGTGTCGTGAACAAGAGCTGGCACATGTATCCGGTCGGCCTGTTGTTCGGCCTCGGCTTCGATACCGCGACCGAGATCGGACTCCTGAGCATCGCGGCGTCCGAGGCCGCCAACGGCCTGTCGCCCTGGCACGCGCTGGTGTTCCCCGCGCTGTTCACCGCCAGCATGGCGCTGGTCGACACCGCCGACAGCGCCCTGATGGTCGGCGCCTATGGCTGGGCATTCATCAACCCGATCCGGAAACTGTGGTACAATCTGACGATTACCGCGGTGTCGGTGGTGGTCGCGCTGTTGATCGGCGGCATCGAGGCGGCCGCGCTGATCTCGGAGAAGTTCGGGCTAAACGGCCGGGTGTGGAACTGGATCAGCGGGATCAACGACGACCTCGCCAATTTCGGCTTCGTCATCGTCGGCATTTTCATCGTCGCCTGGATGGTGTCGGCGGCGCTCTACTGGCTCAATGGCTACGATCGGATCACCATGGCGGCGCCCGCCGAGTAGCGAGCGGCACACAAAGGCAGGGGATGACGACGATCAGTCCTCGCCGGCCGTGTGCTTCCTGCGGATTCGCCGCACGGTCCACCAGATCGCAAAGGCGCAGACCGGCACGAAGGCCGCGGTGACAAGGCTGGGCTCCATCGTCATGCGGCCGCTGTCGTGGGCGGCTTTCACCAGGTAGCCGAGCAGCCCGACGACGTAATAGGTGATGGCCGCAACGGAGAGGCCCTCCACCGTGGTCTGCAACCGCAGTTGCAGCCGCGTCCGTGCATTCATCGATTTCAGCAGTTCCTGGTTCTGCTGCTCCAGTTCGACATCGACCCGGGTGCGCAGCAGGTTGGCGGCGCGCGCCAGCTTCAGCGAAAGACCCGACTGCCTGTTCTCGAGGGTGACGCAGGTGCGCAGCGCCGGCTTCATCCGCCGCGCCAGGAACGAGGTCCAGGTCGGCAGGCCCCCGACCTTGCGCTCGCCGATGGTCTGCAGCCTCTGCTCGACGATCTCCTCATAGGCGCGGCTGGCGCCGAAGCGGAATACGCTCGCGGCCGCACCCGCCTCGACCTCCGCGGCCAACGCCGTCAACTCGTCGAGCAGCTTGTGATTGCTGGCGAGATCGCCGGCCCGACGCATCTGTTCGGTGACCTCGACGAGCCGCCGCTCGGAGGCCGCGATCGACGGCGCGAGGCGTTGCGCTTCCGGCAAGCCAAGCAGCGCCAGCGTGCGATAGGTTTCGACCTCGATCACCCGCTGCACCAGCGCGCCGGCCCGCTCCGCATCCATGCCGCGGTCGACCACCAGAATCCGCACGAAGCCGGACGGTCCCGGCTGGAAATCGGTGGCATAGACTGCAACCCCATCGGAGTTCTCCGCCACCGCAAGGCTGGCGCGGTCGAACAGCCGTTCCGGGGCGGTGCGCGGCGCGTCGTCCGCCAGCAGTTGCAGGTCCACCGCGACCAGCAGCGGGCCGGGCTGCGGAACCAGCCGCATCGGCGCAGCAAGCGACGCCGCATCCGGATGGAACGGGATGCCGCCGGGATCGGCCGGCATTTCCCAGGTGTAGGTGGTGAATTCCGAGTGCTGCTCCCAGCGCAGGATGGTGGTGCCGAACGGCGCGCGGTGATGCTTCTCCGCCGCCGCCGGCGGCGGCAGCCCGCGCGAATGGCAGAATGCCACCAGGTTGGCGCGGTCGGCCTGGGCCCGCGCGCCGGAAGTCTCGAAACCGAAATGCAGAATGCGGGACGGCACCTGCAGCGGCGTGAACGGCCGGGCATGAAGTTCGCCGAGGATGGCAGCGCGCAGCGGATGCGGCGTCAGCTGAGCCGGCTCGTAGTCGCCGATCGGAACCTCGGTGCTCATGACTGTGTCCCGGTTGAAAGAAAGCCTGCGGTCGAAATCACTGCGCGACGTATTTGAGCTGCTTGAAGTTATAATCCGGGTCTACTCCCGGATGCTGTTGTCGGGATCTTCTCCGTCAGCACAACCAGGCCTCCAACCTCACGCGAAGGCAGGCGATGCTGGATCGACTTGTTCTCCTGCCACCCGATCACGTCGAACAGCGACCTGCCGGGCGAGCAACTGCAAAACTCAGTGCGCCAGCGGGTCGGGACGCATCTGGACCTTGAAGACCTTCGGATAGGCTTCCTTGCCGCCCTCGCTGTGGAAGTTGGCGCGCGTGCCCGACGTGGTCCAGACGCCGCGGCCTTTCCAGCCCGCCGACGCGTCGTCGATCCGGCCATCGACGTTCTTGGTGAAGAAGCCAAGCGGATACGGCACCCGCAGGGTGACGAATTCGCCGTTGACCAGCGCCAGCAGCGACTCGCCGCCATTGGCGGAGGCGATCGGCACGTTGGCGCCGAGGCCCAGCGTATTGTAGCGGTCGACCCAGACGTAATAGGCATGGTTGGCGCTGCCCTTGGGATCCAGCCCCTTGAACTGCGGACCGGGCAGCCGGTAGAGCTTCCAGCCCTCCGGGCATTGCTTGCCGTCGGCCGTGGTCGGACCGTTGAGCGGCCCCTTGCACAGCTTGCGGTCGAAGCTCGCCAGCTGTCCGCTGGAGAGCGCCGTCCAGACCACGCCGTCGAGTCCGAGATCGATGCCGCGCGGACCGAAGCTGCCTTCCGGCGGCTGATACACTTCCGCAAGCGCGGTATTGGCGGGATCGGATCCGGGCACCACGCGGACGACATAACCCGGCTGGTCGATCCGCGAGAAGCCGCGGTCCATCGCCTGCCCCCAGATGGAATCGTCCACCGGGCTCGGCATGATCCCGTAGAACGACGCCGCGATCCGCTTGTCCCTGGAGGGATCGAGCGGATCCTTGGCCTCGACATACTCGTCGCGCTTGCCGTTGCCGTTGGTGTCGATGACCAGCGGCGTCCAGCCCTGCGAGGCGACGCCGTCGAGCGTGGTGCGGAATTGTTTGGTGTTGAGCCAGCCGACGATTCCGCCACCAAGTCCAGGCCCGCCGGCGCTCATCCAGAGCGTTTCGCCGGGATCATCCGCGAAATAAAGGTGATGGGTGCTGAAGCAGGTGTTGATCAGATCCCACTTTCCGCTGGCGGGATCGAAGCGCGCCAGCTGGCGCAGCGAGGTCGCCTGCGGCGCCACTTTCGCGGAAGCAAGGCTCGATCCCTGCTTGCAATAATCGGGATTTGCCGGCGGTCGCAGCCGCGCGGTGAACCAGACTTTGCCCTCCTTGTCCATGATCAGATTGTGAATGCTGGTGTGGCCGTCCCAGATCGCCTCGTCACCCCAATAGGCCGACGGCCCGCGCGGCGCATCTTCCGACGACGCGGTCTTGGGATCGAGATAGGGAAGCTTGATGGTCGAGGCGACATTCTTGACCGGGTCGAGCGTCGGCACCAGATCGGTGCTCTCCTCGGGCGAGCCGTAGATCAGGCCGTTGGCATTGACGGTCGGATTGCGCTTGTCGGTCGAGATCGCGTCGTGCTGGTAATGCTTGGGCGAAGCCCAGTCCCACATCGTGTAGACGACGTTGCGTTCGATGCCCTTGGGCCGCTCGGGCTTGTCGAACGGCAATTCGCCCGCCGCGATCTTGTCGGTCCAGTTGGAGAACAGCGAATAGACCTTTTCCGGTCCCATGCTGCCCAGCGCCAGCGCCATGTATTCCATGGCCTGGCCGGCCTGCGTGCGCAGCGCCCACGCCGTGTGCGAAGTGTTGCCGTCCATGAACATCTTCGGCACTTCGCGGATGCCGCGCGATCCCAGCGCATGGCACGACTGGCACATGTTCTTGACCGTATCGACCCACTGCGCCTGGCTCTTCATGGTCTCCGGCATCTTGTTGCCCTTGTCGCCGGTTCCGGGAAATTCGCCGGAAGCGGGAATCTCGAGCATCGAATACCAATACATTCCCGGATAGAGCTGGGCCGCCGCCGCGGCCGAGGGTGCGGGCGCGACCTTGAAATCGAGCAGCTTGCCCGGATGCGCCTCGACCTGCGCGGTGTCCTCGAGGCCATAGCCGCGAACCCAGACCTTGTAGCCGGCCTCGGGCAGATCGGGGATGACGAAGCGACCCAGATCATCCGTCACCACCACCTTGGCATATTTGGTCGGAAAATCGCTGGTCTCCGCGATCACCCAGACGCCGGCTTCCGGCCCCTTGTCGCCAATCACCTGGCCGCCGATGTCGTGCGCCGAGATGTCGATACCTGCCGCCCAAACGGCGCTCGACTGCAGCAAGGCCAGGGCACTGGCTCCGAGCCACACGGCGGCGATCTGCTTCAGCTTCATATTTCCCCCACATCGTCATCGTCGCGCTCTTGACCGCTGGTCGCTGCCTGCACTTCCTCCCGGAAGCGCGCAGCGCCTTCGCCGACCGCAGCGATCTTGTTATTTCCCGATTTGACTCGCATCGAAAAGGAACACTCCACTTCCGGAGTGTCAAGGGCGCCGCATTTTTTGGCGCGGGGCGGAGAACGGGCGGCCGATGCGGCTCAGAGCTCGATCTGGCCGCCGAGTTCGATGACGCGGTTGGGCGGAATCCGGAAGAATTCGGTCGCGGCAAGCGCGTTGCGATGCATCGCCTCGAACAGCTTGATCCTGACCGGGCTCATCCGCGGCGCTGCAGCGGGCACGATCGTCAGCCGGCCGACGAAAAACGAGGTGTCCATCATGTCGAAGCGCAGATCGTCCGAACCGCAGGCTTCGAGCGCCTGCGGGATGTCCGGCTGCTCCATGAAGCCGTAGTGAATGACCACGGAATGAAAGTCGTCCGCCAAATGGGCGACCTGGATGCGCTGATCCGCCGCGATATAGGGCGCGTTCTCGGTCACCACGTGCAGCAACACGATGCGCTGGTGAATGACCTTGTTGTGTTTGAGATTGTGCAGCAGCGGGACCGGCACGACATCGGTCCGGCTGGTCATGTAGACGGCGGTGCCGGCCACGCGCGGCTTGCCGTGAAGCTGCTTGATGAAACCGGCCAGCGGCAACGTATCGCGCTCGAGCGTTTGCAGCATCAATTCGCGGCCGCGCCGCCAGGTCCAGATCAGGAAGAAGATGATGGCGGCGACTACCAGCGGAACGAAGCCGCCCTCGAACACCTTCATCAGATTGGCGGTCACGAACGACAGATCGACGGCGATGAACAGCCCGGCGACCAGAAGGCTCGCCGGCAGGCTCCAGTTCCAGATCTCGCGCATCACCAGGAACATCAGCATCGACGTCAGCAGCATGGTCAGCGAAACCGCAACCCCGAACGCCGCGGCGAGATTGTCGGAGGAGCGAAAGGCCAGCGTCAGCCCCAGCGTCAGCGCCATCAGCACCCAGTTGACGGAGCCGACATAGATCTGTCCGTAGCCCTCCGCCGAGGTCTGCGTGATATGCAGACGCGGACACAGTCCGAGCTGGATCGCCTGCCGCGTCATCGAAAAGGCGCCGCTGATGATCGACTGGCTGGCGATGATCGTGGCCATGGTGGCGAGCAGGACCAGCGGCACCTGGAGCGACGCCGGACACAGCACGAAGAACGGATTGGCGTCGGTCGCGACCGTGCCCGCGACCACCGCGGCGGCCTGCCCCGAATAATTCAGGATCAGCATCGGCAGCACCAGACCGTACCAGGCAAACCGGATCGGCCGCGGCCCGAAATGGCCCATATCGGCATAGAGCGCTTCGGCCCCGGTGGCGCACAGGAACACCGCGCCCAGAACCAGGAAGCCGGTAAAGCCGTGGGTGAACAGATAGGCCAGCCCATAGCGCGGATCGAGTGCCACCAGCACGCCGGGATGGCTCATCACCCCGCCGAGGCCAAGCACGCCGATGGTGATGAACCACACCGTCATGATGGGGCCGAACATCTTTCCGATTCGCGCGCTGCCCTGCGGCTGCAGGGCGAAGATTGCGACCAGAACCGCCACCGAGAGCGGAACCACATAGGGCCCGATCCCCGGCACCGGCAATTTGAGCCCCTCCAGCGCACTGAGCACCGAGATCGCCGGCGTAATCGCCCCGTCGCCATAGAGCAGCGCCGCGCCGAGCACACCGATCGCGATCACGCCGGTGCGATTGCCATGCTTGATGCCGAGCAGCGACATCAACGCCAGAATGCCGCCCTCGCCGTCATTGTCGGCCCGCATCACCACCGCGACGTATTTGATCGAGGTGGTGATCAGCAGCGTCCACACGATCAGCGACAACATGCCGATCGCGACCTCGGGCGTCGCCCCGCCGCCCCAGTCGAGCGCGGTCTTCATGGTGTAGAGCGGACTGGTTCCGATGTCGCCGTAGACGACACCGAGAGCGCCGAGCGCCAGCACGCCGAGACTTCCGCGCGGCGCGGGCGGGCTGCGTTCGTCGGCGATTGCCATCGTGCTCATCGGCGGACCAAGGACCTGGCGCAGCGGTTTCGTCGCGGAGACCCCCAGGACATCGGCTCTCCCCCGCGGATGACTTTCGTAGGCGACAATTGATACTCCTTGCAATCGATTCGGTGGAGCTTGCCACCGGCACGAACCCCGGACGCCTGCAATCGGGCGGCTCGAATCCGATCGCGCCGCCGACAGCCAGGCTGGCCCAGGATCAAGCGCCGCGAAACATGCAATATTCTGCATCAAATGCGGGGGAACGAGGCAATCATTCCCGAGACTGTCATGAACCTGAAACACAAGTACCGCGACTCAACTCCCAGCGGGCTGCTGTGTCCCGCCGGCAGCGAGTGACGACGATACAAGCTGAACGGAGCCCGCTGCCCCCCATCCGGCACCCCGGATTCCTACCGGCCGCGAAATTAACAGCGGCGTTAACGGCTCGCGCTAGGGTTGGATGCCTGAGCGCCACGGCCCCTTGCATGACGGACGATAGCGTCACGGGCCGCAGCGCTTGGCGACCATTCATTCGGCTCCCTCAAACGGCCAGTAGGTATGAAGAGGACATTCGACGAGCGCCGGAAGGCACCCCGCGTGCAATTCGAAAGGCCGCTCGAAGCCAAGATCATGGCGATCGACGGCACCTGGTGCTGCGAGTGTCATTTGATCGACATGTCCGAAAGCGGAGCGCGGATCAGGCTGGAGAGTCCAGCTGCCGGACTGACGGAATTCTTTCTCGTGCTGTCGTCGTTCGGCAAGCCGGTTTATCGCCGCTGCAAGCGGGCATGGGTCGAAGGCGCGCAGATGGGCGTCGGCTTCCAGAAGAGCACGCCAGCTGAACAGACCCTGGTCGAACTGAGGCGCGAAGCCGAGATGGTCTGAGGCCGCCGGCAGCGTCACACCCGGCCCGCCTCGATCGCGCCCTCGAACCTTTCCCCGCCCCGACGACACCAACAGCTGCGGGAATTGCCGCGAGGCTTGCGGAGAGCGTTGTCATGACCGGCCGGATCGGCATCGTGTCGCGGTTGTTGGTCGCTGCATTCCTGATCTGCGCCGGCATGGGCTCGGCGGCGCATGCCGAGAAACGTGTGGCGCTGGTGATCGGCAATTCGACCTATCGCGCCGTGCCCGCGCTGCCAAATGCGGCCGCCGATGCCCGGCTGATGTCGGACACGCTGTTGTCGCTCGGCTTTTTCGTGGTCGGCGGCGGCCCCCGGCTCGACCTCGACAAATCCGGCTTCGACGACGCCCTGCGGGAGTTCGGCAAGGAGCTGAACGGCGCCGACGTCGCGCTGTTCTACTATGCCGGCCACGGCGTGGAGACGCACGGCCTCAATCTGCTGGTGCCGGTCGACGCCCATCCCGCCAACGAAGGCGACGTGTTCGAGCAGACGATCGGGCTCTCCGGCATCCTCGACCAGATCGAGAAATCCGGCACGCGGATCAACCTGCTGCTGCTCGATGCCTGCCGCGACAACCCGTTCCACGATCGGGGCGTGCGGTCGGCGACCGGCGGCCTTGCGCAAATGCAGGCGCCGCCGGGAACCCTGATCTCGTTTGCGACCCAGCCGCGCAGCGTCTCGCTCGACGGCGATGATGGCCACAGCCCCTACACCGCCGCGCTGGCCGCGACCATGCAGCACCCCGGCCTCGGCCTGTTCAAGACCTTCAACGAAGCGGGGCTTGCGGTCGAGAAGGCGACGCATGGCGCGCAATTGCCGTGGGTGTCCTCGTCGCCTATCGCGGGCAGTTTCCATTTCGCCGGCAAGCCAGCGGCGCCCGCGCCGGACTCGCCCACGCCCGGCGCGGCCGTGCAACAGGTGAGGCTGTCGCCGTCGGGCGATACCTCGCGCCACGACCTCGTCACCGACTGCGACCGGCTGGCGGGCATGCCCTATGACACCGGGCATGCGCCCGACCTGCCGGGCGTGGAGTTCGACAAGATCGACGTCGCATCCGCAGGGGCGGCCTGCAACGACGCGGTCGCGCGTTATCGCGATGAGGCGAGATTCACCTTCGAGGCCGGACGCGTTGCGACCGCGCGCAAGGATTTTGCCGAGGCGCGGCGGCTGTACGAACAGGCCGCGGCGAGCGGTTACGCCATGGCGATGAACAATATCGGCGCGCTCTATGAGGGCGGCGAAGGCGTTGCCAGGAATTACGCCGAGGCGGCGCGCTGGTACGGCAACGCCGTGGCACTGGGCGAGCCGATCGCCATGGTCGATCTCGGCTGGCTGTATGAGACCGGCCATGGCGTGGCCAAGGATCTGGCGGAGGCGCGGCGGCTCTACGAGACCGCCGTCAAGGCGGGCGTGCCGGCGGCCATGAACAATCTGGCCCGGCTCTATCTGTACGGCAACGGCGTCCCGCGCGATTACGCCAGGGCGCTGAGCCTGTTCGAACAAGGCACCGCGCTGGGCGACCCCTCCACCATGAACGGGCTCGGAGTGATGTACAGTGATGGCGACGGCGTCCGCCGCGACGTCAGGGTGGCGCGGGCGTGGTTTGAGAAGGCGGCGGCGCTCGGCGATCCCGAGGCACAGCAGAATTTGCGCGGGATGCGGCGGTGAAGCGGGCGATATTTGCGACCGCCTGCCGGCGGGTATAATCTTCGAAGGCTCGCGTCGGCGAGGAACCGCAGGGAGTTTCCTCATGCGCGTCTCCGCTTGGTTGGTCGTACTGTTGCTCGGTCTCGCCTCACCCGCCAGCGCCGGCGACGACGTCGCCGCCGCACAGGCCGTCATCAGCGCGCAGGCCGAAGCCTTCAGCCACGACGACGCGGCATCCGCCTATTCCTACGCGGCGCCGGCGATCCACGGCCTGTTCCCGCAAGCCGAAGTCTTCATGTCGATGGTCCAGAACAGCTACGCCCCGGTCTATCGCCACCGGGGTTTCGAGTTTGGCGAGGCGCGGGTGGAAGGCGGCTGGATCGCCCAGCGCGTCCACATCGTCGACGCCGATGGCGAGGCTTGGGAAGCGCTGTATACGCTGGAGCAACAAAGCGACGGCAGCTTCAAGATCACCGGCTGCTCGCTGCTGAAGGCGGGTCAGGGCGTGTGAGGCGTCACGCCAGCGCCAGCCGCGAGCGCGCCCGGATCAACAGCGCCACCATGATGGTGATGTTGAGCGCGTTCCAGCCGAGCCCGTTGATGAAGGCCGCGGCGTAGGAGCCGGTCGCGTCGAAGATCACACCGGAGACCCAGCCGCCGAACGACATGCCGACCACCGAGGCCAGGATCACGATGCCGACGCGGGTCGCGGCCTCGCGCGCCGGCATCGATTCGCGCACGATGATGGCGTAGCTCGGCACGATGCCGCCCTGGAACAGCCCGAACATCGCGGAGATGACGTAGAGCGAGGCGAGGCTGTCGAAGAATAGATAGAACAACAGCGCAAAGCCCTGCGCCACCGAACCGATCAGCAGGGTCGGAATGCCGCCGATCCTGTCGGCGAGATAGCCTGACCCGATCCGGCTGACGATGCCGAACCCCATCATAAGCGACAGCATCTCGGCGCCGTGCACCGGGCCGTAGCCGAGATCGCCGCAATACGCGACGATGTGGACCTGCGGCATCGCCATCGCCACGCAGCAGGCAATACTGGCGACGCACAACAAAGCCGTCAGCGTATTGGTCGAGAGCGCCAGATCGATCCGCGGCGGCGGCGCGTTGGCGTGGTCGCGGACCTTGGCGCCGCCGATCTGGGCGCGCAGCACCATCAAGAGCAGCGTCATCGCCAGCGCTGAGAAAATGCCGAGCGCGATGTGGGTGGCGCGCCAGCCGGCGGATTGAATGCCCCAGGTGATCAGCGGCGGCCAGATCGTGCCGGCGACATAGTTGCCGCTGGCGACGATGGTCACCGCGAGCCCGCGGTAGCGTTCGAACCAGTGCGAGACTTCCGCCATCAGGGGCGCGAAGGTCGCCGAGGTCCCCAGCCCGATCAGGAAATACACGGCGATGAATTGCCACAGCGTGGTGGAAAGTCCGGCCAGCACGTAGGCCCCGCCGAGGAAGGCGATGCTCAGCGCCATCGCCGCGACGATGCCGAAGCGGTCGGTGATCTTGCCGGTGGCGACGCCGCCGAGGCCAAATCCCAGCATGGTGAGCGTGAAGGCCAGCGATGCGTCGCCGCGCGTGGCGCCGAATTCGGCCTGTACCACCGGCAGCACGACCACCACAGACCACATGCCGACGGACCCGATCGATCCGATCGCCAGCGCCAGCGCCAGCCGCACCCATGCCAGACGGGAGTCCGGGGTGAAATGGTGCGAATCTCTGACGTCGGAGGGGGCGTGCACGGGGCGCAACTTCGACGCAGGGGTCGGTGCGGTCAAGCAACATTGCCGCGATAATAGGCATGCAGGGTGCAGCGCAACAAAGCCGCAACCCGTCATTCCGGGGCAATCGGGTCGAGATTCCGGGTTCACCGCAGCCCGGCGCCCCGGAATGACGATGCGGGTCCCCTCGTTAACCCTTTCCTAACCATAAACCGGGCAAAAATTGCCCAGTGCAGAAGTTGAGTATCGTCAGCCGCGTAGAACGGGGGAGTACCCTGTGGACGCCAGTGCGGTGCCTCACTTTCGAAACGGTGG
>Ga0182014_10006712_pt1 | contig 12253 bp, 12 predicted proteins | sample 612S2DmetaG_FD_120489 | JGI IMG/M metagenome (GOLD analysis project Ga0182014, IMG submission 120489) | Permafrost microbial communities from Stordalen Mire, Sweden - 612S2D metaG | ecosystem: Environmental > Terrestrial > Soil > Wetlands > Permafrost | place: Sweden: Stordalen | collected... | reverse complement strand
GAACGGCCAGCATCCGCATATGTTCCAAGGCTTTATGATCTAACGTCCGTCCATCTGTTTTTGCCATGCTGGCGACTATACTGCTTTCCAATTGTGTAGTCTAACTAAATGACTCCGTAATAAATTGGAGGTTGGGAAACCAGCCGTCCAGCAACCGGACGAAGGCCGCCTGTTGCCCGGCTGGGCACCAAGCCTCCATCCGGTCGAACAGCACCACGCCGGGCTGTCGCAGCGGATCGGTTTCCCCAAGACGGGCGGCGGCATCGAACGTATGGCGCGCGATGTCGAGCGCCACCATCGCCGGAACCTGACGCGCCCGAGGGGTGGACTTCCACTGGACCTCTAGCTCGCCTCGCCCCAGGCTTTGCGCTACGTCCCAGCCGAGCCAGCCGCTCAAGCCATCCTTCAGCCGGTCCAGCACCCTCCGGGCGCGCCCGGCCCGATATTGGCTCTTGTGGTGCAGCCGTTTCAGGAACGCGACTGGGTCCGTGACGCTTGACTCCGTTCCGAACAGGCCCGCACATCGTCTGAACCGCTGATCGGGGTGCAGGCCAAAACCGTCCGCCCCCAATTTGATGGAGCGTCCATAACCCAGCAGCAATCGCCCCGTTTGGGACCGGCCAGACTCCAGCCCTCCTTGCCGAACGCCCGGTACCTGGCAGCGCAGCGCCTGACGTGCCAGCGGTTCCCATCTTCCTCCGACCAGGAAGCGCCAGCCCTGATGATGCCGCGAGTGACTGTGAGGCAGGCGCTCCTGCGGCGCGTGCCGGATCAAGACGAATTCCACCCGCACCGGCCGATGCGTGTCCGCCGCGAGCAGGGGCAGCGCCCATCCCGCCAGCCGGGACATCTGCCACCGGCCCAGGCTGACGAGCGCCAAACAACGCAACCGCGCCGTCGAAGCCGCTCCCGCGCTCAGCAGCGTCCAGCGACGAATCTGTTGCGGGCCGTCGGAAAACACCTGCTCAACCGCCGCCAAGTGGCGGACGTTCTCCGCCAGTAATCGCTCAAGGTACATCTAAACCGCATAACCCTAGCAGCCCAGGCCGCAACCGGGAGCGAAAACGAGGCAACCCCCTTTCCGATGGGAGCATTGACGCTCTACTCGACGTTTTGTTTGATCGGGAGAAAGAGCCGCGATCAGGCAGCCCGAAGCCGGCGGCGGCCAACCAGGCACAACCCGATCGCGCCGCAAACAAGCAGCACCAGCGTGGATGGTTCCGGCACGACCGCAGGCTGAACCGTAAAGGTAAAACTGGCGCCAGACTCGATTCCGCCTGCATAGGCGACCGAAAGCCCCGAATTCGCGGCGGCGGCCAACTGCGCCGGTGAGAACGCGGCCTGATAGCTGAACCCCGATAGCGTGCTACCCGCCGTAATGGCGTTCGCAGGCGAGCTGGCCACAAACTGAATGGAATTGGCATCGACGGCGGCCGTCCATCCAGCCGGCGCCGCAGCGCTTGTTGGAACCCCAGGCAAATAAAAGGCCCCGGGAATCCAGGCATACCAAACACTCCTGACCGGGGAGATGGAGCTCGCGGCATCGCTAAACGACAGATTGTAAGTGTATGGGCCGCTGCCGGAGCCGCTAACCGTGCCGCTGACGATCAGGCCCTGCGCGTGGACGGAATTGGCCGTCCCAGCCACCAGCATCAAGCCGAGAAGAATTCTCCCAGCGGCGGTGGTGATGTCCGTCGATCGGATCAAGTTATACTGCGATGCTTTATTCATGACCTTTCCCATAGTGCTGCTAAGTTTGGTTTTGGCGATAATGGTCTGCTGTCGTTAATAAGATGCAGCAGTAGCCAAAAGGTTCCCCACAAAGCGCATTTTTGCAACCTTCGTTGACCCCCGCTCCGCCGCGAACCCGGTTAGCTTCTAATCAGTGGCAAGGGCAGAGGCTACCGCGCGCAAACACATTCAACTCCGGGCCGTTGACAAAGGCATTGGCAAACGAATGGCCTTCGCCAAAGCACGTCACCTCGCGCCCCGTTGCGAGGTCCAGAATGTAGAGGTACATGCTCCGCTTGTAAGCGTCTGTCTTGTTCTTGGTGTCGTCCGCTCTTCAATCGTCTTCAGTGGGCTACCCCTGGATTCACGGGAAGTATAGCCACAGGTGCCCCAAGTTATCGTCCTTGTCTAGGATGAACTCTCTCTTCATTTTCCCGTTCAAGTCTTTCGTTCGCGCGCTGGAGTTCATCCAGCACCCAGCTTTGCGAATTGGCGGCTGGAACGTTGAGAGAGCTTTCCTGACTCGACAGGTCAAAGTTCCACAGGGCCGCCAGGGGCACGCCGGTGGACTCAAACGCGGCGATCATCTCCAGGATGTGCTTCCTGGCCGCTTCAGGGCCACCGTCTTTCTGGGAATCGGGTGCCCCGAATTCGCCCACAAAAAGGGCCTTGCCGCCGAGCCGCGCTGCATCCATGCAATACCGCATCGTTTGCGCATAAGGCGTGTCCTTTGCGTTGAACCGTTCCTTATCGAACGGATAGAGGTGAACGGAAATCAGGTCACAGGGCGAAGGCGTTACCTCCAGGAGGTTCCGCTCGAATTCTTCCGGCGAATCCTGTACCCACGTCTTCTCGCGCCGAAGGTGCTCCGCTGCGCGACGCGGCAGGCTATGGCCGGTGGTAATTGGGCGTGTTGAGTCGAGCGCACGAACTGCCCTGCCGAGTTCCGCGCACGCCGTCACGACCATCTCATGCGTCAGATCATCTTCCGCACTGCGCGAAGCAGCCGTTCCGAGATCGAGCTGCACCGGCGGTCGGTGCTCCGCGGCGTTGGGCAAGTCAGCCCCAAGACTGTATTCATTTCCCAATTCCCAGGCCCAAATCGTCCGTTCATGCAGATAACGGCCGACCACTTCATTCACATACTGCCGCATGAAGGCGATCGTCTTGCTCTTCGGGTTCCCCCACTGGTTTCTCGATTCTCCCACCACGTCTGGGATGCACCCATCATACCAGAACAAGCTCGGGATCAGGCCTATATTGCGCTTTCGCGCTTCCCTGACGAACCGGTCCATCCGGCGAAAATATTCCTCCTTGTTATTCCGGTAGAGGTTCCAATCTTTTGGCCAGAACCCGCAGCAGGCAAAGCGTATGAACGGGATCTTATGTTTCGCCAGCATTGCCAGGCCGGCAAATGAGGATACATCGTCGCCATGCTCAATCAGCCGGTTAAAAGCGCTGAAGTAATTGATCCCGATACCGCGCCACGCGTTGCCGTCCTTGAGAATTGCCCCATTCGTGCCCACCACCATTGCGGCCTCCTGCGAAGCGAGCGGCCTCACCAAAGTCGCCTGCCCGACCGGGCGTTCCTGTCCCAACGCCACGATCACGCCAATCACCCCAAAGCAGAGCAGGATCAACCAGGACTGTCGTCCACGTTTCATGGCGCCACCGTGTCACAACACTATCCCCAATGCAATTCTGAGACCCTTGGGATGCGCGCGTTACTTCGCAGGCGTGGCAGGCGGGTTGTTCCGGAGCGCGGGCGGGAGGGGCGAAAACGCCTTCAGCGTCAGGCCATCGACGTTCGCGCTGCCGGCATAGACGTCGAAAGTGAAGTATTGCGCGACTTTGTCAAACGCGGGCAACAGCGAGAAGTCCATCCAACCATTAAGATTCTTCTCCAGCCCGGTTACTCCCGGCAGGCCGGGGAAGACACCGGGCCCGATGCCGTTGGTGGAAGCGCCTGGGTCATTCTTCACCACCTCGAACGCCACACGCATGTTTTCCACCTCGTTTTCATACCCGAACAGGCCCGTGCCCATGCCGCCGACGTTCTGCGCCGCCTCCAGCAGGCCGGGCTTTTCCCGCAGTGTCTTCGCCTGGCTCTCACTGCTGCGCAGGTATTCTTCGAGCAGGGCGGTGTCGGTGGATATCGCGACATAACTGCCGCTGGCCGCGCAATTCAGCGCGCGTGGTAATTTGGGCTGGGAAGGGCCCGTCAGTGAGAAGGGCATTGGAGGCACCGGCACGGAGAATATCTTGCGGCCCAGGAACTCCCGTTCCGCCGGCGCGTCGGCCTGCGGGAAGATCACGAAGAGACGCTTCAGTGCGACGGCCAATTGCTCTGGGTTCGGCGAGCCCAGCAGGAAGAGATAGGGCGGCGACTCCAGCTCCGCCGGCGTGTTGCCGCGCGGGGCCTTTTCATAGCTGACGATATCGTCGCCAAGGTTCGCCAGCAGGGACTTCTTGAGATCGAAGCCGGGGTCACTCAGTTTGGCCCGGGCATTGGCCGTGTCGAGAATCCAGTTCACCGTGCTCAGAGTCTGCGGGGAAATGTCGTTGAGCATCTTCTCGATCGTCGCCCAGGCCTTGAGACCATCCATGCGCCAGCGGAAGAACTGCACGGTATCGGCGGGGACGAACGGCGGCGGGCTGGCCTCTTTCGCCGCGCCTGCCAGGATTTGGAAGAGCCCCTGGCGGGTGGCTTCCGGCACGCCGAGACAGAGTTGGAACCGCGAGCCTTCATTAGAGTCCTGCAGGCTGAAGGCGAGTGCTTTGCAACCCGCCAATCCAGTCGCGCTGAGGACCTTGTCCAGCTTGAGCGGCTCAAGCGGGTCATCGGGCTCGGGCGCTTTGTTCTCGGCTGATTTGCGGCCCAGTGCATCAATGAAGGCTTTCACGTTCACCCAGCCGTAAAAAGGCGCGTCCCGAAAGAGTGCCTGATGGCTTGCCTGATAGGCGGCCAGCTCGCCCACCGTTGGGAGCGCGCCGCCAGTTAGCCGAATAACAACTTTCTCCACCCCTTTCACCGAGTTGCCAACCACCAGCAGCGAGTCCACCTGCCCAATCACCAATTCCTTGCTCGCCGTCAGCAGCACCGTGAGCATGTCCAGCAGCATGTCCGACTTGCGGCTTGGAGGAGTCGGCGCTTGCTGGATGTCGGGTCCGTTGGAAACTTGCGCGAATACGGATGGATGCCAAAGGAACTTGCTCAAGCTCTTGGGCACGTCGTTGGTCGTGACGGGAAAGACGGAGAACTCAAGGCTGCGGAAGGTCTCCGTCTTCACGGTCTTGCCGGCGCCGACCCATTGCTTGCGGAAGTCGGCGAGATTGGTTTTAAGCAGACCTGCCTTGTCTCGGGCATCGAGCAGCAACAGGAAACCAAGCGGCTGGTCGTCGTTGCCCTGCCAGGCGTCTTTCGTCACGGCGAACGTCAGTTGGCCTTGCGCCAGGTTGGCATAGGTGTCGAAGCTCACGTTCAGGTCGCGCGCGATGGGCTTGACGACTTCCTCCTGCCAGCGCGACTCGAACTTATCCTTGAGCGGCTTCATGGCCGGATCGTTCCAGAACTGGCTCTTGGGCGACTTTTGCCAGATCGCCCTGAGCTTGGCGAAGTCCGGCGCCGTCACCATGATTAGGGTGTCCTCGGGCAGCAATTGTTCAGGTGGAGGAACACCCGCCCCCGCGGCGAGGGAGAGGGAGAACAGCGACGCGAGCAAAAGGCCAAATGAGCTCAGACCCGAAACCCGAAGGCCGAAGGCCGAAAGAAGCCCGATTGCCGAAATCCGGACCGGCCGCACCCCGGCACTTAAACGCCACCATTGCGGGTGCTGAGCTTGGCAGGCAAGAGCCTGCTGGGTGATTCTGTCCCTGTTTCTGAGGGGCGACAGGTTGCTTCGGGCTTCGGGCTTCGAATTCCCTTCGGGTTTCGGGTCTCGGCCTTCGGTTTTGCAAGGCTGATTCCAACGAAAGCACCGACAAAGCAGGATTTGGAGTTGGCTCACCAGATTATGAGCCTTTTGTCCTACAGGACCTGGCTCCCAGCTCGGCGGCGGGTTGTCGAGGTTCATCAATGGCACTTACTCTTCCACCCGGGTTTGCCGTGTGCGGCTCGGAGGTTCGAGATAGCGATAAGGAGTGCCGGGGTTGTCGAGGGAATAAGCAAACGCATCACGATGATCGAGGAAGAACTTGACGTATTCGACCGGGATGGCAAAGCCCAGCCCCTCACCGGAGGTGACTTTCATATTGGTCACGCCGATCACTTCGCCGCTCAGGTTGAAGAGCGGTCCGCCGCTGTTGCCGGGATTGATCTGCGCCGTAGTTTGCAAATACAGTAACCCCCCCATCTCGCGCGTCTTGGTGCTGAGAATGCCCTCGGTAACCGTACGTTCCAGCCCTAGCGGACTGCCGATCGCGAACACACTCTCACCAACCGACAACACCTCCGCGCTGCCCAACGCAACACTCTTGAACCTGGCAGCGTCTCGATCCTCGACCTTCAGCAAAGCCAGGTCGGCAAACTTGTTCAAGGCGATGATCCGAACCTGCTTGTAGGTCTTGCGATCAAGCTGGCCATCCTTCTGGTGATAGACCTCAACCGAAATCTGGGTTTCGCTCTCAATTACGTGGAAGTTGGTGATGAGGAACCCGTCCTCGTTGAGGAAGAACCCGGAGCCCAGTCCGCTGGGCGTGCGGACCTGAACCACGGCCTCCCCGATCTCATTCACCAACTCCCGCACGGAGCGGAGGGAAGCGGCCTTGTTGGGCGCCAGGTAAAAGCCGGGCTTGGATTGGGCAGCCTCCGTGGGGGCGCTGGCGGCAATGGCTTTTTGTCCGCGTGGCGGCTTGGCGGCGGGCGGCGGCGGGGTGTCCCCCTTAACGACCTTCACGATCTGGCTGCGCGGGATAACCAGCACCGTATAGCCAACGTCTACGGCGATCTGGTCAGGTTTCTCCGCAAGGACATTGCCGACAATCGCAGCCTTGTCTTTCAACTGGATGGTGTCCGCCCACGCCGAAGCAAGGCCGCACGCCAACACAGCAGAAAGCAAAAGACGCGGTCTTAACATTCCCAGACACTACTCATGCCCGCAGGCTTTGACAAGCGAGCCGACAGCGGATTCAAGAATAGAGGTGAAGACAGCTCGTGCTTGGGGCTAGCTGTCATCGGAGCTTCAATCCAGCGGAGCAGAATAGCTGCGCCAGGCCTTCATGGACTCGGCGAGGTTGTCGCGCACATCTCCCGGGATGCCGTAGCACTGCAAACCAATTGGGCCGGCGTAGCCAAGCTGGCGCAGCGTCTTCAGGAAAGCCAGCATATCAAACGAGCCGCGACCCAGGGGCTGGATGTAGTGCTCCCAGCCGGGTTTCTCGTCAAACTCGTCTGCGCCACTGATCGAGACCGCCCAGAGCCGCGGCATCGCCTTAGCCAGGAGCGGCTTGTAATTGCGGTCTTTGCTCACGCGCAGCCAATGGCAGAGGTTGAACATCACGCCGACGTTCTTGCGGTCCACCTTGTCCGCCACGCGGACCGCGTCTTCGATCCGTTCCATCCACATATAGCTATGTGGATACAGCAGTATCTGGGCGCCCGAATCGCTAGCTAGGGCGGCCATCTCGCGGATGATCTCTACTGCCCGCTCGTCGCCGGCGGGGTCGGAGGGCTTCAGCCCATTCATCAGCAACAGAAACTGCACTCCGCGCCCTTTGAGCAGCGGCATGACCTCCTTGAACCTCGGATCGTAAGCTTGTTTGCCAGGTGTAATGTCCACCGTCATGGTGATCTGGAACAGCTTGAGGCCGGCTGCGTCCAGCGTCTTTAGCCGTTCCGGGATGTTGTCCAGCCACAAGTGGCCGACTCCGTCGTAGCCGAGTTCCTTGAGCAGCGCGGCTTGTTGCTCCAGGTTGCGCTTCTTTGCGTCGTGCGTGTCGATGCAGAAGGCGAAGAAGGCATTCGTCTTCGAGCTCGAAGGTTCGGCCGCGGTTGCCGGCGTCAGCAGGGTGGCACCCAGCAGCAAGGTAAAGGCTAACATTTTAGTTCTCATATCGTTCACTTGTAACAAGCCATCTATTAGCATGTCCATGCCCGCTCGCGCTCTTTGGTGCGGGCCAGCGCCTCGGTCGCGATCTTGACGTCCTCGGCGATCTCGTAATCGAACATGCCCGCCAGCACAAAGTCCGCGCCGTGGAGGAAGGAATAGCGGAAGGCAGTCTGGGGCTGGATGGCGCCCGCCGCCATGGTCTTGAAGGCAATCCACGGCTTGTTTACCGTCTTCATGAGCGCGGCGGTCTCCTCCGGGTTGCTGCACCAGTAGCCGGGGAATTCGTTGTAAGCCTCTTTGGCCTGTCCCGGCTTGGGCGCGGTCGGGTAATTATGGGAGTGGAAGGTCTTGATGTAGAAATCCGCCTTGATGCCGTGCTCTTCGCAGGCTTTGATGACGTCGAGCGAATGGCCGCCGACCCCCGAGGGCACGCCGAATTCTTTAGGGAGTTCGACTGCCTTGGCGACCAGGTCAAACTTGCCCTCCGCTACCAGCGAATCAGCGTGGACGCCCCACAGGTAAATGGCCTCACAACCGTCCTTAATAAGGTCCTCGACGTGCTGGCGATACTTGGCCATGTCCGGCTCGACCGGCGCCGTGGGACAGATGATCCATTGAATCTTGCCGCCGCGCTCCTTGCGGTAACGGCGCAGCACCGAGATCGGATGCTCGGGGTTGTGCATCGAGACCGTATTGATCCCGGCCGCTTCGGCCTGCGCGAGCGTCTCCATGATCTTCTCGTCCGTATTGTAGTGCGCGGCGAGAGCATAGACGTATTTCAGGTCGCGGCTGTGCGTGTAGTGCGTGAGTAAATTGCCGCCCAGGATCAAGCGGCTCACCTCAAGCTTGCCGATCTTTCCCTTGGGCAGGGTATCCGGCAGGGCGGTTGACGCAGCGGCCGGTTGGGTTTGTTGCTCTCCCTGCGCATTCAACGCGAGCGCGAGGCCAGCGGATGACAGGAGAGTTTCTTTGACGAAGGAGCGGCGACTTATTTCAGGCTGCATAAGCTGTTGCTTTCTGGTTGCCGTCCGGCACTTGGCCGGATCATCTGAGAGTTACCAAACCTTGACACTTCTGGCCAGCTTTTCCTGCGGCCCGTTTTACGCACCCAACCACCAGGGCTGCATGGCACCAACCTTAGCGCAAGGAGGTAGAGAATGGAGCCAACGGTCAGAATTGAACTGACGACCCGCGCTTTACGAAAGCGCTGCTCTACCAACTGAGCTACGTTGGCGCTGGCCCTATACTTTCACGTTGCGTCCGTAGTTGTCAAGCGCGGCGGCTGCGCACGCAGGGAGGCTGTGGATGACAGGATTTGCCGCTTCGCCGCTGTGCGTGTTGCCCAGATTTCCGCGGGAGCAACTTCCGGTCTTGGCGCAAGTAAAGGAGGCGAAGGAGCGAGGGCCTCCATAATGCTTATTGTGATTTGGGAACAAACCACACAGCCAAAGAGTTTGCGTGGCCCTCAGGTTTCAGCTATAGGAACTCCCCGAGTGAGCACGACGGTCGCCGAATTCAAAACGAATTGGTCCCGCTACCGGGGCAAGGAATCGGCCGCCTATCAGGAGCATCTCCACGCAGGAACCCATTAACAACCTATGGAACGGGTAGATTTAACGACTTCGCTCGGCAAACTGCTGGACTGGTGCGCCAAACAGCCAGCCACCGACCTCCACGCGCAGGCCGACCACCGCTTCGCTTATCGCGTCGATGGCAAGCTCCTGCGGATTCCCCCGGCTCAGTTCCCGGCGCCAACCAACGAGGAGATCATGAGCCTCTTGCGCCAGGCCTTCTCCAACTCCATTTATGAGCGCATCGAGAAGCAGCACGAGCTGGACCTGAGCTTCCTTTGCGAGAAGGTCCGCTATCGCGCCAATTTCAACAAGCAGCAGGGCACACAGGCTTTCTCGTTCCGGGTCGTGCCGCAGAAGATTCCCAAACTGGACGACTTGGAGTTGCCGGCGTCTGTGGCGGCTCTGGTCCAGGAACCTCGCGGGCTGCTGCTCGTAACTGGCGCCGCCGGCCAAGGCAAAAGCACGACCGCTTGCGCCTTGCTTCAACGGCTCAATGAAACGATGGCCCTTCGCATCATCACCATTGAAGACCCCATCGAATACCTCTTTGAAGAAAACCAATGCCAGTTCGGGCAGCGTGAGGTTGGCGTGGACACCGAATCATTCGCCAGCGGGATACGCAGCGCGATGCGGCAGGACCCGGAAGTCATCTTCATTGGGGAAATCCGGGACCACGACAGCATCCAAGCCGCCATGCAGGCTGCTGAAACCGGGCATCTGGTGCTGGCCACTCTGCATGCCGACTCCGTCAACCAGGCGATTGATCGCATCCGCGAGTTTCATCCCGCCGCGGAACAGGCCAATGCGAGCGCCCTCCTGGCCCGAAGCTTGAACGCCATCATTTGCCAGCGCCTTATCCCCAGCACCTTCAAGAAACGAATCCCTTGTTTGGAGATTATGAAGCGCAACAGCGGCACCCAGGACGCCATCGCCCGCAACGATCTGCATCTCCTGACCGGTCATATCGAAGCCTCGCTCAACGAAGGGATGCACAGCTTTGACCAGTACCTGATGCAACTGCTTAAGAGCAACTATGTCACCCTGGAGACCGCCAAGCATTATGCGATCAACTGGAGCAAGGTGGAAATGGAAGGTCACGGCTTTGCGCCCTCCATGCCCGGCATCCTCAAGCCCGACCCCGAACGTTAGTCGCAGTCGAGACACCACCCGAATGAGCATGACAGTCGCTGAATTCAAGAAGAAATGGGCTCGCTACCAGGGGAAGGAATCGGCCGCCTACGAGCTTGCCCAGGTGACCGTCCAGATCGGCTATCTGCAATGGCGGCGCGACAACGGCTTTAACAACCACCGCACGCCCGTCCTGCAAAACCTCGGCGGATTCCAGAACGAGGACGCGCTCCTGGTCCCGCACTTCCGCATCAAGGCCAGGACTTTAAAGGAAGCGCAGGCCGACGAGCAGGCGGAAGCCACCCCATCGCGAATGCAGAATGCAGAAGGGCCGGGCTAGGCCGCTTAAGGCCAGGGTGCAAGCCAGGTACAGGCCAGGTGGAGGCCAATTAAAGGGGAGGGGGTTGCGACAATCGTGAGCGGGGAATAGGAGGGAAAGGGGTGGCGTAGAGCACTCGGGAGCAAACTGTTCATTTTGTGGACACGATCTATCTATTTGGGGATGGGAGCCAGGCGGCCAGACGTCAGTGGGCGCCCACTTCATAAGGGACTCAGCCGCCCTTGGAAGCTCAGGGTTTCTCAGCCATCACAGGCTCTTGCAGCGCCGTCAAGGGCTCCTTGAAGAGGAGTTCTGGTGGCATCTTTAGGTCGTCTTTGCTCGCAGCGGAAACGCCAGGCGACTTGGCGCGGCGAATTACAAAGAAGCGCGCCAGGACGGCCAAGGCCGCGCCGCCAAGCCCCAGCCCAAGCCACGCCAGCGCCTTCATGCCAACTCGTGGTTGCGGGGCTTCATGCGGGGGACCCTTAAAGACGAGCTTTGTCACGGGGGGGCTAGCCGACGCACCGGAATCTTGCGTTACCGGCGGTTTCGGATCGGGCTGTTTGGCCGGGAGCACGGTCCTTTCGCATACGCGAGCAGGAGCAGGCGCGCTCGCAGCCATCAGTTTCTCCGGCCCCTTGGTGGTTGTGGCAACCAATCTTCCCGCCCCCCTGATGGCTGTGGCGGGTGGGGGCTTTGTATCGCTGATGCGCTGGGAGTTCTATGGTACGGGCTGCGCGGGTTTGGAGGGGGCCTCCGGCGGCTTCGTCGCCGGGGCCAAGTCGTGCGCGGTCCGGGTGTCGGCGGGCGCAAGCATGGTGGTTTTGACCGCGGTGTCCGATTGCAGGCCACCGCAGCCGGCGAGGCAGATCGAGAGCGCTGCAATGAGAACCGCGTTGGCAAGCGCTGCGCGCGGCGAGATCGAGGCCGACAGGGGCCTTGCCGCCAGGGACAATTCCCGGCGCCACAATTGGGTGCGGCAAGGCGTTCGCAGCCCCGCGTGAACGGAGATGCCTTTTCCCCGCGCAGGCATGACGCCCGCGTGTCTGAGAGCCTTCGAGAGCGCGGTGGCGCTCATATCCAGCATTATGACATATAGATTGGTCAAGCCGACAATCACCGCGTCGCACCGGTCAGCCGGGGCGCCGCAGCACTTGCAACAGCATTGCATGGGCCAGTCGCAACCCTGCAAACGGGGTGGCCATCCTGCCTGCCGTAGAGGGCGGCATCTTGCCGCCCGGTCCCAGGCCCTATATTCTCGAGATGCTGGCAGTGCGAGCAGCGGTTCCGCCGGGCAGGATGCCCGGGTCCACGGCAGGCAAGACGCCAACGCCTGTCAAGCCAACCGTCGGGTGGTCGTCGTTGCCTGCGGGCGTTCCCGGAAGGTTCAGCCGAGGTTCCTCGATTTCCCTTTTCCCGCTTCGTCGAGAATCTGAGTTCAGCCCCGAGTCACG